>Ga0182021_10010243_pt1 | contig 11121 bp, 9 predicted proteins | sample 612E3MmetaG_FD_120493 | JGI IMG/M metagenome (GOLD analysis project Ga0182021, IMG submission 120493) | Permafrost microbial communities from Stordalen Mire, Sweden - 612E3M metaG (Illumina Assembly) | ecosystem: Environmental > Terrestrial > Soil > Wetlands > Permafrost | place: Sweden...
CGACTTCGACGCCGTGCTGCGCACCCATCTGCGCGGCACGTTCCTGCTCAGCAAGGCGGCGGCGCGACGCATGTTCCGCCGCCGCCAAGGCTGCATCGTCAATCTCTCCAGCGTCGTGGGCCGTCGTGGCAACGCCGGCCAGGCGAACTACGCGGCCGCCAAGGCCGGCATCATCGGGCTCACCAAGTCGATGGCCAAGGAGCTCGGCTCGCGCGGCGTGCGCGTCAACGCCATCGCTCCCGGGTACATCGACACGCCCATGACCCAGGCGCTTCCAGAACAGGCGCGCAAGGCCATTCTGGACTCAACGCCCATGCGGGCCATCGGCCTGCCGGACGACGTGGCCAACGCCGTCCTGTTCCTGGCTTCGCCACTGGCCCGCTTCGTCACCGGCTGCGTGCTGCCGGTCGACGGCGGCCTGGGCATGTGAGAGAGGTGAGCATGGCTCATCAGACACCAGCGCCCATCATCCCGCGCCGTGTCGTGGTCACCGGCCTGGGCATCGTCAGCCCCGTCGGCAACACGGTCGAGGAGGCCTGGCGCCGCGTCACGGCCGGCGAGAGCGGCATTGGGACCATCGCCAACTTCGACCCGTCCCGCCTGGCCGTGCGCTTCGCCGGCGAGGTGAAAGGCTTTGAGTTCACGGACTTCATGGAGAAGCGCGCCGGCCGGCGCATGGACCGCTTCGCGCAGTTCGCGGTAGCTGCGGCGCGCATGGCGGAGGCCGACGCCGGCATAGATGTGCACGCGGAGGCGACGGACATCGGCGCCCTGGTCGCCAGCGGCGTCGGCGGCCTGCAGACCTTCCAGGAGCAGATCAGCATCCTGGTGACCAAGGGACCAGACCGGCTGAGCCCCCTCTTTATCCCGATGATCATCGCCAACATGGGCTCGGCGCAGGTCTCGCTGGAGCTGGGGACCAAGGGGCCCTGCAACGCTACCTGCACCGCCTGCGCGGCCGGCTCCAACGCCATCGGCGACGCCTTCGAGATCATTCGACGCGGCGACGCGGCCGTCATGTTCACCGGCGGCGCCGAGGCGCCGATCAACGAGACCGGCGTCGGCGCCTTCGCCGCCATGCGGGCGCTCAGCACCCGCAACGACGAGCCCGAGAAGGCGTCGCGGCCCTTCGACGTGGGCCGCGACGGCTTCGTGATGGGCGAGGGCGCCGGCGTCCTGGTGCTCGAGGAGCTCGAGCACGCCAAGGCGCGCGGCGCCCACATCTACGCCGAGATCGTCGGCTACGGCATGAGCGCCGATGCTTTCCATCTCACGCTACCCGACGAGACCGGCGAATCGCAGGCTCGGGCCGTGACAAAGGCGCTGAAGCAGGCCGGTCTGGCGCCGGCCGACCTGGACTACATCAATGCTCACGGCACGAGCACGCCGCCCGGAGATATCGCCGAGACGCGCGCCCTGAAGATTGCCCTGGGCGATCACGCCGCGCGCGTCGCCGTCAGCTCCACGAAGTCGATGACCGGCCACACGCTGGGCGCCAGTGGCGCCATCGAGGCTCTCTTCTGCGTGCTCTCCATCGTGCACGGCGTCATCCCGCCGACCATCAACCTCACCGACCCGGACCCGCAGTGCGACCTGGACTACGTGCCCAACGTCGCCCGGCACGCCGCGGTGAACGCGGCCGCCAGCAACAGCTTCGGCTTCGGCGGCCACGACGTCACCCTGATCTTCCGCCGCTTCGAGGAGTCCTGACGGCCGTGCAGTCGCAGTCACCCAAGGCGGGCGGAGCGCGGGCCGGCCGCGGTGGTGCCGACGCACCAAGGTTCCGGCCGGAGGCCATGCGATGACCGACGTCACCGTCGAGGTCACGCGGCTCAACGCCGAGGTGCGCCGGTGGACCTGTCCCAAGTGCCGCGCGGACGCCGAATGGGAGGTCTTCGCCGCCAACCTCAAGGTCTGCCCGTCCTGCGGCTTCCACGCGCGCATCGGTGCGCGCGAACGCATCGCACAGCTGGCCGACGCGGGCAGTTTCACCGAGCGCAACACCGCCCTGCGCACGCTCGACCCGCTCACCTTTACCGACCTGGAGACCTATCCGGAGCGCCTGCGCGAGGCGCAGGCGGCCTCCGGCCTCACCGAGGCGATCGTCACCGGTGACGCCGCCATCGAAGAGGTGCCCTGCATGCTGGCGGTCATGGACTTCGGGTTCATGGGTGGCAGCATGGGCAGCGTGGTCGGCGAGAAGCTCTGGCGCGCCGCCGAGACGGCGGCCACGGAGCGGCTGCCGCTGGTGGCCGTCTGTAGCTCCGGCGGCGCGCGCATGCAGGAAGGCATCATCTCCCTCATGCAGATGGCCAAGACCTCCATGGCCGTCGACGTCCTCGCGGAGGCGCGCACGCCGTTTATCTCGATCCTCGTCGACCCGTGCACCGGCGGCGTGGTCGCGAGCTTCGCCACGCTGGCCGACATCTGCGTCGCCGAGCCGGGGTCGCTGCTATCTTTCAGCGGCCCAAGGGTGATCCGCGAGACGACGCAGGAGATGCTGCCGGAGGGCTTCGGCAGTGCCGAGCGCAACCTGGAGCTAGGCCACCTGGACGCCGTGATACCGCGGGGCGAGCTGCGCCCGCGCATCGCCAACTACCTGCGCCTGCTCACCGGCGGCGCCAGCGGCGAGGCCGGCATTGAGTCACGCTTGCCGGCCGCGCGGCGGGGCGTTGCCCGACGCGGCCTGGGCGCGGTCCGCAGCTGGTTCCACTGGCGGTTCGTCAGACATGAGTGAGGTCGGTATGCCCGAGGCGTCAGAAGACAAGACGGTCCAGCCGGTCGCCGAGCCGATCACGGAACCGGTCGCCGAGCCGATTCCAGAGCCGGCCGCAGGGCAGGTCGCGGAGCCGGCCGTAGTGCCCAACGTGGAGCCGCCGGCTCCGCCTGCCACGACGATATGGCCGGCCGGGTCGACGCCGCCGGCTCCGTCTGCTGCGCCGGCGCAGTCCACACCGCTCGCCCCGGCCCCGGCCACGCAGCCCCTGCCGGAGCAGCCGTCGCCCGAGCAGCCCTGCGACCCATACGACCCTGGCAGCGTCGACGAGCAGCCGGCCGAGGAGTCTCCGCCGACGGCTCCCGAGGCCGTGCTGCAGGAAGAAGCCGAGGACGTGGCCGCCGAGGCCGAGGCCGAGGCGCGCGCCGGCTGGCTGCACGGCCGGTTGGAAGAGCTGCGCCGCCTTTCGCACATACCCGGCGTGCATCTGAGTGAAGAGATCGATCGTGTGCAGGGCCGGCTCAAGAAGCTGCGTCACGAGAAGCGCCGGCACGACACCTGGGTCACGGTGAGCATCGCGCGGCACAAGGACAGGCCGCGCACGCGCGACTACATCGGCCGTCTGATCGACGGGTTCGAGGAGCTGAAGGGCGACCGCCTGCGCGCCGACGACGCCGCCATAGTCGGCGGCATGGGCTGGTTCGAGGGCCGCGCCGTCGTCGTGGTGGGCCACCAGAAGGGACGCGACCTCAACGAGCAGACCGAGGTCAACTTCGGCATGGCACGGCCCGAGGGCTACCGCAAGGCACAGCGCCTGTTCGCCCTGGCGGAGCGGCTGCGCCTGCCGGTGCTGACGTTCGTCGACACGCCGGGCGCCTATCCGGGTATCGCGGCCGAAGAGGGCGGCCAGGCGCGCGCCATCGCGGAGACAATGCTGGCGATGGCGCGCCTCACTGTGCCCGTAGTGGCCACCGTCATCGGCGAAGGAGGCTCCGGCGGCGCGCTGGCGCTGGCCGTCGCCGACCGCGTGCTGATGCAGGAGAACGCTGTCTACTCGGTCATCTCGCCGGAGGGCTGCGCGGCTATCCTCTGGAGGGACCGCGAGTTCGCGCCGCAGGCGGCCGAAGCGCTGCGGCCCACGGCGTCCCAGCTTCTCGAGCTGGGCGTCATCGAGCGAGTGGTGCCCGAGGCGCGCATGGGCGCCCACCATAATCCGGACTGGTCCGCGGCCCAGGTTCGGGAGGCGATTCGTGAGGCCTTGAAGGAGCTGGACGCGCTCGCGCCTATGGAGCGCAAGGCGCTGCGGCGCGAGCGCTTCCGCAAGCTGGGCGTGTTTAGCGACGGGGCCAGCCCGTATGCCCTCTCCGCCACCTCTCTTGGCCTCGCGATGACAACTCCCGGTACCGGTAAACCCTGAGCCTACTGTACCGTTAGGACTCGACGCGCTATGGTCGGCGGGTCATCGGTCCGCGTGTAGAAAGGCGCGGCGAGGGAACAGGTGGGACGTGACACGTGCGTCTGATTCCCCGTCGACAGAGCACACGACCAGCGCTGCGGCGCGGGCGCCGCACTCCGAGCTGGTCGTCACCTGTCGCGGGCTGCGCAAGGTCTACCGCGGCGTAGTGGCTGTCGAGAGCGCTACGTTCAACGTGGCGCGCGGCGAGATCTTCGGTCTGCTCGGCCCCAACGGCGCCGGCAAGACGACCACCGTCGAGTGTCTGCAGGGGCTTCGCAGGACAGACGGCGGCGAGGCACGGGTACTCGGCCTGGACCCGCAACGTCAGGCGCGCGACTTGCGACGCCGTATCGGCTGCCAGCTACAGCAGAGCGCCCTGCCGGATCACATCAAAGTCTGGGAGGCGCTGGACCTGTTCGCCGCGCTGACGCCGGGCGGCCGGGACTGGCGGGCGGTCATGGAGGAGTGGGGCCTGGGTGACAAGCGCGGCGCCCGCTTTCACAGCCTCTCGGGCGGCCAGAAGCAGCGTCTGTTCGTGGCGCTGGCCGTGGTCAACGAGCCCGAACTGGTCTTCCTCGACGAGATGACCACAGGGCTCGACCCGGCCGCGCGCCGCGACGCCTGGGACCTTATCCGCGAGATGCGTGAGCATGGCGCCACGGTCGTCCTGGTGACTCACTTCATGGAAGAGGCAGAGCGGCTCTGCGACCGCGTGGCGATAGTCGATCGCGGTCGCGTGGTGGCGACAGGCTCGCCGCAAGGGCTGATCGCCGGTTATGCGGACGGTGTGCGGGTCGCATTCACCACGGATGCGCCCGATGTGACCTGGCTGGCGACCGTGCCGCACGTCAGTTCCGTGGAGCGGCACGCCCTGCGGGTAGAGATCGAGGGCGACGGCCCGGTGCTGGCACATGTGGCCGCCGCCCTACTTGCTCACGGCATCGAGCCGCTCGATCTGCACCCCGAGACGCCGAGTCTGGAAGATGTCTTCCTGCGCATCACCGGACACTCGTTGCGTGACGAGCCCGAGCCCGCTCAGCGCACCGGCCGGCTCTCGTTGGGTGAATGACATGCGCATGCTCGCGAAGATGGTGTGGCTGGAGATCAAGCTCTTCGCGCGCGAGCCGCTCACGCTGATCTTCACGCTGGCCCTGCCGCTGCTGATCCTCATGGTGCTGGGCGGAATCTTCGGCGGCCGCCCCATCCAGGGCGGCCGCTACGTGGGCATCAGGGCCATGGACTACTACCTGCCCGGCTACGTCGGGCTGGTGCTGGCCTCAATAGGGACGATCTCGCTCCCGGTCCACCTGGCCGGCTACCGGGAGCGCGGCATCCTGCGCCGCTTCCGGGCCTCCGGCATGAAGGAATCGTCGATGCTGGCCTCGCAGACTCTGGTGACCATCGCCATCGCTATCGTCGGCTCGATGCTCCTGTTCGCGCTCGGTGCCGGCGCCTATGGCGTGCACGGCCCGCGCTCGTTCGGCGATTTCGCCGTCGTCTTCGTGATCAGCACCTTCTGCTTCACTTCGTTGGGAGTGCTGCTGGCCAGCGCCATGCCCACGGCGCGGGCTGCGCAGGCCGTGGGCCTGCTGATCTGGTTCGTGATGATGTTCCTCTCCGGCACCGACGGCCCGCTCGACCTGCTGCCGGCGGGGTTGCTGGACGTCGGCAAGGCGCTGCCGCTCTACCACGTCGTGATCCCTATGGTGGACGCGTGGAACGGCTTCGGCATCAACGTGATGCAGGTGGGCATCGTGGCCGCCGTGGGCTTGGCGGCGACGGCCATCACACTCAGGGTCTTTCGCTGGGAGTGACGCGGGTCCCACGGCTGCGAGGGCATGCCTGTGAGGCCACGCACGATGCCCCGCCGGACGCCGACATCGGATGGCCTGCTCGGCCCACCGTGCGTCGATCAGTGTGTCTCAGGAAAGTGGCACGTTCGGGTCACTAGTAGGGTGAGCGTGTCACTTTCCTGGACTGGACCAATGAAGACGTCCCGACGCCGGGCCGCGACGCTCGGACGCCGGTCGTCAGAGTTCTTCGAACAGTGCCTTCACCCGTTTGCGCAGCTTGCCGGCTGCTTTGAGCAAGCCGGGCTCGCCGAAAAGCCACACGCCGACGAAGGGGTCGGTGATGGAGATCTGGCTCGCCTCCCCGACTGGGTAGACCGACATCGGGATGGTCAGCGAGCTGGGGACGCTTGGATCGGTCGCCAGGTCCATGGCTACCGCAGCCGGCACCAATGCGTGCAACAGCGTGTACGTGGCCCTCGCGTCGCCGTCTGCCGGCGTGATGCCGACCTCCGCGACCACCTCGAAACCGTGCTTGAGCAGCGTCTCCTTGAGGTGCGTCAGCGTCGCCGCGGGCGCCATGTCCTTCTCGAGGACGTAGCGGAAGAATCCGTGCTGCTCGTGGATGTCTGCATCCGGCGCCGGCGGGTACGTGGCGCGCAGGTGCTCGATGATGGCGTCGGCCCCGGAGAGCATCTTGTCGCCGTCGCAGAGCGCCGGGACGCTGTCGGCCGCGCAGACCTTCCGCAACTCGCGGCGGTCGTCCTTTGAAGCCGGCACGTTCACCAGCGTGTAGGTCATGCCGAGCTCGGTCAGGACCTGGCGGACGCGATGGCCGTGCGGACACCACTCGGTCTGGTACAAGGTCATCATGTGGTTGTCACCTCGCAGCTGCTCGGACGCCGGTCACTCAATGATACGTCCCTGACAACGGCCGGAGGCGGCGGGCGACGGCACCGATCGTGACGCCGGGCCGGCGCGTGCGTGTGCGGACGGCGACGCCGACCCGGCGCGTCACCAGATTGGTCTGTGTCGGGCGGCGACCTACTCGGAGCAGGCCGAGTGCGGCCAGTCGCCCGGTCCCTTGCCGTCGCGCCGCGGCCGCACGAAGCGCTGGTAGGTCGCCCAGAAGAGGGCTCCCACGGCCAGTGCCGCCAGGAGGCCGAACGGCTTGCCGGCGGCGTGGCGCATCGCCGAGGCGCGGTCGCTTTTCCACGGCGTGGCGAGCTTCCACTGTCTCATGCGCGTTCACCTTCCTTGGTGAGGCCGGCGGCCAGGCTGGTCAGCTCCGCCGGCTCGCCGGTGGGCGGCAGACAGGTCGTCCCGAGGCAGACGTATGCCAGCGGCGGCCCGTCTGCGGCGAAGCCCTCCCGGATCAGGTGCTCCACGTCGGCGGCGGGGTCGAGCACCTGCACCGTACGAAACGGGACCCGCACGCTGAGCGCCGCTTCGTGCAGCGCACGCGTCTGAGCGGCTTCGGGCGGGCCGACGATGACCACGTGCAGGTGCGGCCCGTCGTGGCGCAGCGCCGCGGCGGCGAACGGCGCCGCCATGAGCCCCAGCTCCCGGTAGAGGTCACCGAGGGCCGCCAGGGCAAGGGCGGCGCGCTCGCGGTAGCGCCCGTCGTTCGTGTAAGTGGCCAGGCGCAGCAGGTCGTCGGCCATCGCGGCGGCGTGCGACGGATCTGCGACCGCCTGGGCCAGCAACCCCTGCGAGTCGTCGGTCGGCAGCCGGTCCAGAAAGCCGCCGTCCGCCGCACCGAGCTGTTTGCCGACCCAGTCGGCCAGAAGTTCCGCGCGCGCCAGATAACTGTGCTCGCCGGTGTACTCGTAGGCGTCCAGCATGGCCGCCGCCGTCAGTGCCTGGTCGCCCAGCAGCCCGGCGACGGGCCCGGGCGAGACGGCGTCCCGCCCGGGCTCGGTCGTCACCAGGTAGTGCACCATGCCGTGACGGCCGTGGCCGCGCTCCCAGAGCGTCTCCAGCGCGGCCAGGGCCGGCCCCGCCAGTTCCGGCTGCCCGAGCAGCTGCGCCGCGTGCAGCAGCGCGCCGGCCGCCAGTGCGTTCCAGTCGGCGTAGACGGTCGTGTCTACGAACGGCGTCTCCAGCTCGTGCCGGCCGGCGGCGTCTTTGCGATAGTAGGCTTCGTCGGCGTCCTGGCTGCCGCTGAAGGCTTGGACCCCGGGTTGCCAGAGCGTGTGCAGCATGTAACGGGCGATACCTTCGGCCGTCCGTGCCAGGGCTTCGTCGGCGTACACGCCGAAGGCATCCGCGTAGACGCGCAGCAGGCGGGCGTTGTCCTCCAGCATCTTCTCGTAGTGAGGCTCGCTCCAGTCCCTGTGGGTGGCGTAGCGGAAGAAGCCATCCTCCACGCGGTCGTAGATGTCGCCGCTCGCCATGCGAGTCAGCGTGGTCTGCAGCACCGTATCGACCCGCTCGTCACGGCAGCTCCCGGCGCGCAGCAGGAGCAGGTCGAGGGCATCCGTCTGAGGAAACTTGGGCTCCGTGCCGAAGCCGCCCTGCAGCGGGTCGAAGGCCTCGATGACTCGCGTGAGCACCCAGTCGACGGCGCCCGGCTCGATGGGCTCTTCTGCCGAATGGGCGGTCGGCAGCGAGACAGCCCGCGCACGGTCGGCCCGCGCAAGGTCGGCCTGACGGGCGCCGCTGCCGGGGCCGCCCATCTCTGTCTTGTGGGCGGCGTAGAACTCGGTCACCCGTGCCAAGGCGTCCAGCATGGCGTGCGGCGGCACGTAGGTGGCGCCGGTGATCACCTCGCCCGAGGCGGTCAGGAAACCGGTGCTCGGCCAACCGCCCATGTTGTAGCGGCGGTTGATGTCCGGCCGCCGGTCGTTGTCGACACGGACCGGCACGAACCCGCCGTTGATCGTCGCAATGACGTCCGAGTTCGAGTAAGTGGTCTCGTCCATGACGTGACACCAGTGACACCACACGGCGCTGAGTGAGAGCAGGATGGGCTTGCCGCTGGACTGGGCCTCGGCGAACGCCGCGTCGCCCCACGGTCGCCAGGCGATCTCGTGGGCGCGATTCGGACGAGGCGAGAAACGAAAGTCCACGTCGGGCGGCATGGCCCTCAGATTCCCCTGCCGCCCGAGTCCGAACCGCAGGGCGGCACGGACCGTTGCGGCTTGCGCCGTCCCGCCGGCGCGCCGGACCGACCAAGCGTCGTAAGATACGGCGCATGGCCGAGCTGCCGTACATCCGCGCCACCGGCACCCACCGCGAGGTGGGCCGCCAGATCGGCGAGGCCACGCGTCCGCTAGTGGCGCGTGGCCTCGCCTACTACGAAGAGAACTATCCGCTGCTCGCCGGCATCACCTTCGCCGAGGCGCTGCACTGCACGCAGCCCTACCTGGCCGCGGCCGAGCGTCATCTTCCCCAAGTCGTCGATCAGCTGCGCGGACTGGCCGAGGGCAGCGCCCTGTCGCTGGAGAGTCTGTTCGCCTGGAACTGCTGCGAGGAGCTCACCTGCCTGCCCGAGCGGCCGGACGGCTCCGGCGTCGGCGGGCCTGGGCACTGCGCCTGCCGGCCCGAGCATTGCACCTCGTTCGCGTTCGTGGCCGGCGAGGCCGTCGTCTCCGGCCACAACGAAGACTGGTACCCGGGCGACGTGGACACCCTGGTCGTCCGCCACGTCACGCTGACCGGTGGCCCGACCTACATCAGTGTCGGCCCGGCCGGCTACCTGCCCATCACGGGCATCACGTCCGGCGGGTTCTCGAGCGCGGCCAACACGCTCTACTCAGAGGACATGCAGGTCGGGGTGCCCAACAACCTGCTGCTCACCGGCCTGCTCGGCTGTCCGGATCTGGACGCCGCCCTGGCGCACATCGGCCGGCCGCCGCGGGCCCGCGGTTCCAATCACCTGCTCTGCGACGCCGGCGGGCGCATCCTGAACGTGGAGACCACGGCGAACCACCTTGCGTCAATGGACGGTGGTTCGCGCTTCGCACACACCAATCACTACCTGTCGGCGGACATGCTGCCGCTGGAGGCCTACCGGTCGGAGGGCACGCCAAAGCGCTGCGCTCGGGCGACCGAGCTGCTGGACGCCGGCCTGGCTGCCGGCGACGACCCGGTGGAGCTCGGAAAGCGGGTGCTGTGCGATCACGCCAACGCGCCCCTCTCAATCTGCGCACACTGGAACGACGAGGATGTCACGCTGGACCAGACGGTCACCACGGCCAGCATGGTCTGGGAGCCGGCCCACGGCAGGGTGCACGTGGCCGTCGGCCAGCCCTGCCAGCACGAGTTCGTGACCTACACGCTGTAGCGCGGCCGCGCGGCTGCGCGGTTGCGCGGCGTGTGACGGCGCGGGGCGCGCGGCCGTCACAGGTCTGCCTGCCGCGCCGGCCGGCACATGACCGCCCGGCGTTCGGCCGCTCTTCACCCGCAGTTCTGGGGCGACGCACTCTTGGGCAACGCACCGCTCGCCGCTGGTTGGAGTGCCGCCACGTGGTTCGCCCTCAACAGCCCTCAGCAACGACGGGGCGGAGCTGGGCGGGCTCGTTGGCGACTCTACGTTTCTGTACAAGTATTCGCAGCGGAGAAAGATGTACAGAAACGTAGAGCGTCCGGAATGCAGACCGCCCGGTGTGCCCGACCGGCGGGGTCTGGCTCAGAGCAGACGGGTGCTTCGCCGCGCGCCACCGCGCAAGCGGAACCGGTCTGTTCAGGTGCCGAGCGGGCGGGTGCCGCGTCGCGCAGGACCACGCGGGCGGGCCGAGCGGCCGCCACTCCGCGCCCGGCCGCATGAAGATCAGCTCAGATCGTCCTGCACCGAGTAGCGCAGGGTCACTTGGCTGCGCTCCGGCGACTCGGTGGAGAACTGCGAGATGGTCCTCAGCGGCGGCGAGTACACGTGGATGGTGACCAGCTCCTCCGGGCCGGGATTGGCCAGCTGATGGATGTGATGCCGGTCGACGGCCGCCAGGCCGCCCGGCGCCACGATGTCGACGTCGGTCATGCGGGCCGGCTTGCCGTCCGGGGCGGCGAAGAGGCGTGAGGTGAGGTTGCCCCTGTAGACGCGCACGGCGCCGACCGAGCCGCCGTGGTCGTGGATGACGGTCTGCTGGCCGGGAAACCAGCAGAGGGCCAGCAGCTCGAACGCCTGCGTGCGCAGGATCAGGTTGCGAGCGTAGCGC
>Ga0182021_10010244_pt1 | contig 11120 bp, 14 predicted proteins | sample 612E3MmetaG_FD_120493 | JGI IMG/M metagenome (GOLD analysis project Ga0182021, IMG submission 120493) | Permafrost microbial communities from Stordalen Mire, Sweden - 612E3M metaG (Illumina Assembly) | ecosystem: Environmental > Terrestrial > Soil > Wetlands > Permafrost | place: Sweden...
CGGGGCCGTCGTCGAAGGTAAGGGCGACGGCCTTTCGGTCGCATGTTCCGCGGCTGATCACCGGCAGGAAAAAGCTGGAAGACGGGATGAACGAGGTGACCGTGCACATCGCCATGAACACCCCGAAGGGAATGACCGCAAATCGAAGATCCACCCATGCCAGAAGTGCGGCAGCAAGACATGCGACGTATCCGGTGCGCCCGATCGGCGACTGCGGCAGGTATTTTGCGAACGAGTTTCTGATGGAACGCAACATGTATTCTTCGTTACCAGGCATCACGCTCTCCTGGCGACAAGCCAGACAAGTTCTTCATTACACCCGGAGGCGAGCGTATGTTCCACTTGAAACCCCGCTTCTACGACCATGCTCTGCAATTGGTGTATGGGCCGATAATAAGCAGGAATCCGGGAGAACCGCAGAATCAGGTTCTGGAACCACCACGACCAGGGCAGGCGCCGCTTCGGCAGCAGTGAGGCCCGGATAATCAGCCTCCCGCCATCTCGTGTTCGTTCCCGCAACCGATCGAGAGTTTCAGTAAAATCCTCGTCTGTCAGGAAATGAACCATGTCGATCATCGTAGACAAATCGACATGATCGCCGACCTCGGGGATTGCCGGAGCCTGGCCCTGGGCAATAAGACCTCTGTCGCCCACCGCCATGGCGGCGACCCTGACACGTTCCGGCGAAGGTTCAATCCCGTGCAGGCGCGCCCCGGTGAACCGCTCGAGCAGCCAGCTTGCGGGCACGCCGTAACCAGTGCCGATGTCCCGAATCGTCTTTATGTCGTCGGAGGATCGAAACATCTGCTCCATTTCGGGGAACATCGGGTCCAAGCGCATCTTGAACCGTGCAAAGAGCCTTGGATAGGCCTCCATGTCGCGGTATCGGTTCAATACCCGCTCCTGAAGGGTGCTCCCGTTGATGACCCGCTCTTGTCGGCGCTTTTCAATATATCCCAGCACCGGGGGCAGAATGAAGAACGCCCCGATCATCGAGTATGCGATGCCCAGAAACGCGGTTATGCCGGTGCTTTTGAGCGTGGAATGGTCGGCCCCCCACATGGCCCCGAATCCGAACAAGGTAGTTACAGCGGAAAGAAAGACGGCCATTCGAATCTGACTGAAGGACGGATGATCCAGGGTGCCGTAGCGCTGAAAGGACCGCACGTAGAAGATGGAATAGTCGATCCCAAGCCCAAAGACGATGATCGAGAGCATCAACCCGGGGATGTCCAACGGCCGCCCCATGATGTTCAGCGTACCCAGGGTGCCGATGATCGCAAAGAACGAGGGCAACATGCACGCCAGCGTGAGGGGCCAATTCAACAGAAAGACAGCAACGAGGACGAAAGAGCAGATGACATTGATTAGAAAAAATTTGACCGCGGTGCTGAACAGAAGATCCCCGATAGTTTTAGAAAATAATTGCGGGTCGAATATCTTGACTGAGGACTGGTACTCTTCGTAAAACCGCTTGGCGTCATAACTTGGCCCGGTGGTCAAGGTGGACACCTGGATCCATTTTGACCCATCCGAATTCCTGGAAATTCCCAGGAAGCCGGAGAGTTGATCGAGGAGTCGAACATTCTCGGCGGGTGCGGATGTTTCGCTCAACACGTTGTAAAAGGCGGCGAAGGCATCGTCCGCAAATCCCATCGGAGCAGATAAATTCCCGATGGTGCGTTTCAGAGTTTCGATTCGTTCGGGGCTCCAAAACCCTCTCCAGGCATTAAAATTCTTCTGCCGGAGCTCCGCCCCAGGGACAATCATGGAGGGCACAAAGCCTGACGATAAAACTCCCGAGCGCAGATCCGAATTGATCTTTTCAATAAGGACATCGCCCTGATGCTGGAGTTCTTCGATCGATTGCCCCTCCGCCAGCATGTAGACCTTGTCGAATAGACCGCCCCACACGTCGGTGAGCAGCTTTTCTGCAGCGATGGTTTCGGCGCCTACAGTGTTCATGGCCTGCAAGCTCACATTGAAAACCGGCTTGGCGAAAAAAACCATAACGCCGGTAAAAATGGCCGCGCCCCACAACCCTATCCGACCCGTGCAGCCGAGCGCATCCGCGACCTTTTGCAGGTGAAGCGAACGTTGGCCTCCCGGCGGCAACACCGGGAAGATCCTGGGGAAAACCATATGCACGATGAGAAAGCACAGTCCAAGGCCCAACATCGTAAACTGCCCCAACTGGACAAACACCGGAAACCCGCTGAGACACAGCGTCCCGAATGCGGCAACGGTTGTCAGCACCGCCAACAAGCTCATGTCCCATACCTCATGGGACGCCACTTTTCCGAACGTGTTGTGGGGCCGGTCAAGGAAAAGGAGATAGGCGATGCCCTGATCGACGGTGAAAGATATGATTGCACCCCCAAAACCGAGTACCACAATCGATATGGACTTGTGAAAAAGTGAAAAGATGAAATAGGCGAGCATGGTTCCGGCCATCGCCGGCAACAACGAAAAAAGACCGATCGACGGTCGACAGAACGAAAAAAAGAGCAGCACCGCAATTCCAATGGTGGACAACGCCACCGCGAAGCCGATGTCTTTTTTAATGATCTGCTGATTGTCTAGGGCGGCCCGATAAGCCCCGACCGTGGTCAGAGTAACCCACTGGCCTGCAAGGCCATAGGTTTGGTTGACATCGGCTGCAATTCGATTCATCCGCTCCATGATCAAACCGGCAAATTCGGTCGACGTGCTCGATGCAATCGGGCTGGCAATGACCAGCAGGTGTCGGCTGTCGGCCGACAAAAGGATTCCCCGGTAGATGCGGGCGCCGGTGGTTGGAATGAGGTGCGACAGCCGTTTTAAAACCAGGCCGCTGAGATTCAGCGGGTCTCTGGAAATCAAGGCCTGCCGGCCGATGCTTTCCAATCCCAGCAACCCTGAATGAACCTGTTCCAATCGGCTCTGCACTTCCACCGGCCCCAGCAGCGGCAGGACCTGGTCTCGCAGCTCCTCGGCCGAAAAGAGAACCGGCAGGCTTCCCGATAGGTAGTCGAGCATGTCCGGCATGAGGGCCTGAGCGTCTTCCATGCCGACACTCTTGAACAATTCGCTCTCCCTCAACCGGGCTTCGACCCACTTGCCGCAGGCGATCAGGGTGTCCAGGTCGGCCTTTTTCAGGGAGACGTCGACCACCACCTGGTTTTGCATGGGGTGATTCAACAACAGATAGGTGGCGTCGGATATGACGGGGTCCGTTTTGGGAAGCGCGCCGATGATATCGGTATCGATCTCGAGTCGGTGCAGGCCCCAGCCGAACAGACCGACCGTGACCAAGAGGGTCAGCACCAGGAAGCGCCAATTTAAAGGCAATGATTTCATAACGGGGAGTAACTTTCTGTCAATTGCCGGCAAGCAGCATCAGCAACATCAGCAACATCATGACCAGGAAAACGTGAGACCCTATAACCATCCATTTGTTCCGGTGATAAAACTCGTCCATCTTCTGGATTCTTAAAAGCCCTCCGCAGAACCTCCGCCATCTGTCCACCTTCCCGAGGCGCATGTTGTCCGTGCGGGCGTTGCTCTGAAACGCGAACGACGGGTAGGCTGCGAAATACTCCTCGGCCAGGCCACTCAGCAGCACATCGTAGGGCAGTTGCCGCCATGGCAGGGTGAGCAAGGTTTCGGCAAAACTGCGTTGAACCACATAGGCGTGGGTGAGGCAGCGGTAGCGCACCTTCAGCACGGAGGCGCTTGCGGTTCTATGGCTGCCGGATGTCAGGCATCCGAAAAAAAGAATCTTCCAGTCGACATGGGTGGACAGAAAATGGACGCAATCTGACAGCACCTTGGCGCTGAATCGGTCAAAAACGATGTCGTCTTCGAATATGAGCATGGTCCGGGCGCCCGCGCGGATTCCCCTGCGCAAGCATTCCAGGTGCGACTCATAAATCCCTCGCTCGTTGTTAAAGGGATGTTTCTTCACTATGACGAATTCGACTCTGTCCGCCAAGCCGACGGCGCGGAACTGCCTTCCAGCTTCCTGCCTGCGGTCTTCGCGCTCGTCCAGCGAGATGCAATAGGTTTTGTCGAAAAAGGCCCAGAGGGCGGAGGACGACGAAGCTTCCGTTGTTTGTCCCACAGCGAACCCAACCCCGTTCAGTTTGTCAACCGGCCAGGAAAGGCGAGATCCGGGTCGATGGGCCCGAGCCGAGTCCCAAATTCTTGTCTGCACTGGGTTACTGAAAACGCATTTTCTTAGGGCCAAAATTACAGTATAGCATATGATCAACCCGCATGGCACAGGAATCCGGGCCGGACAACACATCTTTTATCCTTGAAAACCAGGCGCTGGAAGTGAATATTTGATTATGCTATCAAGAATCGTCGATAGAATCGCGAACACCCCTTACGCGCGGAAGGCCATCGAGGAAAAGGCCGACCTGAGCGCTTTCAAGCACAAGCCGACGATCCGAATCCTCCTGGGGATGTTCCTGATCGGCTTCAGCTACATCCTCGCTTGGCCGGCCATCAGCGCCTTGGCCGGCCTGGCCATCTATCTTCAAGAGCCTTTAGTGGCGGTCATCGGTGGGCTTTTGACCTACGGTCTCTCACATGCGGTTTTCTTGGCGGGGATGTATCTTTGTGGAGCCAAATATTCAGCCATTTTTCTGCGCTGGGCGACACGGGTCGCCGTTGAAAAACTCTTAAAGAAACAGACGTGACCCGGATATCGATGAGGGCAACATCAACCCTTTATCGGGGGAGCTTTTTTCGGAGGTGGACGGCACGTCGTCACAACGAGCGCAAAACATGCTGCCCTACCCTGTCATGAACCGCCTGGCACACGCCTTAGCCATCTATGCAAAAACGGCTCTCAAAAGAGCCAACCGCGCAAACCTGAACGCGATTCCACGCAACGGCCAGGGCAACGCCGGCTACCAAGGCATAAACTGGTAAAGCTTGGCAAACATTTCGTAGACTTCTATCCAGTTCTGCAAATCCCGGGGGGTGGAGATGTGCGCACGCTTGTTCACCATCACCCAGCTCATGTGGGCCGCACCGTCCTTGCAGGTGCTGCAGTCCCTGGTTTCCGAAGTGCAGCACCGGTGCATGGTGCGGAGGTCCGACGCCCAGCGGATGAACTCGATCAGCCGCTTGGGGGCAGGGTTGCGGCGGTCCATGGGCTGGGTGACGGAGGGACACTCGTTCCAACCGAAGCTCCGGCCCTTCATTTTACCGGTGGTAATGATTTCGTGGTAATATTTTGAGGAGATGATGGTTTCCGGATATCGGTCCAACATCCCATCCATTTCGACCCGAATCGCTTCGAGCTGCTTCGGCGTCCATGAGAATCCGTTGACGCCTTCATCGTTGGAAAGCAGCTGCATGTGGACCTTCAAGCCCACGTCCTTGATCTTGCGCACGATCCTTTCCGTCTTTCCGATCTGTCGCGGGGTAATGGTATAGAGATAGTAGACATGGGGATCGCCTGCGTAATTCCGGCTCGAAATGCTGAAGGTGTCCCTGCCGCGCAAAATCGTTTCGTCCTGCTCGTCGCCCCATAGGGAGATCCCCAGAATCATGTCCGGAAACCGGTCCCGGGGGACCTTGATCAGGCCGTTGGTGGCGCAGAAGGTGGACAGGCGCTTGTAGAAGGCCTCGACCCGGTCCAGGCAAAGGGTGGGTTCGCCGCCGATCAAGATGGCCAGATTCACCCCGCGCTGCTTTTCCCGGTCGATGAACGCCTCCCATTTGCGGATGTCCATTTCCTCGGAGGCGGCTTTGTCTTCGTCCGAGGAGAAGAAAAAACAACCCTTGCAGCGCAGATTGCACCGGTTGGTGACATCGTAGATGGAGCTTCGAATGTTGAGCTTCGATATCCTTTTGTAGCGCTCATGCCATTCAGGGTTCAGCAACGAACTGACGATCTGCATCTAAACACTCCTTAGAAATACTCCACGTGCGGCCCAGCCACCGCTTGTTAAAAAAGCCCGTGGCCGGGCGGAGCGACCGGGGAATCCCAAAGGTTGGGTCCTTTTTCATACCCCATGACCCAGACGGCAAGGTAAGTGTCCACATAGTCGAGCCACGCCTTGAAGGTTTCCGGATCGACGGCGTGGCGGAACATCCGGGCTGTGACGACGGCACTCCCCGAGGCATAATGCCGGCAGTCCTGGCAAGCGGTGTCCGGCACGCAGCAGGCCGCACCTCGATCCCAGGACAGGTCCGCCCGATACTGCCGGAACGACCGCCCGAGGCCAATGTCGCTCGACGGGTTCATGCGCGGGTAGGAGCAGCCGAACAGGTCGTGTAACCCCAGGGTGTGCGTGTGGGCGATCGCGCTGTAGGGGGAGAAAAGGACGTTGCGCGGATATTCCCCCAAAAGGTCGATCATGGCCTTTCGACATCCCCTAAGCGAATCGACCGTGTGGCGCAGGCTGCCCTCGTATCCCACCGGCGCCGAGAACATGTTGAAGGTCAGTCGGCACCCTTCGGCGACCAGAACCCGGGCGACCGGCTCCGCCTGGTCGATATTTTCCCGCGTGAAGGTGTAGACAAAAACGGCACGGGGGTCGCCCCGGTAGTTTTCGATCTGCCGCTCAAGCATGTTCCTGGCCTTGCGGATAGCCAGGCTGGTCTCATCCGATCCCCACACGGAAATGTGAATTTTGTGCCGGATGGATTCCGGCATGGAGATCAGGCCGTTGGTGGCGATGGCCCCCAGGGGCATTTCCTGATAGCAGACCTCGCAGAGCTCGGGAACCAGTGACGGTTCGGCGCCCGCCAACACCACGTAGGTGATTCCCCGCGCCTTTTCCGACTGCATCAGCCAGCGCCAGGCCTCGGGGTCCCTGTTTTCCCGCGCAAACTGCTTATCGCCTTCATAATAGTAGCACCCGTCGCACCGGATGTTGCAGCGGTTGGTCATGTCATAGGTGGATTCGCGCAGGAAAAACCATTTCTTGACTTTCTGCCAGCGCTCCGAAATCCGAGGATCAGCCAGGATGTCTGAAAATTTCATCCCCTGTTCAGGCACCGGGGCACCCTCCCCACCGGATGTTGCGGTCGTGATCGCCATGGGTCTCTCCAGGGTCAGGCCGTGGCCTTCTCAGCGGCCTTTTCCTTCAGCTTCTTTTCGATATGCTCCGAGATCAGCTGAACCGTGGTCAACTTCGGATAGTCATCCTCATCGATCCGAATGGCATATTGGTCCCGAATCACCAGCGCCACCGTGGCCAGGTCCATGCTGTCGATACCCACTTCATCCACGAGGTCGATCTCAGGGTCAAAGGTCTCAGGCGTCACATCCATCAGTTTCAACTCTTGAATGAGAATTTCGGCAACACGGAGAATGATCTCGTCGATGCTATTGTTTCCGGTCATTATGTCCCACTCCTTGCTCCAAAATTAAACCCCGCCAGGATAGACAGGATCGTTTCGTTTTTCCAGCGCCATGGTGCCGGTGCACGCGATGTCGTCTCCAACCACGATGCGGAATGCATACAGACCAGGCAGGTTCTTCTTCGGCAGAACGGTAATTTTCAGGCAATCCCCCGGCCGGATGATCTTTTTGAATTTGATCCGGCTGAAGCCAACAACCCTGAATCGTTCGTCCTGCGCCTTGCACGCGGCTTCGTAGACCATCCCAAGTTGAGCGATCCCCGGAAGAATCGGGTCTCCGGGAAAATGACCGGGAAACCAGGAGGATTCCGGAGGCAGTTGCACTTCGGTGTACCACTCGCCCGTATCGAGCGTTTCAACCGTGTTGAGGTCATGCCACATACTATTCACGCCATGCGGTGTTGGAAAACCGCTTCGATTATGGTATCAGATGTTCCCACAGCGGTTCCGCCGGGAATTGGGCCGCACCGACTGCAAACACCCGCTCGCTGATCATCTTTTCAGTATGGGAGAGTTCTCGGAAATATAAGCAGCCAAGGTTGATAAACTCGCAAAGACTTTTTGGCCGAGTTCGCGATTATCGATCCGGAGCCCATAATCCTTTTCGACCATGATAACCATCTCGAGCACGTCGATGGAATCCAGTCCGAGATTGCCGCCTACGAGTGGTCCGTCGACATCCAAATGGGTTAATGGAAGATTGGCCAGATCCAGGATGCTGACAATTTTCACCTTGAGCTCTTCGATCAACTGTTCCATTCAATTTCCCGTAATAAAAAGTGATGACCGTGAAGCATTTTCATTGACCGTATCGAGATATCCTGTGAGCCCTGGCACATCTGAAGGCTCTGGAGGCGTACACCCTGATTTCTTTACAATCCCTGGAATCTATTGTATCGTTTCTGCCTCCACCATTCAAATGCCTTGCGCGGCATCGTCGGAGGCTTTTTCGTGATTCAAACGCAAAAGCAATTCCTTGGAAGGTGATTGAAATGCCAGTGATTTCATTCAAATGCAAACCCATGCCACCTATTACCATAAAGAGGATTTATATTGAATTTCAAGTTTCTTTTCAATCCTTTTTATTTGCATGCAGGGCCACGTGAATCCGACGGATGTGAGACCCGATAGCATCCTCCCCCACCGGGAGCCCATGTTGCTGATCGAAGAGATCCTTGTGCTGGACGACAGCTATGCCGTAACGCGATCCGTGGCCACTGAAAAATGGCCTCTCTGCGACGGTCGGAATGTAAGCGCCATCGTTTTGATCGAGCTCGTGGCCCAAACCTCCGGGATTCACAATGGATTTATCAGGGAGAAGAGGGAAGGATCCGCCGCGGGCACGCGGGGGTGGATTGTTGGGATCCGGCAGGCGCTTTTTTTGGTGGACACCCTTCCGGTGGGTACCCAACTCGTCACCAGGACCGAAAACCGGACGGAATTCGAGGGGTTTCGCGACATCTTTGGCACGGTCGAAATTGACGGACAGATGGTGGCTGAAATCGCTCTGCAGCTGCTGCGAGCCGCCCCCATGGTCTGACAACCAGCCGCCGGATTCAATGTCATTGGCATAATGCCATCAAAGGAATGGTAATATCTCAAAAAGTGTTGGCAGACCCAAAAAAGAGCGGGACAAGACCAAAACTCTGCAGCAATTCCCGGAACCCCTTCTGGATAGCCGCCTTCGGGGCGATGTGAGTTGTCGAGATGACAGGCACGGCGAATTGAGCCAACGATTCCACCTTGACCGCTGCCATCCTCGATCGCCTCCTCCATCACGCTGAGACGATCTTGATCGAAGGCAAAAGCTATCGCATGAAAGGCCAGATCGAACCCTAATTCCAGCCATTTCACTGCCGCCGGTACGGAAGAAAATAGTGTGTACCGGCGGTTTCCATTAACCTCCCCCTGACATTTTTAAACCGCCATGGCACCTACCTTTTCGCGCCGCCGCCGACATCATATATTACGAAAATTGGAAAGCCATGGAAGACCTGGAGAAGCACCGTGAGATGCCCTATCTAAAAGCATTTAAACAAAAGGCTGGCAGTCTTCTAGCAAAACCATTAGAAGTTACCCTGCTGGAAATGATCAGCGAGAAATAGGCAGGATCGGTTCCAAAGTTCCAAAGTGGATTCTAAGGCGACTCTCCAGCCTTCGTAGAACTGGATCTCCAGCTTACGATTACCGGGAAGCACAAGATCAAATACCACTGCCAACCAAGCGCACGGCGATGGTCAAATCCCGATTTTGTCCTTCGATTGCTTCCCACTGACTCGATCAATAGAAATGCGCCACAAGCGTGTTTTTTCCAGTAACTGCCCATCAAAGTCCAGGAAGTCCCAGTCTCGGTTCGAGTAATGTCTCATTATCTGGTTGAAGGCATTGCTCTTGAGGTGAATCTCTGTTAGCTCCTCTATGATGCCAAACCCGATCACGCTATAGAATGAAAAAGTCCACTTGCACGGAACATTGTCATTTGGAACGACTTTGATATCGTGCTCGAACTCAAAACAGACCTGATTATTGGCCGCTATGAAGTCAATTTTCATACCTTCGGTCGCGGTGTGAAAGTAGATGAACTGACCGTCGCAGCCAAAAGACACTGGAACGATGTACGGCATTTTGTCCCTGCACAAGCCCAACCTGCAAACTTGGGCCTTCCCTATGATCTGGTCAATCAACTCTCTGTCTTGGATTTCTTTGTCTTTTCGTCTCATTCTCAACTCCTTAACAAGATGGTACGATCAAGATGCTGGTCAATGAATCGCGGCCACCATAAAACAGTTTCTAACCTGTCTGACGAGATCGAGTTCCGTGGTGGTGCGTTACCAGTTTTTCACAGTGAACGTGACAGGCTTTAACGGAGCACTGGATCAAAACGCGACTGGGGCAATTCTATGGTCCGCATCGGATGCCCGATCTAAAATTGCGCGTTCCACAATGTTTTCGAGCGCTTCAAGCAGGCTTGCGTGTTCAAAGCCGGGTGGGCATAGGTCAGCAGCAAGCCGGTTGTGCTCCCGCTAGGGAAATCAGCAGTTAATGTCCTTGACACCATCCACGACCGGTGCTATCCAAAAACAAGCCTCAAGAAACGATTCTCTACCATTTATTAGCCATGATCCACCCAATTCGATGGCGTTTGGGATTGCCGTTTATAAAGCTCATTACCAGAAGGTATCAAAGTTCGATCCATACCACACCATTAAGAGGAGACTCTATGAAAAAGATACTGCTTTTCAGCTTGCTGGTGAGTCTCGTCGTTTTGCAGATGCCAACTGACACGTTGGCAATCACGGCCGCGAACACTTCGCAGTCTGGAAGCCTGTTGATGTTTCCCTTAGTGGACACTAGGGGTGACAACGACACGATCATCACCATTGCGAACAATGCCGATTTTGAGGTTTGGCTCACATGCTACACGGTACGACAAGATGGGGAATTACAGAACTGGTTGTTCCCAATGTATCCAAGTTCCCATGTGTGGTTCAGCTTGGCTGGTGGTTATGGGGAAGCGATATTGTCCCGCCAAGAGTCGCCCGGACATGGTCGCCCCGGCCGAACGCTCAGAGGCTGCCAAACGAAAAGCCAAAACCAAGATGACCGAGGATAATCTCCCCGTTCACAGCTTTCGAACCCTGCTCGCAGATTTGGCTACCATCACCACAAATACCGTGGAGGTCGAACGCATCGGCAACGACCCCGTAACGTTTGAGAAGCTGGCAAGACCCACCCGACTGCAACAGCGCGCTCTC
>Ga0182021_10010245_pt1 | contig 11120 bp, 12 predicted proteins | sample 612E3MmetaG_FD_120493 | JGI IMG/M metagenome (GOLD analysis project Ga0182021, IMG submission 120493) | Permafrost microbial communities from Stordalen Mire, Sweden - 612E3M metaG (Illumina Assembly) | ecosystem: Environmental > Terrestrial > Soil > Wetlands > Permafrost | place: Sweden...
ACGGTGATCATCATCACCCACGAGCACAGCGAAGCCCTCGCCCTCGCGCAACGCGTGGCGGTGTTGCAGGATGGGTCGGTGGTCCAGATCGGGACCCCTGAGGATGTCTTCACCCGCCCGCAGAACGCCTTTGTGGCCGACTTCACCGGGGCGGAGACCATCTGGCACGGAGAGGCCGTGGTCTGCGCAGAGGGTCTGTGCACGGTGCGCACGGACGCGGGCGTGCTTGTGCAGGCCGTCGCAGACGCCGGTCTGGGGCAGCGTGTGGCCGTGGCCATCCGCCCGGAGGATGTCGCTCTCGCTCCGCCCGTCGATGAGTCTGTGGCCTCGGTCGGCAGCGAGCGGAACCAATGGTATGGCGTGGTGAGTAGTGTCACCCCGGCCGGGCCGCTGGTGCGGGTGGCCGTGCGATTGGACTGCACGCCCGGGATCCTGCCGGTCTTCGGCGGGGAAGGTGAGGTAATCTCTCTCATCACGCGCACCTCAGCGGACGAACTCGGGGTCGCGCCGGGAAGGCGCGTGAGCGCAAGTGTGAAAGCCACAGCCCTGCACGTGCTGGCGGGCTGAATCGGGAGGACACGATGGATTTCGAACAGATCAAAGCCGAGGTACTAAAGGCTGCCGCTCAGACGGACAAAGAGAAGATGTTCACCTGCCACGATGCCCGCGCCCTGGCTGAGAGGTTGGGCGTGGACTACGCCACATTTGGGCGGGCTTGCGACGAAGCCGGGGTGAAGGTGCGGATTTGCGAGCTCGGCTGCTTTTAGCGGCGCTGAGCGCACGCTCTCTCCGCTCCAAAGTGGGGTACCGCTAGCCGCTTCGACAGCGCGCGCTCTGCGCCGCTACTTGAAGCTAGCCTACGCCGGGTTTGGATTATCCTGACCCGCCCCTGAGTGGGGTGAAGAGATGGTCCCCTCTCCTCTTCAAAGCGGGGTACCGCTAGCCGCTTCGAGGGGACGCGCCTTCACCGGCCCTCACTGCCGGTCGTCGGTGGGGGGCTCGCTTCGCCTCGCTGTCTTCAATGGGCTCGCTTCCGCTTCGCGGGGCTCGCTCTTCGCTACTCCTCGAGTTCAGTCTATGTCCGGGGTTTGGCCCAACTCCTTTTCCAGGCGCTTCATTCTTGCCAGCAAAGCGCGCTGCTTGTGGCCTATCCAGAACAGGTAGCAGGCCAGGAAGAACCAGACCACGCCGAAGCCCGTCGCCAGGTAGCCTAGACCGCTCATCGGCCTTCTCCTTCCTCATGCGCCGCCGTCAGGGCATCCAGACGGGCACTGGTCTCCATCATGCGCACGCGCACGAACAGCAGGTACAGGAACAGCAGGGTGAACGCTCCCAGACAGAGCAGCAGCACCCGAAGCATCGCGGGGTCTATGTTGAAGCCGCCGCTCCCCAGGAGGCGCGGGTGCACCGTGCGCCAGAGCCAGATGGCTAGGAACACTATGGGGACGTCGATCCAGCCTACGATCCCGTAGACGGCCACCAAGCGGGCGCGTTTGTGTCCGGGTGGGGCGACCCAGCGCAGCAACAGGTAGCCCACGTAGATGAACCACAGGATGAGCGTCGTAGTGAGGCGCGGTTCCCAGGTCCAGTAGACGCCCCAGACCGGCTTCGCCCACAGAGGACCGGTGATGAGGGTGATGGTGGTGAAGATCACGCCGATCTCAGCGGCTGCGGCCGCATAGCGGTCCCACTTCAAAGAGCGTTTGGCGAGGTAGGCGATGCTGAAGCCGAAGACGCAGGTGAACGCCGGGCCGAGGGCGATCCAGGCGCTGGGCATGTGGAAGTAGAAGAGGCGCTGTACGTCGCCCATGGTCTTCTCGGTGGGCGCCCACCAAAGGGCGGCGATGGTGGCGAAGATCATGGCCAGTGCGGCCAGCGCGCCGAGGCCCGGGGTTGGGGCGATCGCTGGGAGGCCCCACTTGCCGCGCCCGTAATCTCGCCAGCCGCCTAGAGAACGTTGTCTCGAAGGTTCCACTGTCACTCCACCACGAAATCGAAGATCGCCACGCCTACAGCCAAGAAGATCACGTCGAAGGCCACCATCATTATCGGCCAGAAGCTCAATCCGCCCCAGGGGTCCTGCCCGAGAAGCGACACCGAGCACCGGGCCGCGGCGATGAGCAAAGGCACGAGCAGCGGTAGCACGATGATAGTGAGAAGTGCCCCGCGGGCCCGCACCGAGACGGTGATGGCCGCTGAGAGAGTGCCGACGGCGCTCAGTCCGAGGGCCACCAGCACGATGACCCCCAGCAGGGCGAGCCATGGCAGCCCGATCCCGACGTTATACAGCACCGTGAAGAAGATCAGCACCAGGAACCCGCTGGCCAGAGCAAGGATGGCGCTGCTGATGAGTTTTCCCAGGTAGATGACGGTCCGCTCCACCGGGCAGAGGAGTAGGCCCTCCAGGCACTGCACCTCCTTCTCGCCTTCGAACGAGCGGCCCACGGCGATGAGCCCCGGAAAGAGGAAGGCCGCCCACAAAACGCCCGAGCGGGCGAGAGCGGAGTCGCGGGTGCCCGGATCGAGGCTGAAACTGAAGACCAGCACCACCAGGAAGCCCAACAGGACCATGGTGATGATGCCGCTGGCCGCGCGTAGCTCACAGCGCAGGTCCTTGCGGGCGATGGTCCAGGCTTGACGGAGGGCGGTGCTCATGTGCCCAGCGTCTCCCTGTAGAGCGCCCGGAAGGCAGCATGGTCGAGGCCGGCCGCCGGAAGGTCGAGGGCGACCTTGCCGCGGGCCAGGATCGCCACCCGGTCGGAGAGGTCAAGGCCTTCGTCGAGGTCGTGGGTGGTCATGATCACCGTCCGCTCGCCGTCGCGGAGGCCGTGCAGCAGCCCGGACAGCTGCTCCCGGCCCTGCGGGTCCAGCCCGGTGAACGGCTCGTCCAGCAGAAGGACGCGCGGGTCGTGCAGGAGCGCCCGAGCGACGGCCAGCCGTTGCTGCATGCCTCGGGAATACGTGCCCACCTCGGACTCGGCCGCGGCTGTCATCTTCAGCTCCTCGAGCATCCGCCCGGCCTTGGCCCGTGGGTCTTTCAGGCCGTAGAGGCGGGCGTAGAACTCCAGATTCTCCCGGCCGGTGAGCTGCGGGTAGAGGTAGGGCTGGTGGGAGATCATACCGATGAGCCGGCGCAGGGAATTGGGAGCGCGGGTCGCGTCCACGCCGGCGATGAAAACGGTGCCTTTGGATGGCCGGAGCAGCCCTGCGAGGATCTTCAGCAGAGTGGTCTTGCCGGTCCCGTTAGGACCGAAGATGGTGACCAGGGAACCCTGGTCCACTCTGAGGTCGACACCCTTCAGCACGGCCGGCCCGCCGAACGAGAAGCGCAGACCGGTGATCTCTATGCCCGGCATGTCCACGGCCCCGCGGCGCTCAGCGCTTCGCGCCGGGCTTCGCGCCGGCGCCACCTGTGATGCCGGGCTTTGCCGTCGACGTGCCGGGCGCGGCGGCTGGCGCAGCCGCGCCGCCCCGCTTGGGCCCCGCCGGTCTGCGCCCCAGCACCAGCGCCACCAGCCCGCCCACGGCCATGATCCCGGCGCCCGCCCAGAGCCACACGATCAGCGGATGCGCTTCCATCCTGACGTTCACCGTGTCGTCCTTGGGGGTGGCGGCGAGAAGGGTGACGTAGATGTCACCCTCCAGGGAACTGCGGCGAGCGACCCGGATCCAAGTCTGGTCGCCGGCCGGGTAGTAGTCCAAGGCCGGGAGGAGCTGCCCCGAGGGTTTACCGTCCTGCTCGAGCTCGAGGACGGCCCGGGTGGTCTCGCGGTCGGACGCCTTGGAGGTCTCCAGTTTGACGAAGGTCACCTGGGCGTCGCCCAGCGTGAGCGACTTCCCGGCGCCCAACAGGCCCTCGGTGGAGGTCTTGTAGGCCCAGGACCCGGCGATGCCGATGACGACGATGGCCAGGCCGATGTGGATCAGCAGGGGGCCGTAGCTGCGCCGCCGCTTCCATCCCAGGCCGGTGCGGGCGGTGGCTATGACGATGGCGGCTACGGCGATGGCAGAGAGGACGAACGCGATGAGTGGGAACGTCCTGGTGACGCCGAAGACCAAAAGGACCGCCAGGACCACGATGCCGAACGCCACCGCACACGCGCCGTCGAGCAGCAGCCGGCGCCGCGAGCCTCGCGCCACCCGGGCGAGCATGCAGAACGCGAGCACGGCCAGGATGATCGGGCCGAGGATGTCGCTGAGGATGTTGAAGAAGCTGACGTTGAGCTCGATCTTATTGGTGACGATGGCGTTGGCGATGGGCGGCAAGACCACCCCAAAGAAGATGACGAACGTCAGGATGGACAGCAGGATGTTCGTGAGCGCGAACGTGGTCGGCTCGTCCGTGGGGTCGGTCAGGGTGGCGGCGCCGCGCAGCTGCGCCGAGCGCCACACCAGGACCGCTACCGCGAGGACGAACATCACCACCATGAAGATCACGAACCAGGGGATCAGCCCGGCTCCCGAGAACGCGTGGACCGACTGGGCCACCCCCGAGCGGGTGAGGAACGTCCCGAAGACGGTGAGCAGGAAGGTGATGGCGAGCAGCCAGGCCATCCAGCCCTTCTGCTCGCTGCGTCGCCGGGCGATGCTCATGGAGTGAAGCAGCGCGGTGGCCGTCAGCCAGGGGATGAGGGACGCATTCTCCACCGGGTCCCAGGCCCAATAGCCGCCCCAACCGAGGGTGACGTACGCCCACCAGGCGCCCACGGCGTTGCCGATGGTGAGGAAGAGCCAGCCCACGAGGACCCAGGTGCGCACCGACGCGATCCAGGAATCGAGGGGCAGCTTCTTCACGAGGCCGGCCAACATGAGGGCGAACGGCGCGGCCATGGCGACGTAGCCGATGTAGAGCGCCAGCGGATGGATGATCATGCCCGGGTTCCGCAGTTCGGGGTTCAGGCCCAGGCCGTCGGCCGGGGACGGCACGATCGGGTTCGCGGTGAACGGGTTGCAGTCCGGACCGAACAGCACCATCAGGCTGAAGAACAGAGTCATGGCGGAGAGGATGGCCACGGCCACGGCGGCGAAACCGGGGTCGCGGCGGCGGGCGGACCGCGCCGCGACGACCATGAACACCGCCAGCAGCAGTAGCCACAGCAGCAGAGAGCCGGCGTTTCCGGCCCACACAGCCGAGATGGTGTACGGCACCGACAGGGCCCGCGAGCTGTGCGCGAACACGTAGGCGTTGCCGAAGTCGCGGGATAGGAAGGCTGCCAGCAGGACCAACATTGCAGCGACGGTCGCAGCGAGTACGGCATAGATCGAGTAATGCCCGGCCCGGGCCCATCTGGGAGCGTGATGCAGGTCACCGATGAGCGAGAAGAACAAGCCTGCGAAGCTCGCGACTGCCGTTATTGCCAGGAAGGCCATCCCGGCCTGGTTCACTTGGCCGCCTCGTACTTGCTGGGGCACTTCGCGATGAAACTTGTGGCCTGGAACACCCCGTTGCTGGCCCGGCTGCCCTCCACGACCACCTCGGAGCCGTCGGCAGCCTTGAAGCTGTCAGGCAGGGCGCCGTCGTAAGCCACTTGCAGGGTGTCGGCGCGGTTCTGCCGGTCTCGCAGAGTGAGGGTGATATGGGTGCCGTTCTGCCGCACCAGAGTGCCGCCGCTCAGTTCGCCCGAGACGCGGACGTTCTGGGCTGCCGCCACACTCTTGAGTTCGGTCACCGAGTAGTAGTAGACGGTCCCCCGGCTGAGGCCGACCCACAGAAGAACGCCGGCCGCGATCACGATAACGGCCGCGGCGATGATGATCCTGGTCTTGCGGGAACCGAGGGAAGCCATAGTGGCACCAGAGTCTAGCAGTTGTGGCCTAGAGCAGCCGGACCCACCTGAGGGTGGCGCTGGCCGCCCATGCGCAAGCCGCCCAGTCATCTCGTTGTACCCCGCTTGACAAGCCCTAGAATCCAGTGAGAAATTCGCTAGATGTAGCCGTACAATTTGAACAAAGCGAGCCGCGCTTGCCCCCAGGCGCTTCGTCGGAGTCGGGGAGGTGATAGGCAGCACGAACGCAGCACATGGGGAAGAAAACAATTCGGGAAGGTTTGCAAGTCCTTGTCCACATGGAAGGGATCTCAATGGATTCGAAACGCACGTTCTTCCTGGCGATCACGCTCGTTCTCGTGATCGTCGCCGTCGCCGTGGCCGCCTGCGGTAGCGGAACGACGACCACCACCGCGGCCGCTACCGCCACTACGGCCGCTCCCGCTTCCACCGACACCACTGCCGCGGGGTCCACCGACACCACGGCTGCCTCCACCGACACCACGGCTGCGTCCACCGACACCAGCGCGGCTGCGGCCAGCGGCACCCTGATCGCCAAAGGCCTCGTGGACACCCCCGCCACCTGGACCATTTCCGATCTGCAGAAGATGAACCCGGTCACCGCTACCGTTACACATCCCAAAAAGGGTGACATGCAGGTCACCGGCGTGAAACTCAGCGATCTGTTCAAGACCCTCGGCGTGCAGGCGGCTGCCAAGACGCTGGACACCACGTCCACCGATGGCTATGTGTCTGAGATCGCCATCAGCGACATCCCCGCCGACGCGCTGCTCGGCATCGGCTCCGACGGCAAGCTGAACATGATCATGCCCGGCATGACCGGCAAAGCCTGGGCCACCGACGTCGTGGGCTGGGAATTCAAGTAATGAGACGAGCGAACATCGCGGGCGGCGTGCTGCTGTCGGTGCTCGTGATCGCTCTCCTCGCGGTCGTGACCCTGCAGAACGTGGCGTGCGGCTCGGGTGCTTCGAGCGCCGCCACCCTGCAGGTGGTCACCGCCTCGGGAGCGCACTCGTTCACTATCAAGCAGATAGAAAAGATGCCGGCCGTCGAAGACTTCGGGGGCATCAAGAACAGCGCCGGCAATATCACGCCACCCAGTAAGTACAAAGGGGTGGCGATTACCGAGCTACTCAAGTCTGTGGGAGGCGTCCCGGACGGAGCGGGGGTATCGTTCGTGGCCAAGGATGGCTACGAGATGACTATGTCGGCCGACCAGGTGAAGAATGGGAAGTTCACCACCTACGACGTCTCCACCGGGGACGAGATCACCGTCCAGGAGCCGCTCCAGTTGGTGCTCGCTTATGAAGACGACGGTAAGCCGACGAACACGGAGACGGACGGCATGTTCCGCCTGGCCATCCTCAGCACCAAGAACGATCAGGTGACCGATGGCCACTGGTGGGTCAAATGGGTCACCAAGATCCAGGTCAAACCGGTAGTGACCGGCTGGTCGCTCGCGGTGGACGGCGCTCTGCAGGAGAAGGTGGACCAGGGCTCTTTTGACTCCTGCTCCGCGCCTCTCTGCCATGGCGTCACCTGGAAAGACCCGCAGGGCGTCACCTGGTCGGGCGTGCCGCTCTACTACCTGGTGGGGCGGTCGGACGACCAGCAGAAACACGACAACGGCGCCTTCAACAGCGCTCTGGCGGCTCAAGGCTATTCGATCGACGTGTTGGGAGCCGACGGCTTCAAGGCGACCTTCAACTCGTCCACGATCGCGCTGAGCAAGGAGTACATCCTCGCCAACAAGATGAACGGCAAGGAGCTCACCGGGAAAGACGCTCCGCTGCGTCTGGTCGGCTCCGCCGTCGACACGCAGTCGTCGGTAGGCGGCGTCACCGAGATCCGCCTGCTGTTGCCCGCGAAGTGAAAAGGACTCTCGGAGAAGTCGGGGCGGCGGCGACGCAGAACGCGCCGCCGCCCCGCCCCTTGCCGCGTCACTGCGAGCCCGCGGCGGCCCGGCGGCACCCGGCTGCACCGGCGCCTCCCCGGCTCACGCGTCTGCTTGCCTTGGCGCTGCTGCTCACCTCGGTTCTTGCCGCCATTGTGTTCGCCCCCATGGCCTGCGGCGGCACGTCGCACGGCTCGGGCGGCTCCGGCGGGAAAGTCACAATCCGCGTCCTTTACGCTGGCAGCCTCATAATCCCGTTCGCCGAGTTGCAGAAGCGTTTCGAGGAGCTGCATCCTGACATCAAGATCAACGGCGAGGGCCACGGCAGTATCCAGGTCCTGCGGCAGGTCAGCGATATCCACGAGGAAGCGGACGTCCTTATCAGCGCCGACTCGCAGCTCATCCCCATGCTGCTCTACGACGCCAAGGACCCGCAGACCTGCAAGCCCTACGGCACGTGGCGCATCGACTTCGCCACCAACGAAATGGCTCTCGCCTATACGGGCCGGAGCAAATACGCCTCGCAACTTACGTCGGACGACTGGTACGACATCGTGCGCAGACCGGACGTCCGCCTGGGCCTTGCCGATCCACGGTTCGACTCCAACGGCTATCGCGCTCTGATGATGTTCGCCCTGGCCGGCCGGCAGTACGACAAGCCGGCGTTGTTCTTCGACACGTTCGACGGCCAGTTCACCTCGCCCATCACCGCCCAGGACGACAGTACGCAGACGGTCATCCACGTCCCTGAAATCCTCGAGACCTCGTCGGGGAGCCACATCGTGATGCGTGGCTACAGCGTCCAACTCCTCCCTCTGCTCGAGAGTGGGGACATCGACTACTCCATCGAGTATCTGAGCGTGATCAAGCAGCACGGCCTCGAGTACCTGACGCTGCCGCCGGAAGTCAACCTGGGCGACCAGACCCTGGCGGCCACCTACAAGCGGGCGCGCGTGGATCTGGACTACCAGCGCTTCGCTTCAGTGACGCCGATTTTTGAGGGCCAGCCGATCACCTACTCGCTCACCATCCCCTCCAATGCCGCGCAGCCGGAGGCTGCCGCGCAGTTCGTGCAGTTCCTGATCGGCCCGGAGGGGCGCAGCATCATGGAGAAGGACTACCACCCCATGCTCTCCCAGCCTCTCTGCGATAACCTGGATGCGCTGCCCCAGGAACTCAAGGGCCTAGTCGCTCCTGCCAAGTAGGGCCGCGACCGCGGCCAGGGAAGAGGAAGATCCGTGACGACCGACCCCACCGGATACCGCCGCACCGGGTGGGTGTTCTGGGCTCTCGGGGGGCTGTTGCTCCTCTTCGTGGTGCTGCCGCTCGCGGTCACCATCATCGACGGCGGGTGGAGCGGGCTGGCGAAGGTCGCCCGAGAATGGGGCGTGCTCCGCTCCATCGGTATCACCTTCCTGGGCGCGCTCATCGCGACGGCCGTCGCGTTCGTGCTCGGCACTCCCCTCGCGTACCTTCTGGCGCGCCGCCGCTTTCTGGGCAAGAGCGTGATCCAAGGGCTGGTCGACGTGCCTCTCGTGATCCCGCACACGGCGGCCGGCATAGCGCTGCTTATGGTGTTCGGCCGCCAGGGGATCATAGGCCGGCCCTTTGCGAGCCTCGGTCTCTTTTTCACCGAGAACCTGGCCGGGATCGTCATCGCCATGCTCTTCGTGAGCCTGCCCCTGTTCGTCGGCTCGGCTCAGGCCTCATTCGAGTTGGTGGACACCCGGCTGGAGCATGTGGCCCGCACCCTGGGCGCTTCTCCCTGGCGTTCGTTCTCGCGCGTGGCTCTACCTCTGGCCGGGCGCGGCCTCATGGCCGGCGCCGTGCTCATGTGGGCGCGGGGGACCAGCGAGTTCGGCGCCATAGTGATCCTCGCGTACAACCCCAAGACAATCTCCGTGCTCATCTGGGAGCTGTTCAGTGGCTACGGCCTTTCGGTGGCGCTGCCTGTGACGGCACTGCTGATCCTCATCGCTCTCGTCGTGCTGGTGATCTTCCGCCTGGTGCTACCGTCGCGCGCCTCCGACGGCCGCTGGAGGAGGGGCTGACCTGGGTTACGAGGGCGACATTTTCGACGCTCGTTGTCGGCGACGGAGAGCCGCGTGCTGAGGCTCACTGACATTCTGGTCGAACTGGGGGGCTTCAACCTGCGGCTGGACTCGCTCGAGGTGGCGCCGTGCGAGTACCTGGTGATCCTGGGACCCAACGGTGCCGGCAAAACAGTACTGCTGGAGACCATCGCTGGGCTGCATCCGGTCAGGAGCGGGCGGGTGGAGTTTCTGACCGACAGTTCCGGAGTGGCGGCCGGCGCCGCCTCGACTGACGTGACCGCCTGGCCTCCCGAGAAGCGCGACATCGGCTTCGTCTATCAGGACTACCTGCTGTTCCCCCACCTCTCCGTGGAGAAGAACATCGCCTTCGGGCTCCGCGGAAGAGTAGATGCGCGAGATCGGGCGGGACGGGTCCGCGAAGCGGCGGCCTTCACCGGCGTCGACGGGCTGCTGGGGCGAAAGGTCACGGGACTGTCGGGCGGCGAGCAGCAGAGGGTGGCTCTCGCCCGGGCGCTGGCTATCCGCCCGCGCCTTCTTCTACTGGACGAGCCCCTGGCTGCCCTCGACCGTACGGCCCGCCGCGACGTCGCCCAGGAGGTGAAGCGGACCTGCGGGCGGCTGGGAGTCACGGCACTGCACGTCACCCATAGCCTCGACGAGGCGGTGTCGCTTGGTGACCGGGTAGCGGTGGTGGCGGGAGGCCGGTTGCTGCAGACCGGCAGTCCCGAGAAGGTGCTTCGGGTCCCGGCCTGTAGGCAAGTGGCGGAGCTGACCGGGTGCGAGAACCTGCTCGAGGGGCGGATCATCGGGCGTCGGGTGGCGCTCACGGGCGGGCCGACGCTTGCCTTTGCCGGCGCCCCGGGAGGGTCGGCGCCCGATGGCGCCCGGGTGACCGTCGCGCTCCGCGGCGAGGACCTGGTAGCAAACGTGCCGGGGTCCGCGGGAGGCGCCGGCGCGGCCGAGAACTGTTTCCCGGCCGTAGTCGAGGCCGTCGAGCCGGGAGCGGCTCATTGGACCGTGCGAGTGCACTGTGCCGGCGAGGCGGGCGTCGCATCGGAAGTGACTCCAGGCTGCTCCCTGGCGGTGTTCGTGATGCCGCCCGAGGTGATCCGGCTGGGGCTGGTGCCCGGCGCGGCGCTGGAGCTGAGTGTGGATCCGGGTCGGGTGGTGATCTGCGCCTCATAGGGTTCGAGTCCGCGGCTCCCGGCCTCAGGTGCGGTAATCTCTCCTCGCGGACCTGCGGGATCCGCCAACAGACGAGGAGACGACACATGCACGAACTCTGGCGCCCCTACCGCTCCGACGTGAGCCTGGCTCTCCTGGCCGGCGGCCGCTCGGTCCGCCTGGGGGAGGACAAGATCTTCGCTGAGTTCCACGGCAGCACAC
>Ga0182021_10010247_pt1 | contig 11119 bp, 8 predicted proteins | sample 612E3MmetaG_FD_120493 | JGI IMG/M metagenome (GOLD analysis project Ga0182021, IMG submission 120493) | Permafrost microbial communities from Stordalen Mire, Sweden - 612E3M metaG (Illumina Assembly) | ecosystem: Environmental > Terrestrial > Soil > Wetlands > Permafrost | place: Sweden...
ACGTTTTCCAACTCCCGCACATTGCCCGGCCACGAGTAGCTGGCCAGGAGGGCTTCTGCACGGCGAGTCACCCGCGGGACCGGCTTGGCATACTCCCCGGCGAAGCGCTCCAGAAAGTAGCGTGAGAGCAGCGGAAGGTCCTCGGGTCTCTCCGCCAGGGACGGCAACCGGATCTCGATCATCGAAAGCCGGTAATACAGATCCTCGCGGAAGGAGCCCAGAGAGACGAGTCTCCGCAAATCGCGGTTGGTGGCGGCGATGATGCGAACATCGGTCTTGCGCGGCACGGGAGACCCGACTCTCTGGTACTCCCGATTCTCGATCACACGCAGGAGTTTGGTCTGCGTGGTAAGCGGCATTTCGCCGATTTCATCCAGGAAGACCGTGCCGCCCGCGGCGTACTCGAAAAAGCCGATCTTATCGGCGGCCGCGCCCGTGAAGGCGCCCTTCACGTGGCCGAACAACTCGCTCTCGAACAGCGACTCCACGATGGCCGAGCAGTTGGAAACGGCCAGGGACTTCGAGTGCACCGGGCTCAGACCGTGCAGTGCCCTGGCGACGAGTTCTTTGCCCGCGCCGGTTGGTCCCGTCACCAGCGCCGTCCGGAAATGCGGAGCCGCGCGGCGGATGCGGTCGAATACCTCCAGCATGAGGGGGCTGCCGCCCACCATGCCCTGGAACTGACAGGTCTCCATCAACTCGGCGTTCAGTCGATTTGCCCGAGCGCGCCGGCGCTCCGAATCGATCACCTTGCCCACCCGCTCGCGCAAGAGAGAGACGCTCACAGGCTTGGTCAGGTAATCGCTGGCTCCCTTGCGAATGGCCTCGACCGCGGATTCGGTGGAGTAATTTCCGGTGAGGAGGATGACATCGGTTTCGGGAGAAAAGCGGACGATGTCCTCCAGAACCGACATGCCTTCGGCTCCTGGAATCACGAGATCCAGGAGGACGATTCTTGGCCGCAGACGCTGGACGGCTTGGATGCCCGAGAGAGCGTCCGAAGCGGTGACGATGGATATGTCGGGCTCCACGGCGAAAACGTCGCGGACGAGTTCGAGGGCGCGCGGATCGTCGTCGATCGCCAGGATTGTGAACAAGCGCTCAGACGCAAGAGCCATTCAGGAGAGCCTCCACCCGTTGCCGCAACTCGGTGCTGCGCACCGGCTTTGTCAGGAAATCCGAGAACCCGGCCCGCAGCGCCTTGCTCCGCTCGCCAGGCATGGCGTTGGCAGTGAGGGCCAGAACCGGCGTGCGGGCGAAATTCGGGTCGCGCCGCAGTTCGCCGAGGACCGCGAAACCGTCCATGCCGGGCATCGAAAGATCGAGAATCACCAGATCCGGCTGTATGGCCTGCGCAGCGGCGAGCGCGGCGCATCCGTCCGGCGCCTCGGCCACTTCGAACCCCAGCGGGCGCAGTATGTCCACGATCAGTTCGCGGCTCGGCCGGTTATCGTCAACCACCAGCACTTTCGGCATTTCCCTCCATTCATTTTGGCGCAATCGATTCTTCCGAAACCGGCAGCGAGACCAGGAACCGGCTGCCCTTCTCCAACTCGCTTTGGACGAGAATGTCGCCGCCGTGCAGTCTGGCCAGTCTGCGGGCAATCGCCAGGCCCAGCCCGGTACCCGCCTCCGCCGCTCCTTTTGGCGATGCCGCCTGGTGGAATTCCTCGAAGATGGCTTCCCGCTCGCCGGGGGCGATTCCAATTCCCGTATCTACCACACAGACGGTGAACATCTCTCCATCGGTCCCAGTCTCGATCCAGACCCGGCCTCCTTCGGGCGTGAACTTCACCGCGTTGCTGATGAGGTTGTACAGGATCTGTTTGAACCGTACGCGGTCCGCCACCACGGCCGCGCCGGGAGCAATGCGGTTCTCGACGGAGATGCGCTTGATCTCGGCCAGGGGCGCGATCACGGACAGGACCTCGTCCAAAGCCGGGGAAAGGGCGAATCGCTCGAGGTTCAACTCGACGCGGCCGGCTTCGATCCGGGAGATGTCCAGCAGATCGTTGACCATGTCGAGCAGGTGACGGGCGCCCTCCTGGATATTGGCGACAAACCGCGGGTATGGAGGAGGCAGGGGTCCGGAGGACTGCTCGCTGAGGAGGTCGGAGTAGCCGACGATGGCGTTCAGCGGTGTCCGCAATTCGTGGCTGCTGCGCGCCAGGAACTCGGTCTTCATGCGATTCAAGCGCTCGACTTCCCAGTTGCGCGTCTCGAGTTCGGCGGCGGCGCGTTCGAGTTGGACGGTCCGCTCCGCCACGCGGCGCTCGAGGTCCTGGTTCAGGCGGAGCACTTCCTGCTCGGCCAGCTTGCGGTCGGTGATGTCCCGGTTGAAGCCGATCACGCGATCGGGGCGCCCTTCCTCATCGAGGAACACCTTGGCGTGCCCCACAATCCAGCGGATTTCACCAGTTCCCGTGCGGATCCGCCATTCCGAGGAGGATTCGCCGGTCTTCATCGTTCTGTCAACCCAAGCTCGAACGTGGTCCAGATCTTCGGGGAGCACCAACGCCTCCCAATCCTCATGTCTCCCGCCGGACGTCCCTGGCTGGAGCCCGTGCAGCTCTTCGAGCTCGGGCGTCCAGATGCTGACGTTGTTGCGGATGCCCCACTCGAAGGTGCCGGAACGGCCCACCTTGACTGCCAACGCCAGCCGTTCCCTGGCGGATCGTGCCTCTTGTTCGGCCAGCTTCAGGTCGTCGATATCGGTGCAGGTTCCGAACCACTTGACGATCTGGCCCCCGGCGTCGCGCGAGGGCACTCCCCGGATAAGAAACCAATGGTAGGAGCCGTCCGCCCTTCTCAGCCGGCACTCGATCCGGTAGGTACCGCCGGTCTCGATGGCGTTGTTCCAGGCCTGCCCGGCGGCCTGCCGGTCTTCCGGGTGGAACGGGGTGATCCAGCCCCTGCCGTAGCTCTCATCCAAGGTCAGGCCGGTGTACTCCACCCACCGGTGATTGAAGTAGACGTTCAGGCCGTCGGGATTGCACATCCAAACCAGTTGCGGCACCGACTCGGCGAGCGTCCGGAACGCGGCTTCGCTCTGCGCCAGGGCAGCCTGCGCCCGCATCCGCTCTTCGACTTGCTCCGCCAGGATATGGTTGGAGGCGAATAGCTCTTGGGTCCGTTCCCGGACACGCAGTTCCAATTCGTCGCGCGACTTCCGGAGGGCCTCGTCGATCCGCCGGCGCTCCGTAATGTCCGTCAGGAAGCTGTAGTAGTATTCCACCTTGCCGGATTCGTCCCGAACCGCGTGAACCAGCAGTTCCACGGGCACGCGCCGCCCGTCTTTCCTCAAGTACTCCTTCTCATAGCGGACCGGTTTCCCTGTCCGCCCGAGATCGGCAAGCGCGGCCATTTCCTTCTCGATCCACTCGGCAGGAGTCAGCAGCGTCGACCACGACACACTCTGCATCTCCTCCAGGCTGTAACCGGTGAGTTCACAATAGGCGCGGTTGCAGATTCCCAAGCGTCCGTCCGGGTAGCCAATGGCAAAGGGCTGTTCGGAAGTCTCCAGGATTCCGGCAACGAAGCGTTCGCGCAGCACTCCCTCCCGGAGCGCCTCTTCCGCCCGCTTGCGGGTGGTGAGATCGACGATTGTGTAGGCGAATAGCGAGCTTGGAGAACTTCCGGATTCCAGGTAGCTGGCGGTAGCCAGCAGCCAGCGATCCTGGCCGTCCGCATCGCGGCGGGCGTATTCCATCGAGACGGGCTTGCCGGTGCGCCGGCTCTCTTCGTAGAGATCGACCCACGCTCGCGCGACCGCTTCGGATGCGCCCAATTCGGTAGCGGACCTGCCCGATATCGAGTCCCGGTCCACGCCGTACAGTTCCGCCGCGGCCTGATTGCAGGAAACGTGAATGATGCGGCCATCCGTCACTTCCACGATTCCCCGCATCACCCCGGCGCTTTCGAAGAGACTGCGCAGCAGGGCCTCTTCCTCGAGCGGCGGCCTGCCGGATTCGGCGGCCTGGCGGCGCTGGCGGAGGGATGCGTAGGTGTCGTGGGCGAGGGTCAGGACACGGTCGGGCTTGCCATCTGGGCCAGGAAGCGGAATCCAGGCAGAACCCGGATAGACCGCTTCGGGCAGCTCGCCGGGTGCGCGCCGGGGGGCGGATGCATCGTCTTCGAGTTGGAAGGTGCGTCCCGTGCCGATGACGATCCGCAGAGTTTCGACCAGCGGTTCGGACGCTTCCGGCCAGACGTCGGCGAACCGCTTGCCCAGGAATTGCTTGCCGGGAGCCAGCGCCTGAAAGGCCGGATTCACCATCTCATAAATGAAATCCGGCGTCCGTACGATGGAGATTGGCACGGGAGATTTCTCGACAACCTCAATTGAAATCTGCCGCTCCCGTTCAAGTTCGGCGACTCGTGCCCGAAGACGCTCGATCTCATCCCGCCCTACGGCTTCTGCCGGAGACGCAATGCTCATAAGGAGAACCCGACCCCAAAATCCTGAACATTATTGTACATGGAACGACAACGGCGCGAGTCAGGTGCGGCACTTTGGAATGAGTTTGCAGGAACGCTCGAATTCACCACCGTTGCCGCAGCCGGAACGAGCCTTCGCGGAAGGCAGACTGGCACCCCGATCCGCCAACACCCGCCACATGGAAGAACGGCAGGGCTGAGGATCTCAAGATTGGGGGAACGGGCGAGGCGCCGCCCGATGGCTGGCGCCCTGACCGCTTGGTTCGGTGCCATCGCAAGACCGCTTGCTGACGCGCGCGGCTCTGTTCGGAGCCACGACGGGGTGCCCTGGGCCTGGAGTGGTTGCCGGCAATGGCACCAAACCACGCGGTCGAAGACCTAGAGAATCTTGATGGCAGTCACTTTCATCGAGTCGCCGGACAGGTCCCCGGTTACCTGCACCTTGATATTGTTCTTCTTCTTGGATGCCTTCAGCGCCTGTTCGGCCTGCTGGTTGCCGGCCTGGTCGAGGGTAATGAACTTGCCCTCGGTTGTAAACACGCCATAACCGGCCTTGACGCAGTCGGGCATCAGGGCGCAGTCGCGCGTATGACCCTGCGCGGCTTTCTGATCCTGGGCCGCCACGATCTTGACGGAACATGCGCGGTCCAGCAGGATTCCCTGCACCTCGGCGGCGTACGCCATGCACCCGAGTGCAGCCACCAATCCAGCGATCACAAGTAAGCGAACCGGAAGTCTCATGTAGTTATCCTCTCTTTCCACAGTCTGTCAGGATCCACCCAAAGGCCTACCGCAAACGACCCCGCCAACCGCTTACGGCCGCGGTGGCCGGCGACTGGGCCTTGTAATCCTTCTCAGGCCCTTAGCATACCGCGCCGGCAGTCCGGAGCGCCAGGGGTTGTGGTGCGGCCGGGAGTAAACTCTCCTGGCCGGTTAACTTCCATGCGGCCCCGCGGGATGGGGCTAGCCACTCTACCGGATGGCTGCGGATGGCGCCGTCGCGCTCGGTGATGTCCGCCCACTTGATGTCGCGCCGCAGCCGCAAGAACACACCGAGGGTTCCCTGGTACGTGCCCTCGGCCACCACAACCTCTTCGCCTTCGTGGAATACCGTCCCAGCAGGCGCATTGGTCATTGTCTTCGTAGCCTCCGGTCCTTCTTGATCCCCTCACCGATGTGTAGGGGGTGGGCAAGGCGCCGCTTGCCCGCCTGGTCACTCCACCGGTGGACTGAGTTAACGGGTAGCGGCACCGGCAATCTCCAGTTGCCTGGCTGCGTGAACGGCAACACCCAAGGGCCTCGCCGTCCCCATAATTTCCTTGGCCCTTTCCACCTCGTCTGCCGTGCCATGAGCCAGGATGAGGAACTTATCGGACTTGAGCGCAGATTCGTACTGCACGATGCTGTCCTTGGGGATTCCGATGCTGTACAGCCCCGCGCCGACTGCGCTCAATCCACCTACCACAACGGCGCCTTCCAGCGCAGCGACAATCCAGGCGACCAGAGGCCCGGCTACCAACACCGGCCCGATGCCTGGGATGGCGAAGAAAGCCGTTCCGAACAATAGCCCCCAGAAACCGCCCCAGAAGGCGCCGGTCTTGCCCCAGCGCTTCATGCGGTCGCCGGCATTGTAATACCCTACGACGTGCTCCTCGGTGTGGTAATCCCTGCCGATGATGGACAGCTTCTTCATGTCAAACCCGGACCTCTGAAGTTCCTTCAATGCCTCCTCGGCTTGGGGATGACTCTCATATATGGCCACTACCGCGTTCGTTTCAAACATGCGCTCTCTCTTTCCTTGGTTGGGGCGGTCAGGGGCTGGCCAGAATCGGCTCCCGCCCCTGCAATCCGCCTCTCTCACGGTTTCGTGGCCGCCGCTATCTTCCCGATCTCCGTGCCAATTACGTCTCCGGAGATTACCAGTTCCACCCGGCGGTTCAGTTGCCGGCCCTCGGCCGTGTCATTGGAAGCCACCGGCTGGGTCTTCCCGAAGCCCTTCGTGGTGACCGACGTTCCCGGCATTCCCTGCTCGACAAGGTAGCTGCGAACGGCGCCGCCGCGGTCTTCGGAAAGTTGCTGATTATACTGGTCGCCGCCGACGCTGTCGGTGTGACCTTCAACGTCTAGCTTCAACCCCGGATGCCCGGAGACGATACCGGCCACCTTGGCCAGCTTCTCGCGAGCGAGAGGCCGCAACGAATACTTGCCAGTGTCGAAGAGGACATCCGACATGTTCACGATCAACCCGCGCGCCGTATCCCGGGTCTGGAGGATCGCATTGAACTGAGTCATTAGCTGGGTTCGCAGTTCCGCCTTCTCCGCCTGGGCCTGCGCGTTTGCCTTGGATGCGCGATCGAGTTCGACCTGGGCGCTGGCCCTCTGGGCGTCGTTGTCGCGTTTCAGGCGGTCTGCCTCGTCATGCGCCGCGGCAAGTTGCGCATCGCTGGCAGTCTTCATCCGGTCCGCTTCCGTCTGGGCGGCGGACATTTTAGCGGCGTTCTCGAGTTTCAAACGATCGGCTTCCGCTTGCGTGGCCGCTATCTGCGCCGCGTTGTCGCGTTTGGCGCGATCGGCTTCGTTTCTGGCCGCCTCCATCCTCGCGGCGTTCTCCTGCCTTACGCGGTCCGCTTCGGATTGCGCGGCGACCTGCGCCAACTCCGCGTTCCGGGTAACGCGCGCCGTGTCGGCTTCCGCCGCGGCGCGCTGGGTTCCGGCGACCGCCTCACGATCGGCCCCAGCCTGGCGCTCGCCGGCCAACTGCTCCGCGGCGATCTTCTTCACCGTAATGATGCGGGCGTCTTCGGCCATCTGGACGGCCTCGCGCGCCACCGTGCCAATGGGCTTCTTTCCGGCCTTACCAACCAGATAACCCTCGGCATTCTGCAAGCCCTGGACGGCCTTCTGGTAAGTCTCCGGAGCGTACGTTTCGGCGCCGGTCCAGCGTGCAATCCGGACGGCGTTCTGGGCCTCGTAGAGTTCCAACGGCACCTTCGAGTTCCCCTCCATGGGCTTGATCTCCGATGGGTTCACATTCAGGGTATATTGGCCCCGCTGCAGGAGTTCGAATTTCGCGTTGACCTCTTCTATCGTCCCAACCGTGTCTTTGCGCACGAAATTCTCCATGACCACGGCGTCACTGGGTTGCGTCACCGCGAAGTAGGGCTCGGCCGTCACGATCAGGCCGAACGACTGCAACTCCGTGGTGGCATCCAGCTTCGACTTGCCGCCGTTCAGGAGCACCTCGCCCACATTGGTGGCACGGCCCTCGGGGGTAATGGCCCACATGACATAGGTCAGGTACTCGGGACCGAACTTGGAGGCGGGCTGGAGCTGCTCCATGCTCGCGTCGATCTTGATCACGCCTTGCTTGCTCTCCACACGCGCCACGCCGCGAGCTTCGGGCAGGAGTGGCGTTCCGCGGAACCCGATCTCAGTCGCTCCGCTGCGGTGGTTGTAATTGATTGCCTTGGTGGTCCGGGCCACGACGGTGACACGATAAATGGGCATCGAGCCAGCGCCCATCCGGGCCGCTGAATCGGTTGACTGTTGAACCGGGTTGGGAGCCTGGGGCGCTTGAGCCGCCACGAGTCCGCAAATAGTAAGGAAAGTGCCGATGATCTTCATTTTGTCCTCTACCGATCTCTTCCACTCGCAAAGCGTTCTCGCGGCGAGTACTGGTTAATGAGGCCCATGAGAGTGGCGGCCGCTTCCGGCGCGGGCCTGCCGCGCTTCACGATGTTGCGGTTCTCCAGTTTCTCGCCGTACATCGCGGCGTTGTCGTCCAGATCCTGCCGCAGGGTGGCGCCTTCCAGCGCGACTCCGGCGAACAGGCCCTGGGACCGCGACCACGAGAGAATCTGCGCGTGCATCTGGGCATCGGTTTGAGCCGTCGCCGTCCGTCCAACCGGGCCGGCGGCAACCGAGGCTTCGCCACCCAAAGTGAACTTACTCTGGATCAGCTTGTCGGCTCCGCGCTGCGACATGACCAACATGATCAGGTCCGTCGAAGAGCCGCCGATCTGAAAGCCAAAACTGCCGCCCTCGATGCGGACCGCGGCCGGCGCCGACCAGCCTGGACCAACCCTGCTACGGCACGACAGAAACCCCTTTCCGTACTTTCCGCCGACAATGAAAGCCCCGGTCTTGAGGTCGGGAACGATCACGATGCAGTAAGATCTCTCCAGCAGATCCTGCGGAATCCCTTTGTCCGGCGTCGCCATCACTTCCGAGAAGACCGATGCAGCCTCGCCCAATCGCTTGTTGGTCTCGTTATCGATCGCCAACAACGACGTGGTTAAGGCCAAACCGGCAATAATCGCTAGTCTCATGTTCTTGCCTCTTCTGTCGCAGTTGCGACAGGTTTGCATGAGCACGGCTGGCACCACCTTCGGCCGCGCGCCGGGCGATGACACCGAAACGTTGCAGGGTAAGGGCGTTGTGAGAGGACATTGGGAACGCCCAGGGTACCCGAGCCGCCAGTTAACATCGAGTGGACTGGAGCGGGTGCAACTTCTGCTGCGGAACGTGCAGGTTATGCGGGTGGTTGTCCGAATGCCCTAGCTGCATGTCTGAGCCGAGGGGACGCCGGGCCTGTCCAACACCGTCTTTAACGTACCGCGATGGAGGCGGATTCCCTGGCGCGAATAGCTCACGTAGCCTTGTTTCCGAAAGTGATTCATATGTTGGGTCACAATCTCGCGGGTTGTGCCAACGTAGCGCGAAAGCAAACCGTGAGTAAATGGCATCATTCGGACGGACCCGTCTTCCTCCTGGGTCCCCAGGCGGTCGGAAAGGCGGATGAGCGATCGCGCGAGCCGCCGTTCGACGGTGTCGATCGACAGACTCTCGATCCGGCGGGTGAGCTCGGCGTTGCGCCGGGCGAAGAGCTGCAGCAATGCCACCGCCAGGGGTGGCCGTCTGGTGACGAGGGCTTCCATCTCCGAAACTGCCCAGGTCATCAACTCGGTCCTTTCTATGGCGGTGGCCTGTTCGGAGCGGCGAGGGTCGCCGAGGAAGGCCGACTCGCCAAACAACTCGTCGGGGCGGATAAGTTCGATCAGTAGCTCCCGGCCGTCTTCGGCTATCTGCGAAATCCCTACGGTACCCGTAATCACCAAATGGATGCTGGTGGAAACATCATCCGGCCCGTAGATTCTCTGCCCTTTGCCGTACCGCGAGATGCCGGAAATCGGCAGATGTTCCAGAACGTCCTCGATCCGCGTGCGATTCTCCAACCTAGCAGTGCTGCATGCCATTGTATTCTCCCTTGGCGTTTGAATGTCCGTACGTGCCAACAAGGCAGTTGCGCTCAGGACCACGGCCCGGTCCCGGTTCCCGCCAAACTGAATCGAAGCGGTTTGCGCCGCCGCGGAGATCCTGGTGGCGCGCCGGTCGCTTATCAGCCGGAAGGGCCGGGCCAGCACATGGGTGCGGCCGGGGTCCGGAGTGACGGTACTGCGTTCCACGTCGATTGATTTCATTGGGTGGCCGAGGCTACCAGATCGACTCGTTGAACGGCGCTCGAGGCGCTTTGTATCTGCCGCATTTCGGTTAGCGACAGGAGAAAGGCCAGCATCGACTCGGCTCCTTGGTTCTGGTTGCTCCGGTCCGCATGCAGCCCGTCGCGGCAGCCGCCTGTCTGGGGGCAGTAGAGTTCCTCCCCCAGATCGTTCCAACCGAGGAACCAATCGAAGGCGCGTTGCGCCTGCTCGTACCACCATGGGTCGCAAGTGGCGCGGTACGCCTCCAGACAAGCCGAGACGGTGGTGTGGGCCTCGATGGGCTGCTGGTCGTAGTCCGCACGGGCTCCATTGCGCGGGTAAAATCCGTTGCTGCCGATTGGGCGCAGTTGCCCATGCTGCGAAGTCTGTACGCCCACCAGCCAGCGCAACGCCTCGATGCCTCGTTCGTATACCTTCTTTTCGCCTGTTGCGCGTCCGCTGACTATCAGAGCGTGGGCCAGCTTGGCGTTGTCATAAGCCAGCCCGTCTTCAAACCAGGTCCAGCCGGGTTGGGCGACTTTGTCGAAGAGGGTCATCAACCGTCCGGTCAACTCCTGGCGGACGTCGATGGCCAGGCGGCCACCCTTCCTCCGGCCCAGATACTCGTGAATGCCAATCAGACTGAATGCCCAAGCCCGCGGCGAAGTGAAGTGCGTCACGGCCGGCAGCGCCTGCGCGAAGAGCAGTTCGGCCTTGGTTTGCGACATCCAATGCGGCGAGCGGCCCACCGCCGTGCCCAACGCCCAAAGTGCCCGGCCGTGGCAGTCTTCCGATCCCCGCTCGTCGAGCCAATGGCGGTCAGAACTGAGGAAGTTGTGAAACCGTGCGGTTTGCGGATTGAACGCAGAGTCCAGGAATGCGGCGTAGGTTGTGGCCAGCGTGCGGACCCGCTTCGGAGCCTCTTCCAACTGGCCGAGGAGCACCGCCAGAATGAGCGCGCGGGCGTTGTCGTCGGTGCAGTAGCCTTCCGAACGGTTCGGCGCAGTGAAGTTCGCGTGTTGGAAGACCCCCGTCGAATCGGTCATATGGTACAGATGACCCAGATTCAACTCCGGCGATTCGTGCGGCCGATGGCTGATCGCCCTGGCCGCGACAGATTCGCGGCCCGCCGCTGCTCCCCGCGGCTGCGCGGCCTGGAAGGAGCCCATGTAGAGTCCGGCCGTGTTGCTCCAGACCATGGC
>Ga0182021_10010248_pt1 | contig 11118 bp, 15 predicted proteins | sample 612E3MmetaG_FD_120493 | JGI IMG/M metagenome (GOLD analysis project Ga0182021, IMG submission 120493) | Permafrost microbial communities from Stordalen Mire, Sweden - 612E3M metaG (Illumina Assembly) | ecosystem: Environmental > Terrestrial > Soil > Wetlands > Permafrost | place: Sweden...
AATGTTTCTTTTGACGGTCGGATTCGTCATCTGTGTGCATTGTCTAGCTGTGTCAGTTCTTTGCTATTTTTTTGCAAACAGCTTTAGCTTGCTTTTTTGAAACAGAGCTTAAATCTTTTGCAGGTAACGTACCAAAACGTTCATTAACGTTCATTACAGTTCACAGAAGTTCTTTACCGTCCTTTAAAGTCCTTTACCGTTTATAGAAGTCCTTTAAAGTCTGAAGCGCCAGTATAGTTTGAAAAAGGTGAACTCATATGCCCTTAACAGAAAAAGTCACATTTAAAAGAGAACTACAGAAGTGCAAGATAATACCAATCGCAAAGCTGGTCAAATGGCTACTCGATTAGTTTTTAAAAGTAAATAAAAAATTGTTTAGTGGTTGTTTTCTGGGAGTATTTTTAGTATGCGAAGGATTTTTTTGAATTCTTCCTCTTTCAGCGATGCCCTTCGGCCGTTAGCATAAATGTCTTTTACTCTATCTACCACTATAGCCACGGTTTGGTCATCTGGCGTGTTTCCAGCAAGCTCGGTTATTTTGTGTTTAATTATGCCTTTTCCTGATTGCTTCCCAATCGTTAAGCGCCTCTCGTTTCCGACTAGTTCCGGTGGATACGGCTCATAAGTCCATGGGTCATTTAGGACACCGTGTGTGTGAATTCCTGACTCATGTGCGAAGCCATAGTCACCTACAATTGCTTTGTTAGGAGGAACGACATAACCTGTTGCTTTGCCGATGTAATCTGCAGTTTGCTTCAGTTTCTGGGTTTTGCCCTCATATTTTTTGATGCCGTGATGCAAATACAAATTCAAAAGGACTTTTTCGGTTTCAGCGTTACCTGCTCGTTCACCGATGCCAAGATACGTGGTGCTAGCGTAAATTTTGTCCCATACGCCTGAAGCAGCTTTAATCGCAGCCATTGTATTTTCAACAGCGTTACCAAAATCGTCGTGCGCATGAATCTCAATTGCACCCATTTTGGTTTCTTTCTTTATTGCCATTACTTTGGCTGGAACACCATTTGGCAAAGGCGCCTCAGGATCAGATAAGCCAATGCCGACGGTATCGCAGATACGGTAACATTCTGCTCCTGCGTCAGCGACGGCATTGATGAGGCTTCTTTCAAAGTCCCAGCTAGCACGTGTACTGTCTTCGCCATGAACAAAAGTTCTTAACCCGCAGGTTTTAGCCGCATATTCAACAACATCCACTATATTCGCTAAGATTTGTTCTCTGGTTTTTTCCGGCCACTTAGCCCTAAAATGTATGTCTGATACTGGATGAGAAATTCCAACTTCCTCAAGTCCACACGCCACTGCGCTGTCAATATCTTCTTTTACTGCTCTGCACCATCCAGCCACGCGTAGATCAAGATTCAAATCGCAAATGAGTTTTGCTGCCTTTTTATCGGGCTCTTGGTAGTGGAATACTTCGATGCGTTCGACGCCGATATCTGCTAGGAACCCGGCAATTTTTGCCGAGTCTTTTGGTCCAGCAGCTAAACCGGGCATTTGAATGCCGTCACGCAATGTAGTGTCATCTAATATCGGGTCAGTTTTTAATGGCAATTTGAAATAAAAGTCTTGTAAATCCATTTTGGCATTACTCTTTACGTTTTGTGCTTCTTGCAAGCTGTTTTGTAATGATAACTAACGCTTCTCTGTAATTGATAAACATTTCTGCACCACTTTTGTAAATCTGTTCAAGCCAATACAAGACGCAACATCAAATCGTCTTGTCATACTCAAGCAAAAACTTTACACATAAATCTAGCAAAACTTATTTTGCGTTAGAATAAAGTGCTTTAAGCGTTCCTGAAACAGCCAAAACATGCACCGCAGCCTCCCCCCCAACAATATGAGTAATTGAAGCCAGGGAAGCTCTCACCATGTCCAAAGCAGCCAACGAAACCCTAATCACAGCCACTTTGCTTTCAACGTTAAAATCAATTAAAGCTAAACCAGTTAAGCTTGCCCCAACTTCACCATAAAGTTTAGTTACGGTAGCCCAAACTGCATCGATAAATTCCCGTTCTGTGGGCAAGTTTTCGGATTCCAGTTGCACGGCTAAGTAGCGTCGTTTAACCCGCTTCAAAGCACTTTGCCCTCCTTAACTACACTAATGCCGGGCGCAACAAACCTACTGCTGAGTTTCTCACGATTGTTCGCAACAATCGCAGCTGGATTAGTTGAAACTGCATCTAAAGTTGAAGCCTCATCCAGCCCAAGTAGGTACCCTAAACTTGCCATGTCTCTGGGCGACCGCATAAGCCGCTCCTCAGCAATACCGCTGGAAATCACTATGGGAACTTTAAATTCTCGTGCAAGAGCGACTTCCCGACGCAAACTCATAAGTAACCTAACGCGGGGTGGACCTTCCAAAATCAAAAGCGGCTTAATATCCACTTCCAAAGCGGCTAAGCTGCAACTAGCTAATTCAGCTTCTGCACGGTCAAAAAACCTCTTATGATAATCAAGGCTGAAGAAGTTTAGAAGATCAACACGCCTATCTTTTGCCGCTTGCCTGGCCACTTCTTTATCGTCACATGAAATGCTTATTATCTCGAATTGGCGTCTGAATTTGCGCAGAAAATAGGTCAGATCGTTTTCGGTTCGGGGGTGAAAATCCGCTCGTGAAACAAAATCTACGCCCACTTTTGTGCATATTGATTTTAAGTTGGCTAATTCATCTTGGCGCATTCCCGACGTGAATGGAATAGAAATCAGGCGATAACCGAACTTTGCAGATTTGTCGATGAGCTGCTGTGCTGCCTGTTGATCTTTTGGGTTAACGCGTAAATGCAAATCGGCGAAAACTCTGGTCATGGCAGCAACCTAGAACTTTTGCAAATATCCACTATTTCCGTAGCCGTTTTATTTTTAAAATGGATTTTGATGTGAATAGGGTCATTTTGCGAAAACCTGATGCTTCCTAAAAAGGCTGATTGCTTGTCAAATCTAAGGTAGAGGTTTCCTTTTTCTAAATGGAGTTTTAAATCGCGACTTAGCTCGTCTTTGTCTAGTGAGTTTAGGCTTGAGCCGATTTTTTTCAGTGCTTCTGGAAGGGCTTTTTTGTCGGTTAGTTTGGCTGTAATAATTGTTATCGGGTTTCCGTAATGCCCCGTTAAGCTTGTTGTTTGGAAAATTAGGGTTTCTGCCAATTCGGTTGGTAATAGGTTACGTACTGCTGTTTGTACTTTGTCTAGGTCCTCGGTTGCGTGTGCGAAGACTCGAACATCGATATATGCTATTGACGGTTTAGAAGACATTGGTTACCGTTTTGTCTTTGGGCTTCTAGCTTTTAGCTTTTTTCTTTGGCTTCGGCGTTGGCTCGATTTTCGGTGTTTTTGGTTTTGCGGCTGCTTCGGCTTTTGCTTTTTCTGCGTGTGCTTTTAGGGTTGCGATGTTTTCATCATGGGCTGATTTCCGTTTGATATCTTGCGGTATGCCCATTTTTTTGGCGTCTTGCTTGTTTAAGCCTGCTTTTTTAAGTTCAGTTGGACTAAATCCTCTTCCGAGACGTTGTTTTCCGTTTTGTTTAGTTATTACTGCTGTGATGTGATGCATATTTTACCATCTCTGTTTATCTTTGTATCTTGCGCCTCTACGGTGGCTTGGTCTAACTTTTTCTGCGCCTCTTCCGCGGTGGTGCAAACCTCTGACGTTTTTGCCTGCACTTGTCATGCTTCTAAATACTCTACTTGTGTGCTGTTTCTCAGTTATCCAGCTAACGTCTTTGTCTGTTTTTATGCCTGGAGCCTTTGGATCTACCAGCATAACTTCGAACCATTTGTGGCGTCCGTCTTCTCCTACCCAATAACTGTTTAGAACTTCCATGTTTGGGAAATGTTTTGCTGTGCGTTCTTCAGCTATAAGCCTTAAGCTTTTTGCTGGTTTAAATTTGGCGACACCCATGCGTTTGGGTCGTCTTCCCGACACTGGACGTTTCTTCCTCAGTCCTCCTCTGCGGACTTTTGTACGGGCAACTACGAAGCCTTGTTTGGCTTTGTAGCCTAGTTTTCTTGCTTTGTCAAGCCTTGTTGGATGTTCAATGCGTAGTGTTGATGGTTGTTTTCGCCATTGCACTAATCTTTCGCGCATGAGTTCTTCAACGAAGGATTTTTCTGGAGCAGACCATTCTTCAGCTATGTACTTATATGCCATTTTACAATTTTCCTCCTCAATGTATTATTTGCTTACGGTTCAGCCTTTCGGCCACATCCCAACGGACATGATTGTCCGCCTGCAATTTCACATCATACTGCTATGCAATGAAATAAACCTTTCCCGATACCTCGTGCTCTTTGGAGTTTAGCTTCGCCTTAAAGGATGAATTTCTTACAGAGCGAGTTAGCATAACAGAAAAATAGTGACAGTGAAAAAACAGCAGTAATCGAAATAATTCGATTATTCATTAAAAAAGCTAATGAAACCCAAAACATAAGTAATATGGGTAAAAGCATAAGAAGCAGTTTTTTAAATCGTTAAGAGCTTATGGTGAAAAGTCAGAGTATCATCTTGGTTATCGTTGTTCTTGGCACTTTGATGGGTGCCTTAGACAGCACCATTGTGTTGTTGGCTTTTCCAGCTATAACTGATGGTTTACGCTCAGACTTCATCACTACCATCTGGATAATCCTAACTTACCTGCTGGTAATCGCTGTCACTACAACCCAGCTTGGACGAATAGGCGACATCTATGGACGAACCACCATGTTCAATGCTGGCTTCGGCATCTTCACTGTCGGCTCAGCCCTATGCGGGTTTTCACCAAACATTTACTTTCTAATTGGCTCCAGAGTGGTACAAGCGCTGGGCGGCGCATTAATGCAGTCTAACAGCGGCGCCATAATTGCCGATACTTTTCCGCCAAACGCACGTGGCAAAGCCTATGGTTTCAGTTCGTTGGGCTGGACAATAGGTTCCATGCTTGGCATAGTCTTAGGCGGAATAGTCACAACATTCGTTGGATGGCAATTCATCTTTTTCATCAACATCCCGATTGGTGTAATCGCCTTAATCCTTGGATTCAAATATCTTAAACCAGCTCCAAAAGTTAAAGCAAAACTTGACTTCGGCGGCATGGTTCTTCTTGCAACAAGCCTGCTACTCATCTCTTACGGTGCAACCAGCTTAGCCTCAACAGGAATAGGAATCCCAAACACAATTTTACTTCTGCTCGGCGCCCTTCTCATTCCAATATTCATAATGTACGAAAACCGTTTAGAAACCCCAATGGTTGACTTCTCAGCTTTCAAAGATAAGGTCTTAAGGAACTCCTGCTTAGCCACATTTTTCGTCAGCGTCGGTTACATTTCCGTTGTTTTTCTGATAATAATGTACCTGCAAGGTGTACGCGGCTTATCGCCGCTAAACGCATCTCTTCTCTTGATACCTGGCTACGTAATTGGAAGCTTCTTTGCCCCAGTAATGGGCAGGCACTCGGACAAAATAGGCGCCAGAACAATAGCCACTGTAGGCATCATCTGCCTTGCAGCAGCAACACTAATCTTTACCGCCATCAGCCAAAATTCATCTCTTTACATTATTATTATCGCATCCGCTGTATCTGGTTTTGGAACAGCCATGTTTTTCCCCGCCAACAACTCCGCCGTCATGGCAAAAGCAAGACAAGGCAACTATGGCAGCATCTCTGGTCTGCTAAGAACATTGCAGAACGTAGGCATACTTGGCAGCTTCGTAGTGGCAATAACCGTGGCCTCTGCATCTATTCCCCGACAGCTGGCCTTCCAAGTATTCATCAGCACAGTAAAACTTTCAGGCGGCTTAAGCTCATCTTTCATCACCGGCATTCAAGCAGCACTCTACGCCTCAATAGCAATCCTGGCAGTAGCAGCAATACTGTCAGCAACCCGAGGAAAAGAAAACCGAACCGAGCATCAAAACTAACTTTACACTACCAACCGGTTACCAGAAAAGGCAAAAATCAATGGATTAAATCTTGACCAATACAGAGTTTTCTTATTCCAAAAGTACAGCAAAACACTATGCAAAGCGATATACAACAAAACAATCAAACATTCAGATTGCCTAGATAACCCAGCTAAACTCTTGCAAATATCTCCAACAATTAGGCATACAGTGCTGAAAGCTGTAGTTTGCGCAAGTAAATACTTGGGATTTTATGAAGAATACAAAGCTAAGCTGAAGAACTTTGGAATAAAATGGACCAATGAAGACACAGCCTTTAACGGATTCTTAGCTATATTCAACCATAAACATGACACCTTACCAGATTGGATAAAGCAAATTCAACCCTTCTTATGTGACAATGAGAAGCTATTGCTAAGATTCTTAACTGTAACTGGATTAAGGAAAAATGAAGCAATAACCAGCTTCAACATTATAATAGAGCTAAATGCTAAGGGGAAACTTGGAGAATACTATAATACTGACTTTAACACTTTGGAGCATTTCAAATATGGAAGACTTTTTCTTAGAGGAACAAAAAATGCTTTCATATCAATAGTACCCAACGCAATAATATGGAAATTTGTAACAGCCAGCCAGTAAGCTACAGTGCTATTCAGTGCAGATTGAGAAGAAAGAAAATACAGCTAAGAATTAAAGAACTAAGAAGCTATCAAAACAGCTATCTTCGGAAGAATGGTGTAATCTCAGAGCTAGTTGACATACTGGCTGGCAGAGTCCCAAAGACCGTATTTTGTAGGCACTACTTAGCAGAAACTATGAAGGCATTTAGTAATCAGGTACTCACGATACAAAGAGAGTTAGAGAAGTCATTATATTGATTTAAGCAGATCAAAATCTACAAAGGTCTTATCTTGAGAATTTAAAAAAATCAAAATCAATTATCTTGCCTGTATATCGTTCCGACTTTTTAATAATTACTTGTGCAAAATTTAAGCTGCTTCTTATTATGTTTTAGTATGGAGGCCTGTGAAGTTGTCAGGCTTTTCGTCAACAAAGCACTCGTTTTTACGGAGCCCAAGAGACTTGGAAATCCAAGGTACGGACGCCTCAGAGCGCTTAGAGTTCTCATCTACGCTCGATTGAAAGGATTAGAGAACGATACCCGCATTGTTGAACATTTAAAAAAGCATTCGGATGCTGCTAGAACCCTTGGTTTATGAAAAGTGCCTGATAGAACCACAGTTGGAAGATGGTGGAGACGATACCTTAGGCTTCTCGAGGAGACATTTGAGAAGGCATCAGGCATGCTTCAACTCGTGATGCCAACCACTTTGCTGATTGTTGATTCAACACCGCTAGTAGATCTCTACGATATGGAAGCAGGCTGGGGTCACACGAGCCGTGGTAAATTCAGAGGCTTTACGCTTCACGCTGCCGTAAATCAGTTGGGTTTACCTTTAAGGGCAGTTGTTACGTCTGGGAACCGTTATGATTCGTCGTTTCTTCCAAAACTGATTGAAGATTTGGAGGCAGATTACGTTTTAGCGGACGCGGGCTACGACTCGAAAACAAACGGCAAAGCTGTCAAAGCCATCGATGCAAAGCCTGGTATTGCTTCTAATCCAAGGCGAGGGAAACGCAAGAAGATCAAACATGCAAAACTCTTGAAGACTAAACGTTATGTAATGGAGCAGTTTAATGGGCACATCAAAGCTAACGTTTTGAAGAATTGCTGGGTAAGGCCAAAGGACTTAGTAAAGAAGATGGTCACGGCTGGGCTGATTAGTTATGATGCTGGAGCAATCAAAGCTTTGTTACTTGATGAATCGAGTCTGAAGTGCGTGAGTAAGTACTGGGCTTGACCCAATAGTTAAAACGGCTATAGTGTTCCTACACACAAACCAACGGAATAAACGGGTTCCGGCCCAGACATGCTCATAAATGATAAGCTGACAAACTATAAAAAAATAATTATGCACATCTCTAAATTACTATTTATGGAAATGTTATGCTAAGGCTAATTAGAATTTTCTTTATTTAACCTATTCGTTAAGTAATGTATTCGCTTGTCATCGAAAGCATTTGGTTGGATCTTTAGCTATCATTCTCTGCATTCATTAATTTCTGGGTGTTTAGTTAATTCATCAAGAGACTTGTTTAACAATATATTGTCTCCGACTTTAGCTACCAATGAGGTAGGCAAACATACAGTTTTGCTTACGAATCTTGTTTTGAATCCAAGGTCCTCAGATGCTTTATTTGACAACCTCACATGTAAATGGGTAACTTGCCAAGTGTCAGTGTTCATTTCAAACCCATTAATCTCTCCGAGATCAAAACCGCCTGCACAAATAACAAATTTCCCAGAAAGTTTATCAAAACTCACCAAAATAAATCACCATTTTATTATTACAAAAATCAAAAATATAATTCTTTCTGTAATTACAGGATGAGCCCGAAAATATTTAGGGTTGTATGCCAAGCAGATTTAAGATTTATCTTTTTGAAAACATTTGGAGCTATCGCATTAGAGATAGATGAGAGTTTAGAGAAAACTTTCGTTGCTCCAGTCACATCTGTCTAATATTGTAGCTGAATCTTTTGTGTCTTAGTCTCAGGTCACGTTCCACATCACTTTGCTGCGTTGTTAGTTTGGCTTTATTAAAAATATTGTGACAAGATGCACATAATAAGATTTTATCACCATTTTTCTCGTCAGGATTAAGATGATGTACTTGAAGGATTGTCAAAGGTATACCATCACCACAAACAACACAAGCCTTCTTTTCCTTGTCGGTCAAGATTCCCATTGTGTGAGTAAATCCTTGGCTCCAAAGGCAAGTTGGTTTCTATATTGTGCAACTTTGGAACCATTTCTTTTTTGGCTATGGTTCTATGAGCCTTTTTAGCGCTTTCCGACATAAGGTACCAAACATTTGATTGTATGAAACTCTACGGAATTCATTAAGACAAAGCAAGAACAAAAGAATCTCAAATTAAGTCGTTTTAGTAAAAACGAAGCGGGCCCGATGGGACTAGACCCCAAAAGGGGGCGGAACCATAACATTAAAATCATCAATTCCAGAGAAAAATAAGAAAAACAAACCATAGCAGGTACTTCTACTCCGGAAGTGAGCCGGACCGGGCTTACCCCCGAAACGGTCTGAGTCCCTTCGATAGATTAACGGAAATAGATTATTTTTCGTAAGTTTTGACATAAGTTTGAAGCTGTCCGTACCCAAACCAAAAGGGTTCAAAACCATTGTTCGCTTTCAAGTCAAACAATATTTTCAAGTGGGCAGATCGGTCGCATAAAGGTAAGGTTCAGGTCCGACGGGCGCGCGCGATTATGGCGAGTCTAAAAAGTAAAAGAACGCAAAAGTATTTGAGAAACAAGTTTCGATTTATTTGTGATTGTTCTTGCTTGTTTTGCAGGATGTTTGTTCATGAGCGAGATGAACGGGAAGATATGTATCATAACGGGTAGTAACTCTGGAATTGGAAAAGAAACTGCCTTAAGTTTGGCAAAGATGGGTGCCCATGTTGTTATGGTTGTTCGCAACCAAGGGCGAGGCGAAAAAGCACGGTTGGAAATAGTAAAGCAAACGGGAAATAACTCTATCGATTTAATGATCTGCGACTTGTCTTCTATGGATTCCATCAGGCGCTTTGCTCAGGAATTTAAGAGGAAATACGACAGACTTGATGTGCTGGTTAATAATGCTGGAGCGATGTTCAATAAGCGAGAGGTTACGCCGGAAGGTTTTGAGCGCACCTTGGCTGTCAATTATCTAGGACCGTTTCTGCTTACGCATGAGTTGATGGGATTGCTAAAATCTAGCGCGCCTTCCAGAATAATCAACGTAAGCTCAGGACTTGCGAAGAATGGTAAAGTTGATCTTGAAGATCTTCAAAGCGAGAAAGACTATAGAGGGACGAAAGCGTATTCTCAAGTCCGAGCACCAGTTTACGCTAACACTAAACTAATGGTAATGATGTTTACTTATGAACTATCTAGGCTGCTAAAAGGTACCGGAGTTACTGCAAATGTGCTCATGCCTGGTTTTGTCGCGACTAATCTTGGAAAAAACAGTGGTAGCCTAAGTTCGTTTCTGATGTTCAAAATGGTTCGTCCTATGCAAGTCAATGCTAAGAAGGGAGCGGAAACTTCTGTTTACTTAGGCTCCTCAGACGACGTAAAAGATGCAACGGGAAAATGCTTCGCTAAGAGACAGGAAGTAATGACTTGCCCCGAGTCATACGACGAAGAACTGCAGAAACACTTGTGGAAAAAGACGGAAAGCATGCTTGGTTTACCTCCAGAATATAAAAAGACAGCTTAGGCCCGCACGGCGCTACTTTAAATATGCAAGCAGTAAGCTTTTTTTCTAAAAAGGCTCATGCATTCAGGATCGATTTTTATTCTATGAAAGCTTCAGGTGATTTGTTCTATTTCGACTGCAACCTCATTTCTTCGCAGGAATCCCGGAATGAACGGTGGGTTGTAGAGCATTGTGAATACGTTGTCTTTTGTTTTGATTTTTGCCTCAGACAATACATTCAATAGTTCCTGTGTTTCTTTTTCAAAATGTGCTTCTGACCAACCGCCTGAGAAACATAAGGCTGCAATGAGTCTTGCTGGAATTTCAGCTATCTTCACCCGCACATCCAGGGGGTCAGGTGTGGTTTCAAGAGTGTATTCGTTAGGCATTACAAACGCCATTGTGCCTGATTCCGAAAGTACAGGTGAAGTCATTTCAACTTGTTGGGAAACTACTGGAGAAGTCATTTTCACTTTTGCTTTTTGCCTGTTCTCTCCCGTTATGAACCTGTATAGCAGATTGAAAGCGTCTGATGAGTCTTCTACTTTAGCTACGACAATTTTGGGGTAGCTGCGTACCTCGACTTTTCCTATTTCACGTACGACTTCGTACTTTATTGTTTCAACCATACCAACACCTTCATTTCGACAAGTTCGGTTCTTAGTTAATTTGAACAACATAGCTTAAAAAGCGCACCTTTACAAAAAAAGAAAATAGGCGGTTAAAATGGTTTGAATAAACCTACAAACACTAACCAAACCAGAAACGTTTTAGCGATGAAGCTAAGGATGATGTATTCTCTTTCACCGAACAAGTAGTCTTTCCATTTTCCGACGCCTTTATACTGCAGAACCTGGTTTACCGCGAAACTCATGAACAGAATCAGGTAAATTATGAATAT
>Ga0182021_10010249_pt1 | contig 11118 bp, 7 predicted proteins | sample 612E3MmetaG_FD_120493 | JGI IMG/M metagenome (GOLD analysis project Ga0182021, IMG submission 120493) | Permafrost microbial communities from Stordalen Mire, Sweden - 612E3M metaG (Illumina Assembly) | ecosystem: Environmental > Terrestrial > Soil > Wetlands > Permafrost | place: Sweden...
ACATTTATCAATAATGCGTTTTGCATCGGGAGAATTTCCTTCCAGCCAATCGTACAATTGTGGACCAAAGATTGATTCCACTATACTCTTTACTTCACTATTTCCAAGTTTCGTCTTTGTTTGACCTTCAAATTGCGGTTCAGGCACCTTTGCGCTGATCACCGCAGTCAAACCTTCACGAAAGTCATCACCTGTCAATTGCACTCCGCCTTCTTTCACCAGGCCGGTCTTCGACGCATAGTTATTTAGGGTACGGGTCAGCGCGGTACGGAATCCGACAAGGTGTGTTCCACCTTCGTGCGTGTTAATATTATTGACATAGGTAAAAATGTTTTCATTGTATTGATCGTTATACTGGAGCGCTACTTCGACTTCGACTGTTCGATTATTTTCATCTTTTGCTTCTCCCTGTGCATGCATTATTTTTTTCATTATAGATGGCCGCGTTGAATCGATATACTTCACAAATTCAATGATTCCGCCTTTGAAGTGAAAGGATTCTTCTTGCTTCGAGTTCTTGCGTTCATCTTTAATATTTAACGTAACATCAGAATTCAAAAATGCGAGCTCTCGTAAACGTTCAGCAATTGTTTCAAATTTAAATATCCTGTTTTTAAAGATTGTTCCATCTGGCATGAATGTTGTTTTAGTTCCTGTCTTTCCGTGCTCGGCTTTCCCAATAACTTTTACAGAGGCGACAGGATCGCCTTTTTTGTATTTCTGATAGAAAACTTTACCGTCACGACTTACCTCAACTTCCAAAAGTTCACTCAATGCATTTACCACAGACACTCCAACACCGTGAAGACCACCAGAGACTTTGTACGAATTTTTATCAAACTTGCCGCCGGCATGCAGTACGGTCATGACGACTTCCAGCGCCGATCGTTTTTCTTCCGTATGGATATCGGTTGGAATGCCGCGTCCGTCGTCTTCAACAGTAACAGATCCATCGTTGTTGATGCACACATTGATATTTTTACAGAATCCTCCCAGTGCTTCGTCAATAGAATTGTCCACTACTTCATATACGAGATGATGAAGGCCGCGCGCACTGACATCTCCAATATACATTGCTGGACGGCGACGCACAGCTTCCAATCCTTTGAGGACAGTAATGTCGTCGGCTGTGTAATCGCTAGTACTAATACTCTTTGTTTTCGGTTGCTTTGTTTTGTTTTCTTTCACTTTACTTCCATTGTAAATTCTTTAATTCAATGAAACTTGATATCTTTTATCGCGTCAATTCCAACAACGGTATTGAGTTTATCTATGATCTCTTTCTTTCTCAGAGTTAACTCGTTCCGCCACGTGCTTGTTTTTACATGCACAAATAACACTCCTTGTGTAATGCGCGTTGCTGTTGCCATTTTGGCTATTTGCTTTCCAACTACCGAATCCCAATAGATAATCGCGTCATATTCTCTTAATTTCTTTTTAATTCCTAAACCATTTATCAACTCATCAAGTGCGATGCCGAGGGGTTTAATTAATCTTTGCTGAGTCTTCGACACGTTCAATTCTTCCTTGTTTCACAAAAAACTTACGTGGATTCGCTGAAACAACCGATAACCCATCGAGAGCGTGCTCATTTGTTGAAGTAATGAAGACTTGCCCGGTGTTAGCTACTGCTTCTAGCAATCTGCGGCATCTATATTCGTCTAACTCGCTGAGAACATCGTCAAGCAACAAGATGGGTGTTTCATTGCATCTGTTTTTCAGATAGAAGAATTCAGCCAATTTCAGCGCAACTAAAAATGTTTTATGCTGGCCCTGTGAAGCGAAATTTTTTGCATGCAACTCGTTTATTTGGAATATGAACTCATCTCGATGCGGTCCCATAAGTGTATACCCAATACGTCGTTCATCTGAAAATTGATTTTGAAGAGCGTTTTTAAATGATGCCTCAATTACATTTTCACTATTCTCTACATATTCAAACGATGGTGAATATTCGATCTCAGGTCGTTCACTCATTCCGGAAAGTCGAGCATAAGCATCAACCATTATTCCTTTGAAATCTTCAATAAACTCTTTGCGTTTCTTCATTATGGACGAACCAACACTTATAAGACTGTCATTCCATGGCTCAATTGCTTCTCTATTTTCATTGCGCGTTGTTTGCATCTCTGATAAGATTTTATTTCTCTGCTTTAAAATTCGTCGATAATCTATCAAGTTCTCCAAGTATATCCTGCTCGATTGTGACATAACAAAATCTATAAACCTCCGCCTATCCGCTGGAGATCCAAACGTTATCGTGCTTTGCTCTGGTGAGAGAATAACTACTGGAAATTGGCCAATTAGTGAGGAGGCTTTATCTATTCTCGTTTTGTTCACAGTAACGGTTTTTTGATTAAGCTCTCGATCAAATACTACCTGGATCTCATACTCAACTTTGCTATCGGAAAGGATTTTACTTGTTGCAGTAAAACCGGGTTCACCTATTTTCACAACTATAGAATCACTTACCGCGTAAAAACTTTTTGCAAGACAAAAATAGGAAATCCCTTCAAGAATGTTTGTCTTTCCCTCTCCGTTATTGCCCAAAAAAAGATTTACGCCGGGAGAACAATCAATCAGTGTAGAGCTATGATTTCTAAAATTATCAAGTACGATGCGTTGCAGATTCAAGTCTAGATCACCTTATTTACAACGCGATAGCCCCAACTCCTTTTCGGGATGGGGCTATTCACTCTGCCACCAACAATACATTGTTTTCAATCATACATTAAGACGCATGGGCATGACTAACATCAAAACATCTTCATTCTCTTTTATGGCTATTGGTTTAATGATTGCCGCTTTTACGGAACTGCTAAAACTAAAAATTACTTCAGCAGAATCAATGTGCGAAAGAATATCCATAAGATATATTGCGTTAAAACCAATCTCCATATTATCTTCGGAATAATTGCACACAACCCGTTCCTTCGCTTCACCACCAAAGTCAACATCTTCAGCCATGATTTTCAATTCGTTCTTTTTCATTGAAAATCGTATTTGGTGTGTGGTATTGCTTGAATAGAGAGATACTCTTTTAACAGAGGCCAATAATGTGTTTCTATCTACTGATAGTTTTTTATCATTTTCAAGCGGTATTACACTCTCATAATTTGGATAACTCTCCTCAATAAGACGTGAAGTAAGAGTAAAATCCTTAAATGAGAATTTAATATGTGTTGTATTAAAAGAGAGTGTATTGGTACCATCTTCAATTGCTTTTGACACTAATATAAGCGCCTTTGCAGGAATAATAATGTCTTTATGTGTTTTTGCTTGTACTATTTTTGAGTAGATAACACGGACCAATCGATGTCCATCTGTTGCAACTGCACACATTTCACCATCTTTTATTTGAATAAGTAAACCTGTCATTGCTGGACGTAATTCATCTGTGCTGACAGAGAAAATCGTTTTTGAAATCATTGATCCTATAAGAGAACCCTCAAACACAATTTCGCTTTCACCTTTGAACTCTGGAATAGCCGGATAATCCTGGCTTGGTTCACCTATAAGATTATATTCACCGTTTTCCGTTATCATTCGAATTTTATTTGTTGAAATATCTGCTTGAAATACAAGCTGAGCTTCTGGTAATGCCCGCAAAGTATCCATAACTCTTTTTGTAGGTACGGCTATTGTACCATTTTCACTCCCTCTTACTTCTAATGTCGCTGACATTGAGATTTCCAGATCTGTAGCAACAAGTAAGAGAGAATTATTTGTCAGAGAAAAGAGTATATTCTCAAGTATAGGAAGGGTCGATTTAGATGGAACAACCCCGCTGATTTTCAACAGGGCTTTTTGGAGTTCATTACTTTCTACGGTAAACTTCATTCCTATAACTCCTTTATCACAACGTTTTTTACGTTTATTAAAATTACATTTTTTTTAGGAGAGACACAATAAATCATATCTATATAATATGTTTTCTTAGAAGAAAGAGTTATTATAATAACCATGTTACTATGGTGGATAACATTTAAAACTTATTAAAAACCGAGAAAAACAAGAACAAAAATGAAATTATTCATGTGAAAATAGAGTGACAAGAAACTTTGTTTTAAACATAATTATAAATTTAAACTCATAAACTACGTATAATAGGTTTTTATTAACAACGAAAGAGAAATGTTACACCTGTTATCTACAAGTTATGAGTAAATAAGAGAAAGTAAAAATTACTCGTTGAGTTCAATCTTTCGGCGTATCTGATCTAGGTGTTGTTTGTAGACACTGTCTGTTTTTAAAAATTCCTCAACAGCTTGACATGCGTGAATTACTGTGCTGTGATCTCTTCCGCCAAAATGAAGACCGATGGTTTTAAGAGAGGAATTTGTGAGGTCTTTAGCAAGGAACATCGCTGTCTGTCGGGCTATAACAACTTCCTGACGACGGGTCTTTGCGCGAAGAAGATCAACAGGAATATCAAAGAACTCGCAAACAATTTTTTGAATTTGTTCTATACTCAACGGTGTTCGTAGATCATTTACAATAACACGTAAAACATCTTTTGCAAGATCAATACCAATTTCACGATTTTCCAAAGACGCCCTAGCAAAAAGGCTAATAAGACAACCCTCTAATTCTCTAATATTTTTTTTAACATTCGCAGCAATAAAATCAATAACATTTGAAGGCAACTCTAAAGAATTTTCTTCACTTTTCTTTTGAAGAATAGCAATGCGCGTTTCCAGATCAGGGGGTTGAATGTCTGCTGTAAGCCCGCATTGAAAACGGGAGATCAAACGTTCATCCAGACCGCGCAATTCCTTCGGAGGAACATCAGAGGAAAGAACAATTTGTTTGCCAAGTTGGTACAACGCGTTGAAGGTATGGAAAAAATTATCTTGTGTTTTCTCTTTTCCAGAAAAAAACTGAATGTCATCAACAACTAACAAGTCCATACTTCTATAAAAAGAAGAAAACTCTTGTACTTTATCACCTTGAATTGCTTCAACAAAATCGACTGTAAATTTTTCACTAGAGACATAAGCAATACGCTTTGCCTTGCCATTGGTTGCAGCATGATTTCCAAGCGCATGCATCAAATGCGTTTTCCCAAGACCAGTGCCACCGTACAGAACAAGCGGATTAAAAGATGTACCACCAGGGTTGTTTGCAACAGCTAAAGCTGCTGCTCTGGCAAGCTGGTTACAATCCCCTTTGATAAAATTGTCAAATGTATAACGAGGATTGAAGTTACTTTTGATCGATTGCAAATTTTCTGTTCTAAGTGGAACATGTGGTGCAAACGGCTGTGTACGCACGAAATCGATGGTTGATGGAACAATGTCAAAATCAGAATTCGCTGGAGATGCAGATAGGCGCTCCTCGGTTGAAACAATATAAAAAAGACTACCAGTTTCACCAATCACCGCTGTGATTGTATTACGAAGCAATGTATTATAATGCTCTTCAAGCCAATCGTAAAAAAATTGACTCGGTACTTGCACAGTTAAATCTTTTTCATTTAATCCAACAGGCACAATTGGCTGAAACCATGTCTTAAAGCTTAATGTCGAAACTTGATCTTTAATTATTGTTAAGCATTGTTCCCAAGTTTTGATTGCGAGAACTTGATTATCAACAAATTGGCCGGCATGAACAGGCAGTGTCATAATACACTCCAACGATTCGCAAGGGAAATCACAGTAAACACAACTTATCCACAATTATGTGCACAAATTACAGTCAAATGAAAAGGCTTCAATAATTAAATAATAAACAGAGCAATTAGATAAATCCAAAAAAGCGATAATGAACGCTACATCACTTTCCACAAGTTACCAACAGTACTGATCAGCATAACAAGTGAGCTTAATAATAGCACCAATGACGGAAGCATGCAAGTGGAATTTTTACAATTAATATATTTTTAAGCTCTTGTGAAATGACAGATGAAAATCTTTGCGTAAGCTTCCTTGTTTGTACATCATTATTTTAGTAAATTTAATATAGCTTAATAAAAGAAGACAACAAAAGGAGAGAGCCTAGTCATATGAAACGAACGTATCAACCCCACAAACGAAAAAGAAAAAACACACATGGGTTTCGTGAGCGAATGGCAACAAAAAACGGGCGAAAAGTAATTAACAGGCGGCGTGCAAAAGGCAGAAAAAAGATTACGGTTAGCGATGAGCGGTAAGGAAAAAAACGCCTGAAAACATGGGTCATATGTCTCTTACGCAACCATCAATTGAAAGCCTAAGTGGATTTGGAGCGTTTACGAGAGTCATTACTAGAGGCAAGAGATATGAAAAGCAGCCCATAAAAGCTTTTTTAGTATCATCGCTCTCAAAAAAAACATCACTGCATGTTGGCTATACAGTTACAAAGAAAATCAGAACAACCGCTCACCGTAACAGATTAAAGCGATTAATGAGAGAGGCGTTTCTTGCCAAGAAGACAGAGTTTATTAGGCAAATAAGTTCGGGAACGCTGGTCGAAATCGTTTTTATGTATAATGGGAACACAAAAATAGCGCCAACTATGGTGCGATTCTCAACTGTAGCCCAAGCATTGTCTACCCTTTGTTCAATGATTTATACTGATTGACCCAACGGTGAAAGAATGAAACCCACAATTATTTTTCTAATTCGACTGTATCAATATGCAATATCATTAGTACTCCCGTTTAATCATTGTCGGTTTTATCCGTCCTGCTCAGAATATTCTCTTGAAGCAGTTGAAGCTCATGGAATATTCCGCGGATTTCGCCTTACGATACGTAGAATATCTAAGTGTCATCCCTTTAGTACGTTGGGCGGGTATGATCCCGTTCCTTAATTTTTCATCAGTAGAATCAAGGTAAATTTATTATGGATCGACAATCAACAATTGGTTTCGTTTTAATCTTTGTCGTACTTGTTGCTTGGATGTGGCTCAATTCGCCACAGCCAAAACCAAAGCAACCGGATCACATAGCAAAACAAGAACAAGACACTATTAAACTAGTTCAACCTAAAATACAAGAACCAAAAGAAACACAGCAGGTTAATCCATACGGAAAATTCTTTTCTGCGAGGGTAAGCGGAAAAGAAAGAATAATTGCTATTGAAACAGATAATTATTCAGCTGAGATATCTTCGAGGGGGGGGGTAATTCGTAAATGGGAACTCAAGAAGTTCAAAACATGGGATGGTCAACCAGTTCAGTTGGTTGATTATACTCACAAAGGAGATTTTGCTGTTCTTCTCACAACATCCGACGGACGAGTGATCAATACGAAAGACCTTTATTTTGATGTTGTCACATCGAGTAACCAGGTGAAACTCGAAGGAAGTTTTGAATTTGAAATAATATTCATACTTCCTGCTACAAACGGTGGACAACTTGTGAAAAAGATGAAGTTCCGTAATGGAGAATATGGGTTCGAGGCAGAAATACAATTATTGAATCTCGGCTCAGTTGTGTCGAATTTCCAATATGAAATAGCTTGGGAACATGGGATTCGTTATGCTGAACACAACAGTGTAGATGAATCCAGTTTTGCAGCGGCGTACGCTTTCACTGCAAACGAACTCACAGAAATTGATGCGTCAAAAGTTGATCAAAAGGTTCAAAAAGAAATCTCAGGTGGGATAGATTGGGTTGCAACGCGCAATAAATATTTTGCAGTTGCGCTTATTCCGGTTGGAACAGTAAGCGAAGGGGCATATTTAGAAGGAACACGCATCGCAATGCCGGACAATGGACTCTCAGAATCGTACGATATTTCACTGAAGATGCCGTACAGAGGAGAACAAAATGAAAAAAGTATATTCAAAGTGTTTCTAGGTCCCTTACAGCATAGTGAATTAAAGTCATATGGTACAAGTCTAGAAAAAATAATGAGCTTGGGATGGGCATGGATAATACGCCCCATTTCTGAATACATTATGCTTCCAATTTTTACGGCAATTCATTATGTAATTCCAAATTGGGGATTGGTTATCATCATCTTTTCAATTCTTATAAAAATAGCGTTGCATCCGTTGTCTAAAAGTCAAATGAAGTCGATGAAGAAGATGCAAAAACTCCAGCCATTAATGGATGAACTACGTGAGAAGTACAAAGATGATCCACAGAAGATGAACTCGTCTATTATGAATCTCTATAAAGAATACGGTGTTAATCCGGCTGGCGGTTGTTTACCATTGCTTTTGCAAATGCCGATTATGTACGCACTCTATTCTGTTTTTCGCGGCGCAATAGAATTACGACAAGCAAATTTTGTTGGCTGGATAACAGACTTATCTATTCCCGATGTGATTTATCGATTACCCTTCAAATTACCATTAGTCGGTATACAAGACATAAGTGGCATTGCAGTACTTATGGGTGTCACGATGTTTTTCCAAACAAAGATGACAACAAAAGATCCAAGGCAAAAAGCTATGGTGTGGATGATGCCCATTATGATGACGTTTTTGTTCAATGGTTTTCCTGCTGGCTTGAATCTGTATTACACAGTATTCAACATTCTTTCGATTGGTCAACAATTATTAATCAACAAACAGCATGATGATGAACCCCTCCGAAAAATTGAACCAAAAAAAAAGACACATGGCGGAATATTTAAATTTGCAAAAGACATGCCTCGATTAAAAAAATAATTTTAAAAGAAGCAGTATGTCTACGTAGAACGCCTTGTTATTAACAAGGCGTTCTTATTTATAGAATTGTGGAAGGACATAGCATTTTGTTCTGGAAGTAGGCAAAAAAGGAAATGATAGGACACTTGGGAGATTCAATAGCAGCCATTGCAACTCCGATAGGAGAAGGCGCAATTTCGGTTATTCGCGTCAGCGGCGAATCTGCAATAAGAAACGTAGCGAATCGATTCAAGGGAAAACGAAATCTTGCAACTGCGAAAAGTCACACCGCACACTTTGGTCGTATTGTTGATGCAAAGGGTCATATTGTCGACGATGTAGTTTGCACGGTCTTTCTTGCCCCAACCTCGTTCACTGGTGAAGATACGATTGAAGTTAGTTGTCATGGTGGAATACATGTAACGCGGCGAGTTTTGGAATGTTTATTAGAAACAGGCATCCGTCCGGCAGAACCAGGAGAATTTACTCTGCGCGCATTTCTTAATGGCAAACTCGACCTTTCCCAAGCAGAAGCGATAGCTGATCTCATACGAGCACAGTCTGATAAAGCATATCAGACATCGATGGATCAGTTGGAGGGATCGCTCTCAAAAGAAATTCGATTAATCCGAGATCAGTTGATAAAATCAGTTGGATTGATCGAGTTGGAATTAGATTTTGTAGATGAAGATCTAGAATTGGTCGACAAGAAAAGATTTAAAGAGTCAATAGAATCTGGAATATCAGCGATTGAAAAATTGTTATGTACTTACAAATATGGAAAAGTGTGGCGTGAAGGAGTCCGTGTGGCGCTTGTTGGTGTACCCAATGCAGGCAAATCTAGCTTATTGAATGCACTACTCCATGAAAATCGCGCCATTGTTACAGATATAGCAGGTACAACCCGCGATTTTATAGAAGAAAAAATAACGATTTCAGGAGTGCTCTTCAGAATAATAGATACGGCGGGACTTCGACAGACAGAGGACTCAATTGAGCAGGAAGGAATAAAGAGAACTTGGAAGATTGTACAGACTTCCGACATTATTGTACTAGTACACGATAGCACCAAGCTTATAACAAGCGATGAGTTGAAATTTCTTGACTATATTCGAGAAAATTATTCTCAAAGTGGTTTGATCATCGCAAATAATAAAATAGATCTTCAAACGAAAAAAGCAATAATCAATATAAAAGAGGGTCTTATTATTGGGACATCAGCGATAAACCATGAGGGAATTATGCTGTTAATTAGCGAATTGGAAAAGCATGTTTCTGAAAAATCACAGGCAGAAGGCAGGGAATCTGTAACAATTACGAACGAAAGACACTATTCTGCCCTACTAAGAGCAAAAGAAGGGTTGTCTTCTTCGCTCGAATCGTTAAGGTTGAGAGAAAGTGGGGAATTTATCGTCCTTGATTTACGAAGAGCAATAGACGCTATGGGTGAAATTATTGGACTTGTGACATCAGAAGACATACTTAATAGCATTTTCTCAAAATTTTGTATTGGCAAGTAAATTATAGTTTCACGTGAAACGAAAATGGAGCTTCGATCTTGTCTGAAGTGGTAAAAAATGAATTTGATGTCGTTGTTGCTGGTGGTGGACATGCCGGTATAGAAGCAAGTTTAGTCGCTGCAAGAATGGGTCACCGAGTACTGATGGTTACTATGGATAAAAAGGCAATTGGAAGAATGTCCTGCAATCCAGCCATTGGTGGGACAGCTAAAGGTCATCTTGTTAGAGAAATTGATGCCCTTGGTGGAGAGATGGGAAAGATTGCCGATGCAACAGGGATTCAATTTCGAATGCTTAATTTATCTAAAGGACCAGCAGTCTGGTCACCACGCTGCCAATGCGATCGTGAATGGTATTCTCAAGAGGCAAAAAGGCGAGTAGAAAATCAACTGGGTGTAGAAATAAAAGAAGGAATTGTTAAAGATGTCCTTGTTACTGAAGAATCTAAATCAAAACACAATTCAAAAATCGAAGGAGTGATCCTTCAAAATAGAACCAAAATTACTTGTAAAACATTCATCCTGTGTTCTGGTACATTCTTATGCGGATTAATGCATACAGGAACCCAATCAACGATGGGGGGGAGATATGGAGAAGAGTCGTCCGATGGCTTGACAGAAAGCTTGAAGAAGATAGGATTTATTAGCGGGAGACTAAAAACCGGAACCCCACCAAGGATCGACAAGAATTCGATTGATTTTTCTAAAACAGAGGAACAGCCCGGTGACCAAAACCCAAGACCATTTTCTTTCCAAAATTCTAAAATAGCGAATAAACTTATTTCTATGTACTTGACTTATACAAACGATGAGACTCATAAAGTGCTAAGAAAAGGTTTTGATAGGTCACCTTTATTCACTGGAAGAATTAAAGGAATAGGCCCGCGATATTGTCCATCTATTGAAGATAAAATCAATCGGTTTGTTGATAAAAAAAGACACCATCTTTTTCTTGAGCCTGAAGGATATAATACGAATGTTGTATATGTGAACGGATATTCGACCAGCTTACCCGAGGAT
>Ga0182021_10010250_pt1 | contig 11117 bp, 8 predicted proteins | sample 612E3MmetaG_FD_120493 | JGI IMG/M metagenome (GOLD analysis project Ga0182021, IMG submission 120493) | Permafrost microbial communities from Stordalen Mire, Sweden - 612E3M metaG (Illumina Assembly) | ecosystem: Environmental > Terrestrial > Soil > Wetlands > Permafrost | place: Sweden...
ATGTTCTCCAGCCAGTGCTGCTGGGTCAGCATTTGCGGCGAGATGCCGTTGCCCTTGGCGCCGGTGCCGGGGAATTCGCTCTCGGCCGGGGGCTGCAACAGGGAATACCAATAGGCGGCGGGATAGACCTGTGCGGCGGTCTTGGCGTCCGGCGCGACGGTCGCGGTCAGGTCGACCCGGTTGCCGGGGGTTGCCTCAACCGGCTTGGAGTCCACCAGCCCGTAGCCGCGCACCCAGACCTGGTACTTCGCCTTGGGCAGAGTGGGGAGCACGTAGCGACCCTGATCGTCGGTCACCACGATCTTGATATAACGTGTCGGGAGTTCCTTGGTTTCCGCGATGACCCACACGCCGGCTTCCGGCCCTTTCGAACTGGTGACGACGCCGGCGATGCCATCGGCCACGGCGGGCACCGTGCTTTCAGCGGCGAAGCTGGTCGAAAGTGGCGTTGCGGCGCCGAGGCTTAGACAGGCGGAGGCGAGCAGCGCGGTTACAAGGCGACGATTCATGATGTTATCCTTTCCCAATCGACTGTTCTGCGCGCGGCTTCGTGGCTTGTGCCAAGGAACGGGTTTTTGTGTCGCCCATTTCGCGCGATGAAATGTGGCGCGGATGCTGCCAGACATTGGCGGCTCGCTCAATATCAGACATGCGAAAATTCCGATCTATGGCCTTGTTTCTGCGGATTAGCGAGAAGGAATGATCCGCGGGCGATCTGGACTGCAATTGCGCTAAGGGGGCGTAATCGAGTCAGCAGATTCCACTTGCATTTGGAACACAAAGATATAAAGATATCCTTATGTATGGATGTCGCCATGAAGTTTGATCTGTTGCTGGAGGGGCTTCGCGCCCTGGCGGAGCCAACGCGCTTGCGGCTCGTCGCGCTTCTGACGGAAAGCGAACTGACCGTCACCGATCTGGTCAAGATTCTCGGGCAAAGCCAACCAAGATTGTCCCGCCACCTCAAATTGCTGTGCGAGGCCGGTCTTCTGGAGCGGGTGCCTGAGGGCGTGCATGTCTATTTCCGCTTGTCGGCGGGCGGCGGTCCCGGGCGGCTCGCGCAGAATCTCCTGTCCTTTCTTGACGCCGATGACCCCGTCGTGGCGCTCGACCGGCAGCGGCTGGCTCTGATCCAGCGTAGCCGCGCCATTAGTGCGGAAAGCTATTTTCGCCGTCACGCGGCCGACTGGGATGCGATCCGCTCGCTTCATATTCCTGAGGCCGACGTGGAGCGGGCGGTCATGAAGCTGCTGCCGAAGCGGCATATTCAGGATTTCCTCGATCTTGGCACGGGCACCGGTCGGATGTTGCGCCTGTGCTCGCCACTTGCGACCCGGGCTGTCGGAGTCGACCTCTCGCGGGAGATGTTGGCGGTGGCCAGAGCCAATCTGGATGGGCCCGAATTCCGACATTGCGCGCTGCGCCACGCGCCGGCCGAAAGATTGCCCTTCGCCGACAAGAGCTTCGACGTGGTTCTCTCTCATATGGTGCTTCACTTCCTGGTGGATCCGGCGGCCGCGATCATCGAGGCCGCGCGGGTCCTGCGGCCCCGGGGCAGGCTGATCCTGGTCGATTTCGCCCCGCACGACGCCACCGTGCTGGGTCCGGAGCATGCCCACCGCTGGGCCGGCTTTGCCGATCAGACCGTAGCGAAATGGCTTTCCGAAGCCGGCCTGGTCGTCGGGCGGCCGATAACGCTGCCTGGAGGCCCCTTGACGGTGAAACTTTGGCGTGGCGAACGTCCAGGTCCGGCCGAAACGCGGGCGCTGTCGCAACAATCCGACCCCAACCTTGAGCTTTCCCTATGACCCATCCCATCGCATCTGTCATGGCGCCGCGGACGAAAGACGCCAACGGCGGCATCGCGGTCAGCTTCGAGTTCTTTCCGCCCAAAACCGAAGCGATGGAGGCGCAGCTCTGGGACGCGATCAGAGCGCTCGCTCCCCTGCGTCCCGCGTTCACCTCCGTCACCTATGGCGCCGGCGGCTCGACCCGAGAGCGGACCCATGCCGTGGTCACGCGCATTCAAACGGAGATTGGGCTCCCCGCCGCGGCACACCTGACCTGCGTCAACGCCACGCGCGCGGAGATCGACGCCATCGCGGATTCCTATTGGCAGGCCGGCATCACCCACATCGTTGCCTTGCGCGGTGATCCGCCGGGCGGGATAGGGGGCGAATATGTTCCGACACTTGGCGGCTACGCCTATGCCAATGAACTCGTGGCCGGGCTGCTAGCGCTCCATCCTTTCGAGATCAGCGTTGCCGCCTATCCGGAGGGTCACCCTCAGTGCGCGAGCCTGTCCCAAGATCTGGATGCCTTGAAGCGCAAGATCGATGCCGGCGCGACGCGCGCGATCACCCAGTTCTTTTTCGATCCAGCCGACTATGCGCGGTTTCTGGAACGGACCCTGAAGGCGGGCATCGCTGTTCCGATCGTACCAGGCATTCTCCCGCTGACGAACTTCACGCGCGCCGCCGAGATGGCCAAGTCGTGCGGCGCCCGGATTCCAGACAGGCTTCACAGCCGGTTCCAAGGTCTGGAAACCGACGCTGAAGCACGTCAAGCCGTCGCCAGCGCGGTGGCGGTCGAGCATTGCCAGGAACTATGCCGCCTGGGCGTTCGGCAGTTCCATTTTTACACGTTGAACCGGGCCGAACTGGTGCAGGACATCTGCGGCCAGCTCGGCATCCATCCCGTCCAATCACTTTAAGAGCAGGAATAACATTTTGGCTAAGTTACTGGATGCACTGGCTGAACGGGTTCTGCTCTGTGACGGTGGCACCGGCAGCCGGGTTCAGGCGATGGACCTGGAGGTCGAGCGGGATTACTGGGGGCAGGAGAACTGCACCGAGGTGCTGAACCTCTCTCGGCCGGATATCGTTCGCGAAATCCACCGCGGCTATCTCGAGGCCGGGTCCGATGTCATCCAGACGAACAGTTTCGGTGGATCGCCGATCACGCTCGCCGAATTCGACGGCCTGTCCGATCGTGCGCACGAGGTCAACCAGCGCGCGGGCGAACTGGCGCGCGAGGCGATCGAGCAATTCGGCAAGGGCAAAGAACGCTTCGTGCTGGGTTCCATTGGCCCCGGCACCAAGCTTCCCAGCCTCGGCCACATTCAGTATGACCGCCTCGAATCCGGCCTTGCGGTGCAGGCCCGAGGGTTGATCGCGGGCGGCGTCGATGGAATCCTGATCGAAACCTGCCAAGACACGCTGCAGATCAAGGCGGCCGTCAACGGCGCCAAGATCGCCCGCACCGAGGCTGGAACCGATACACCGATCTTCGTGCAGGTCACGGTCGAGACCACCGGAACATTGTTGGTCGGCCCGGACATCGCCGCGGCGGCGACCGTGATCGACGCGCTCGACGTCCCCCTGATGGGGCTCAACTGCGCGACCGGCCCGCAGGAAATGGCGGAGCACGTCAAGTTCCTGTCGGAGACCTGGAAGGGCTTCATCTCGGTTCAGCCCAATGCCGGATTGCCGGAACTGGTCGATGGGCAAACGCGCTATCCGTTGTCGCCCGAGGAAATGGCGATGTGGCTGGAGCGCTTCATCGGCGAAGACGGCGTCAATCTGGTCGGCGGCTGCTGCGGCACGACACCGGCGCATATCAATGCGCTGGATCAGGTGTTGCGCAAGCTGGCCGGTAACAAAATCCGTCCGGCGCCCGTGAAGCGCAATCCCCTCTGGGTGCCGTCGGTGGCCTCGCTCTACGGCCAGACCGCGCTCAGGCAGGAAAACGCCTATTTCTCGATCGGCGAACGTTGCAACGCCAACGGCAGCAAGAAGTGGCGCCAGTTGCAGGAAGCGCATGATTGGGACGGCTGCGTCGAGATGGCCAAGGAGCAGGTGAAAGAGGGCTCCAATGCCCTCGACGTCTGCACCGCCTTCGTCGGCCGCGACGAAACCGGCGAAATGGATGCCGTGGTCACGCGCCTGACCGGCGCGGTGACGGCCCCGCTAGTCATCGACTCCACGGAAACGCCAGTCATCGAAGCCGCGCTGAAGCTCTATGGCGGCAAGCCGATCATCAACTCGATCAACTTCGAGGACGGCGAGAAGCATGCCGCTGACCGCCTTATACTGGCGAAGAAATTCGGCTGCGCCGTCATCGCGCTGACGATCGACGAGCAGGGCATGTCGAAGACGGCCGAGCACAAGTTGGCGATCGCGCGACGGCTGGTCGATTTCGCCTGCAACAAGCACGGTCTGCCGCAATCCGACCTGCTGATCGACCCACTCACCTTCACGATCGCCACCGGCAACGAGGACGACCGCAAGCTCGGGCTGGAGACGATCGAGGGCATTCGCCTGATCCGCCAGGAATTCCCTGACGTCCAGATCATCCTCGGTCTGTCCAACATCTCCTTCGGCCTCAATCCGGCCGCGCGCCACGTACTGAATTCGGTGTTCCTCGATCACGCCGTCAGAGCCGGCATGACCGGCGCTATCGTGCATGTCTCCAAGATCGCGCCGCTGCACCTGATTCCCGAGGAGGAAATCCAGATCATGGAAGATCTGATTTTCGACCGTCGACGCGAAGGCTACGACCCGCTGCACGCCCTGTTGGCGCATTTCGCCGACCGCAAGGCGGCGGCGACGGAAAAGCGGGCGCGGCCCGAAACGGTCGAGGGGCGGCTGAAACTCCGGATCGTCGAAGGCGACCGCAAGGGTCTGGAGGACGATCTCGCCAAGGCGACGAAGACCTTGCCGCCGCTCGAAATCATCAACAGCGTCCTGCTCGATGGCATGAAAGTCGTCGGCGAGTTGTTCGGTTCGGGCAAGATGCAGCTGCCGTTCGTTCTGCAGTCGGCGGAAACGATGAAGGCGTCGGTCGCCTATCTCGAACCCTTCATGGAAAAAATCGAAGGGCAGGAGAAGGGCACAATTGTCCTGGCGACGGTGAAGGGCGACGTTCACGACATCGGCAAGAATCTCGTCGATATCATCCTCACCAACAACGGCTACCGGGTGATCAATCTCGGAATCAAGCAGCCGCTGGCGAATATCCTGGCGGCGGCGCGCGAGTATAACGCCGACGCCATCGGCATGTCGGGCCTGCTCGTCAAATCGACCGTGGTGATGCGCGAGAATCTCCATGAACTCACGCGCGAAGGGATCACCATTCCGATCCTGCTGGGCGGCGCCGCGCTGACCCGCAACTATGTCGAGGAAGATTGCGTCGAATCCTATGGCGGCGGCCGAGTCGCCTATGCGCGCGACGCGTTTGACGGCCTGACATTGATGGACAAGGTCAAGTCGAAGGGCTTCGATGATTACCTGGCCGCGATCCAGAAGCGGCGCGAGGGCAAGCCTTCGAACATGAAGCGTAAACTCGGTGTCGCCACCGATGCAGCGCCGCCGGTCGACAAGGAGTATGCGCGCGCCCGGCGCAACAAGCTGACCCAGAACGTCCCGGCGCCGACGCCGCCATTCTGGGGAGCGCGCTTGATCGAGCAGGTCAACCCCCGCGCCCTGGTTCCCTATATCAACGAACGTTCGCTCTTTCAGTTTCAGTGGGGATTCCGCAAGGCGGGGCGCAGCCTTGAGGATTTCCTGAGCTGGGCCCGGCAGGAGCTGCGCCCGGTCATGCGCCGCATGCTCGACATTTGCGAACAGCAGGCCATCCTTCAACCGCAGGCGGCCTACGGCTATTGGAAGGCCGCCGGCGACGGCGACGACCTGGTGGTTTTCGCTGAGGACGGCGTGACGGAGATCACGCGGTTCACCCTGCCGCGGCAGGCGCGCGAGGACGGCGAATGCATCGCCGATTTCTTCCGGGACATCGATTCCGCCGAACGCGACGTCGTCGGCTTTCAGGTCGTGACCATGGGTCCCAAGGTCAGCGACGTCGCCCATGAGTGGTTCGCTGAAAACCGCTATCAGGATTATCTGTATCTCCACGGCCTTGGCGTCGAGATGGCGGAGGCGATGGCCGAGTTCGTGCACAAGCGAATTCGCACGGAACTGGGATATGTGGCGGAAGACGCGCGGGAAATCGACGCGATGCTGAGCCAGGGGTATCGCGGCAGCCGCTATTCGTTCGGCTATCCCGCTTGCCCCAGACTGGAGGATCAGGCCCCGATCTTCAAATTGCTCGACGCCGGGCGCATCGGGGTTTCGCTATCCGACGAGTTCCAGATTCACCCCGAGCAATCGACCTCGGCTCTGGTCGTCCTGAACCCGAAAGCGAAATATTTCAGTGTGTAGCGTTCTGTTCCTTCTCTGAAGTCGAGAGCGGCAGAAGGATCGTCACGATGGTCCCGACGCCGGGTGCGCTTTCGATCCGGAATTGGCCTTCCAGGCGTTCGACCAGTTGATGGCTCAAGGGAAGGCCAAGCCGGGCCCCGTCGCGGGCGAGGAGGGGGGTTGCCCACCTGAATGAACGGCAGCATTGCGCGCTCCAGTTCCTCCGGCGACATTCCGGTGCCCGTATCCCCGATCTCGAAGCACACTTGGTCGCCGCGCAGTTCCGCGGCAAGGCGGATTGATCCGCCGGAGCCGGTGAACTTTATCGCGTTGGACATCATGTTGATGATGATTTGCTTCAACCTGACCTCGTCGGTCTTGAGTGTGATTCTGGATAATTCCGGAGCGATATGCACCTCAAGCTTCAACCCCTTCTCCAGCGCCCGCTGTTCGATCAGCCGAAAGGCGAACTGGAGAATATAGGTTGGGTCCACTTCGCTTATGCGCAGCCTCAACTCTCCGGCTTCGATCCGCGCGACATCCAGGACTTCGTTGACGATGTTCAGCAGGTGGGACCCGGATGACCTGATATCCTCGAAATATTCCTCGTATTTGAGATTGTCGACCGGGCCGAACACCTGGTTGGCGATGACGTCGGCGAAGCCGACGATTGCGTTCAAGGGTGTGCGGAGTTCGTGGCTCATGTGAGCCAGAAACTCCGACTTCGCGGCGCCTTCGTGTTGCAAGGCGGCATGGGCCTCCGCCAGATGATTGGCCATTTCGGATTTTTCGTCGCGGAGAATCAGCACCCTGATCGTTGAGCGGTAAAGCTCCCTGATGATGATCAGGTAGTTGGCGATAAGGACGATCTCGACGAAGGCGATGGAATAGCCGATCGCCCCGCCATGGATCATTCCGGAGAGGGCGAAGGAAAGCATCGCCGGCAGGATAAAGACGAGCTCGGCCGTGGGATGACCCGGGTATGAGCACACCGCTCCGGCGCCCTGGGCGCCGGTGGACAGGACGACGATCGCCATCAGCAGCGGATCGTCCGACAGGAGAAGCAAGAGCGCGCTGGCGCCCCACCAAATGCCGAAGGGCAGAAACCGGACGGTGAAACGGTAAGCCCATTCGGCGGATGAAAAGGAGTCCGGCGTCTTTCGAAAATGCCACCAATCGATCGTGCGAAACTCGCAGATCGACAGCGCAACGACCATCTAGGCCATGGGGATCCAGCTCCGCATGACGACGGCAAGAACGGCGCCGTTGACGATCGAGGTCACGATCGACGTGCCGATCCGGAACGAGCGGGGGTAGAGCGACGCTACGATGTCGCTGCGGACCGAGGCCGGGACGTTGGACGCGTCGAGATGTTTTTTTAGGCGTTCGATCATGTCGGCACGATAACTTGTTGCCCCGGCGCAGCGAACCGTTCATTCCGTAAGAGCGGGCGCAAGCCCCTCAATTGCAGGCTATTTTCGAAGCGTTGGGCGGGGTTTCTCAACGCCGCCCTTGACACGCGGATCGCGGTTGATGGCAAATCGCCCTTCCAACGCGTACTAGCCACCGCGTTCCGAAAAACGAATTGGCGGGTGCGCGAACAGGTGGAGGGTATCGTGGGGCTGTCGGATTTGCGCATCACGCGTCGAATTTTTTTTCGAGCGAGCGGATTGGGTGCGATGGCTGTCGCCGCATCCGGTGAAATCCCCGCCGTCGCGGATTCATCCTCCGTTGAAAAAACCAACATCCAGGTGGTCAAGGATTTCTGCCAGTCGTGGGCCGACAATCCTCCCGATCCCGACAAAATGGTGGACCAGTTCATGACCGACGACTGCCTCGTGCGGTTTGGCGACAAGGTTGCGCCGGTGAGTGGGCGCTCTGCCACGGTTTCCCTGTTTGGCACCTTTCTCACCAATGGCGAACGCTACGAATTGAAAATCCTGGAGACCTTTGCGCATGGTCCGGTCGTCGTGAATTATCGAACCGACAGCACGCTCAAGGGGACCCGCACGATGAATCCGACCCAGGTTGTCGGAGTCTTCGTACTGCGCGATGGCAGGATCAAAGAATGGAGCGATTACGCGTGATCGACATGGCGATCGATCAATCTTCTCGGGTGGCCGGAAACGATGGATAGTCAGACGCTTCAGTCATTGCTCGACAAGGACGCCATTCGCGAACTGGTCCTGTGTTATTCGCGCGCCGTCGACCGCCAGGATTTCGCCTTCTTGAGGTCTTTGTACACGCCGGATGCGATCGAGGACGATCATGGAGGACTCTATAGCGGTCCGGCGGACGGATATGTCGACTGGTTGATGCAGGTGATGCCTCGACTCGGAATTACGGCTCACGGCGTTCAGAACCATCTCGTTGCCTTGACCGGGACGAACAGCGCCGAAGGCGAGGTCTATATGACCGCCTATCATCGTATGCCGGCCGACAACGGCGGATGGACGGACCTGGTCCACGGCATGCGCTACCTGGATCATTACCGGAGATTCGAAGGGCATTGGCGGTTCGAGCGGCGCACGGTTACCGTCGACTGGAAACAGGTGGGAGAGTGCTGCTGGGATCCCTCCAGCCCTGAGCTCAGGAACACCACGGTCGGAACGCATGATCGAACCGACGCGTCCTACCGCGTCCTGTCCAATTCATTGTTCTGCCGGCGCGATTGATCGCGACGGAATATCCGCCAGCCCCCGGATCGAACGCCAATCCCGCTATTCCTCTCAAGTGCTTCGGGTTATGACTGAACCCAAGGAAGCGAGGACCGTGATCGAAAACAAGCCAATGGCGGGATCGCGTCGCCTATCGGAACTTCGGCGGGAAGTCACCGCCGCGAGCTTGGCCATTGCTCTGGTCATTCTGGCGATCGTCGCAGCCATGTTGTTGATGCTGCGCGATCAGACGCTTGCCAACTCCGATCGCGTTCTCTCGACTGTCAGCAAGGTCACGGCGGAAAGGACATCACAGACTCTATCCGCGGCTGATTTGCTAATCCGGTCGATTCAGGATCTGACCATGAAGCCGGCGCTGGCCGATGCGGCAGAGCTACGCCAACGTGCGACGACCCGGGCATTTTTTGAATCGCTGGTGGCGCTGCAAAAGCTCTTGCCGCAGATAGACGCAGCCGCCGTGGTCGATTCGAACGGCGAAATCCTGGCTAACAGCCGCAGCTTTCCACCGCCGCGGGCGCCGATGAGAACAGCTTCATTTTTTGTCGCCCTGAAGGAGAACCCCAATCGAGGCCTCGTGATCGCGGAGCCCATCTTGAACCCGATCAACCACCAATGGATGCTCTATTTTGCCCGGGCGATCACGGACCATGAGGAACGGTTCGTCGGGGTGGTGTTGATGGGTATCCAAGTCAGATATTTCGAGAGCTATTTCTCGTCGATCGATCTGGGCCCAACGTCGGCGATAACCTTGATTGGCGGCAACGGGACATTGATCGCTCGCTGGCCGCGGATCGACACTGTTATCGGGCGCAAGATACCGGATGTTGTTTCGGCCTTCGGCCTTCCGGGCGAACAACCGCGCGTCGGTACGTTCGAGGGCGCGGACTATCAGATGCGGCGGGCCGCCATTACCCCGTTTTCAGTGCAGGGTAACCCACTGTTCATTTCTATCAGTCAGGGCCGCAGCGCATTGTTGCTGCCCTGGCGCAACGCCCTCTTCGGAATCGTGATCTTCGCCGCCATGAGCCTGCTGGTGCTGGCGGCTCTGGCCTGGATCATCTGGCGGGCGTTTCGCGACGAGGAGCGGTGGAGCGGGGCGTTGCTGGAGCGCGAAACGCAGCTATCGTTGCAGGCGATCGAGCTGGCCTCGGCTCGGGATCTGGCGGAGACGGCAAACCGTGTCCGCGGGCAGTTTCTGGCCAACATGAGTCACGAACTTCGGACCCCGCTGAACGCGGTGCTGGGATTTTCCGAAGTCATGCAAAAGGAATTGTTCGGCCCGTTGGGCGATGCGCGATACCGCGAGTTCGCCACGGATATTCACAACAGCGGTAGGCATCTGCTCGATATCATCGGCAGCATTCTTGATCTGGCGAAGATCGATGCCGGCAAGCTGGAGCTCCATGAAGAGGACGTCGACATGGTCGACGTGATGCAGGTTTGCGGGCGGCTGATGATGGATTCGGCGCGGTCGGGTGGCGTGGCGCTGACCGTCCGGCTGCCCGGGTCGTCCGTCGTGATGCGCGCCGATCTGACCCGCATCAAGCAGATTTTGCTCAACCTCTTGTCGAACGCGATCAAGTTCACGCCTGCCGGCAAGGACGTGGAGTTGTCTGGCGAGATTCGGGAGCAGGGATTTGTGCTAACTTTTACTGATAGTGGCATCGGTATGTCGGAAGAAGAAACCGAGACCGCCATGCAACCCTTCCGCCAGATCGACAGCTCTCTGGCGCGCCGATATCAGGGTACCGGGCTGGGGCTGCCTTTGACCAAATCGCTGGTTGAACTGCATGGCGGCGCGCTCGAAATCCATAGCCGACTTGGTCATGGCACCACCGTGATCGTCCGCTTTCCAAAATCGCGTCTTGTAACGGACGCCATAAGAGCGGCTTGAGGGCCCACTCCTGTATGACTGGCCAGGGCTGGCATATGCGCCATGTGCGCCGGGAATGTCGGCGGCAGGGCTGATCTGTTGCTAATGATTAGCTAGCTATCTATTTTGATCCGGCGCCGTAACGGTCACTCCGGGAATTTAGATGCGCTTGCTTCCAGGTCTCTCCGCCCTTGTTCTCTTAGGCCTAGCCGGCTGTGCCGTGGGGCCCGATTTCGTTTCGCCGAAGGCCGAAACCCCGCCCGCTTGGGCCGGCAAGACGACGAAGGATCCCCAGGCGGCGAGCGGCGTTGTTGTCGAAGGGGCCGAGGCCGCCGATTGGTGGAAGACTTTCAACGATGTGGAACTGAC
>Ga0182021_10010251_pt1 | contig 11116 bp, 10 predicted proteins | sample 612E3MmetaG_FD_120493 | JGI IMG/M metagenome (GOLD analysis project Ga0182021, IMG submission 120493) | Permafrost microbial communities from Stordalen Mire, Sweden - 612E3M metaG (Illumina Assembly) | ecosystem: Environmental > Terrestrial > Soil > Wetlands > Permafrost | place: Sweden...
CCCCACCCCGCCTTCCGCCAGCGATTTTTTGAAGGCCGGGGGGCCTTACCTGCTGTCGCATGACCAGGATAACGTTTACCTCATCCAGGCCAACCGAACCGACCAGATCAACACCGAGCGGATTGTGGCCCCCCACGCCCTGGCCGATATGATCGCTCCCCGGGGCGGGTACATGGCCTTTGTCACCTCCAACGATTCGGATGGCATCCACAATCTCAAGCTGACCATTTACAACCTGGCCCAGAAAAAGGCTGAGAAGATCATTGCCCTCACGAACGCCAAAACCGAGCCTGGCCCGAATGCCATGCCCGGTGACACGGCTTTTGAAGCCGTCCGCTCGATTACTGAAACCGGCGCCAGCCCGCTGGCCTGGTCGGCGGACGGGCGCAGCCTGGCTTTTATTGGGGTCATGGACGGCTTTTCCTCCGACCTGTATTCTTATAACCTGGACACAGGTAAAATCACCCACCTGACGGATGGCCCCAGCCAGGCATACGCTCCCAGCTGGTCGCCGGATGGTAAATATATCGTCCAGTTTGGGGTGACCGGCTTTGGCACCGGGGCTGGCTATGCCATGGCAGGCGCCTGGGCAGCGGCGGCCGACAACAGCAGCATCATCAGCCTGTACAAGCCCACTGGCGGCGGCGAAAGCACCCTGGGCTGGGTGGACGCCAACAATGTTCTGGTCTACGGCTGGAGTGTGGTGTGTGGCAGCAGCAGCCTGCGCCTGGTCACCCTCGATCCACTCAAAGTGATCCCCCTGGTACCGGGCTGCTTCAGCAGCATCGCCTATGACCCGGTCTCGCATGCCATTGTGATGGCGATTGACGATATCACCTCCCAGGGCCCGGGCCAGGAGCAGATGGGCCTGTACCTGGTGGGCCTGGATGGTAAGCTTACCCGCCTTAACCCGGGCAATTTTAGCGCCACAGCCGCCCTCCCCAATGCCGGGGTGGTGTGGGGCCAGGCCGCAAAGGGCAGCCCGGCAGCCTACAGCCTGGATGGCAAAGCCATAAGCCTGCCCAGCAATGTGCTTAAAGACGTGCCCCTGGTGGCGCCCGGCGGCAGGATGTGGGCTTGGTCAGGCGGGAAATATGATAACCGGCCCGGCCTGTGGGTGGGCACTCCCGGCGCCGGCGATGCCAAAAAGGTTTTTGACGGTAAAATATCATCACCGGCCTGGACTGGCAGTGATGCAGCCCTGGCCTTCATCAGCGATGGCAAGCTCTATTTTGCGGTCGCCCCCGGCTACCAGCCGGCCGCTGTTGGCAGCACTATCCCGGCAGCCGAGCTTGTTTGGGCCGCACCTTAACGGAGCAGAAATTTGGATTAACCACAGAGGCACAGCCTGTCCTGGCGGGTTAGGCAAGGGAGACACTGAGAGAAAAGGGGGATGTGGTGTTTTTTGTGCGGCGAAGCCGCACAAAAAACACCACATCCCCCTTTTCTCAGAAGACACAATAAGTCATTATTGAAAGGGATAATTATGTGCAGAAGTATTAAACAGCTGCGCCAGGCCGAGTACCGGCCCAGCGATGAAGAGATTAACGCCGCCGCCCTGCAGTTTGTGCGCAAGGTCAGCGGCTACCGGGTGCCCTCGCGGCTCAATCAGGCCGCCTTCAATCAGGCCGTGGTCCAAATTGCCGCTGCCACCCGAACCCTGTTAGATAACCTGGACGTGCGCGCCATCGTGTAATAATATGCTATAATAAAACCGACCGGTCGGTCTTTTTTATTATAGGAGATATCATGCAGCAGCGCAGTGAGGAAACCAAAACCCGCATTTTGCAGGCAGCCCAACAGTTGTTCGCCAGCGGCGGCTACGATGCCACCGGGGTGGCTGAAATTTGTAAAACGGCGGGGGTCAGCAAGGGCGCCTTTTACCACCACTTTCCGGCCAAGCAGGCTGTTTTTCTGGCCCTGCTCGAAAACTGGCTGACCGTGCTCGATGGGCAGATGGCCCTGGTGCTGGAGGGTTCTGAGAGCGTGGCCCAGGGGCTGGTGCGCACGGCCGGCGTCACGGGTATAGTATTCCAATCGGCCAGCGGGCAGCTGCCCATGTTCCTGGAATTCTGGCGCGAGGCCAGCCACGATCCGCTGGTATGGCAGACCACGGTGGGACCCTTCCGGCGCTACCAGGAGCTGTTTGCCGATATTGTAAAAAAAGGCATCGCAGATGGTTCGCTGCGCCCGGTGGATCCGCTCACTGCCGCCCGCCTGATTGTTGCCCTGGCGCTGGGCCTGATCCTGCAGGGGGTGATCGACCCGCAAGGCGCGGCCTGGGATGAAGTGACCCGGGACAGTTTTGAACTGCTGATGAAAGGATTATCCAAATGAAAGATGTGGTGCTGGTGACCGGTGCGACCGGCCATGTGGGCAATACCCTGGTGCGCGAGCTGGTTTTGATAGGTAAAACCGTGCGCACCCTGGTTCTGCCGGGGGAAGATACCTCGGCCTTGAAAGATCTGCCAGTTGAGATTGTGCCGGGAGATGTGCTTAAGCCTGATACCCTGCCTGCCGCCTTTGCCGGGGTGGAGGATGTTTACCACTTGGCGGGGATTATTTCAATTATGCCTGGTCCGGATGAGTTCATGCGCAAGGTCAACGTGGCCGGCACCGCCAATGTCCTGGCGGCCTGCCGCCAGGCTGGCATCCGCCGCCTGGTGTACACCAGCTCGATCCATGCCCTGGGCCGCCCGCCCCTGGGGGTGGTGATCGATGAAACCCTGCCCTTTGACCCCCACTGCGAGGCCGGCGAATACGACCGCACCAAGGCCGAGGCCACCCTGTCTGTGCTGGAGGCCGTGCGCCAGGGGCTGGACGCCGTGATTGTATGCCCCACCGGCATTATTGGCCCGCACGATTACCGCGGCTCCGAAATGGGCCAGCTGATCAGCGGCTGGATGGGGGACCACCTCAGCCTGCTGGTGGATGGCATTTTCAACTGGGTGGACGTGCGCGACATTGCCCGCGGCCATATTTTAGCCTGCGAGAAGGGCCGCAGCGGTGAGACGTACATCCTCGGGGGCGAGCAGGTTTCGCTGGCTCACCTGTGGGTGCTGGTGCGCGAGGCTGCCGGCATTTATTCGCAGACCGTGATTATTCCCTTCCGCCTGGCAAAGACGGCCGCCCGGGGAGCGGCCTTGTGGTACCGCCTCTCGCGCACCTGCGGCCGTTTTACCCCTTATTCACTGGAAACCGTCAACGATAATTCGGATATCAGCATCGCCAAGGCCCGCCGCGAGCTGGGCTACAATCCCCGCCCAATTAGTGAAACCATCCGCGACACCGTCGCCTGGTGGAAAAACGTACAACAGTATAAATTAACCACAGAGACACAGAGGCACTGAGAAAAGCATTTAACCACGAATTAATACGAATTGCGCTAAAATAATTAGTGCTATTCGTTAAAATTCGTTTTATTCGTAGTTAAGCCTTTAAAGGTTTTCTCTGTGTCTCCGTGTCTCTGTGGTTTACCTTTCTAAAAGGTGATTATGAATCGAAAATGGCAAGGCAAAGTTGCATTAATCACCGGCGCTTCCAGCGGCATTGGGGCAGCCACTGCCCGCCGCCTGGCGGCTGAAGGGCTTAAAGTGATCCTGGTGGCGCGGCGGTTAGACCGCCTGCAGGCCCTGGCAAATGAGATCCGGGCGGCAGGCGGGCAGGCCGGGGTTGTGTCCGCCGACCTGAGCACGGAAGCGGCCCGCCTGGAACTATTCAACAAGGTGGAGCAGCAGTACGGCTGCCCGGATGTGCTGTTCAACAACGCCGGGTTTGCCTACTACGGCTTTACCGACCTCATGCCCTGGGATACAGCCCGGGCCATGCTCGAAGTCAATTCCATTGCCGCCGCCCATCTCACCCGCCTATTCCTGCCCGGCATGCTGGCCCGCCGCTCCGGTCACATTATCAACACGGGCTCGGTGAACGGGGTTATCCCCAGCCAGGGCACGGCCCTGTATTCGGCCAGCAAAGCCTTTATCCATGCCTTCACCACGGCTCTTTACCGCGAGCTGGTCGGCAGCGGGGTGCGAGTCAGTGAGATTATCCCTGGCCCGGTAGCCACCGAGCTGTTTGATAACTCTGAGAAAATTGAGAACGGATTGCGGGTGCCGGCCGAAGCAGGTGCGGTTTCGCCCGAATCGGCGGCGAGCGTGGTCTGGTCGCTGTTGCGCTGGCCGCGGCGCTATGTTTACGTCCCCTGGTACTGGCATTGGACCTCCCTGGCTGAGATTTTCTTTGGTTGGGCCATGGACCTGGTTGGACCCATCCTGTTGAAACGCCAGCAAAAAAAGTAACCCGCTATTAAGCCGGTCAAACTTACCCGGAGTGTGCCGCCTGCGGGCGTTGGAGACTCTCCCTGGAAATTTTTAGCGGAGTTCTACGATATAATTGCCTGGATGATTGTTCGCTTTCAACGTGTCCAAAAATTTTTCCAATTTAAGATCATTGTTCCGGTCATTCTCTTGATCCTCGCCGGAATAAGTTATGGCTTTATTATTCCATCCCTTGGATATTACGGCGATGATTGGTCCATGGCCTGGTTGGCTTACCAGTCTCATCACCTTGAACTCTTTTTTACGGGGAACCGGCCTGCTTTAGGCACTTATTTTGACATTTTGACCAGGGCGCTGGGACCAGCCCCCTGGCACTGGCAGGTGTTAGCCTTTGTCTTCCACTGACTGAGCGCGGTGGTTTTCTGGCAGCTGGTCAGCACCATCTGGCCGCGGAAACGTGAAATGGCCGTCGCTGCAGCCGCTCTTTTTCTGCTTTACCCCGGTTTTTTGCTGTCCAATGAAGCTATGACCATGCACCTGGCTTTTTTACAAATAAATATTTTCATGGCCTCGCTGATTGCTACGATTTATTCTGTCCGCCGCCCGTCCCGAGCCCTGCTTTGGACTATCCTGGCATTGGTCGGCGCTTTTCTGAACCTGGCTATCTCGGAATACTGGTTTTTCCTTGAGCTGCTTCGCCCTGCCATCATCTGGAATGAACTGGCCCGCCAGGAACCTGATCGCCAAGGGAAAATCCGCCGGACCTTCCTGCGGGCCCCGCCCTTCCTGTCAATTTTTACCGGCTTTCTCCTGGTTCGGGCCTTCAATATTGGCGGAATAAACGGCGGTCATGCTATAACGTTTTTCACCACCTTCAAGAGCAACCCGGTCTCAGCCCTGGTGGGGCAGGGCTCCCAAATATTCAGCGACCTGTGGTTGGCAACTGCAGCCAGCTTTGGCGGCCCGTTCACCCTGCCCGGACTCACCAGCCGGTCGCTGGCAAATACCATCCTGCTTATAGGCCTTCTTTTGCCCATCGGATTGTTGTTTTTTCTCTGGCTGCGGCGGCAGGATACCGTCAACCAGGACCACTTTATTGGTCCCTTCAATTCCACTGCCCTGGGTTACCTGGCTGCAGGGGTTGTTTGCCTGGTTCTGGCGGGTCCGCCGATTTGGGTTGCCGGTCTGCACATCTACATGGATACTACCGGCTCCCATCTCACCCTGCCATTTATGCCTGGCGCATGTTTGCTGGTGGTGGGGTTGGTTGGGCTGGTTTTTCAACCCGTGATGAAGCCGTTTTTTTATTCGCTCCTGGTTGCTTTTTTGGCAGTTTTCCAGCTTCTCAATTCATTTAATTTTGCCAGGGATTGGCAATCACAGGAAACATTTCTCTGGCAACTTTCCCAGCGGATGCCGTCCTTGAAGCCGGGTACCCAGCTGCTGACCGACGGGATCGAATCGAATTTACACGGCGAAAATTCAATCACGGCGATGATAAATTGGATGTACACCCCTCCTGGCACTGCGGGACCGAACCTGGTCTATTTTTTCTTTCAAAACCCCGACCACGCTATGGAAGCCATGGATCGTGTGGTTCATAATCGCACCGATCCTTACCCTACGATTCTTGGGTCTTTTACGGCCCATTTTCAGGTGGCGTTAAAATATCGACCTGGTTTCTGCTTGCGAGTACTGGACCCTGATCTGGACAGCCATAATAAGATGCTTCCGCCTCACCTGCGGCAGGCGGCTGGGGTTGCCACATATACAGCAATCGAACCAGCCGTGGTTGGAGCTGCGGTCTCTCGCCCACCGGTTGAAATTATTGGGAATAACCCGCCTCCCGACAATTGGTGCACGGCCTTCGAAAAAGCCAGCCTGGCTGCCCAGGCTGGAGATTGGGCCCAGGTGACCGCCATTGGTGACCAGGCATTTGGCCGGGGTTTTAAGCCGAACGCCGGAATGGAACTGGTTGTTTTCATAGAAGGCTACGCCCATTCTGGCGATTGGAGGCGCAGTTTGGATTTACTCAACCAGGCCCTCCAGCGGAGTCCGGATCTTAATCAAGTGATTTGCTACTTGAAACCGCGCCTCCCGGCCAGCTCGCAGCCGTCTGCTGACCAGCAAGAATTCCTGGATGCCTTGCAGTGCAGTGATGGTAACCAATAATACCTGGAAAAAAGGACACATTTAACTTTGTCCGAACAGCGCATTTCCGTAGTCATACCCGTTTACCGGGGTGCTCTTACCCTGCCGGAGCTGGTCAGCCGGCTGGGGGTGGTTTTGACGCAGGCTGCGGCGGAGTTTGAAGTTATCCTGGTGAACGACGGCAGCCCGGATAACAGCTGGCAGGTGATTGAGGCCTTAAGCGACCGTTTCACCTGGGTGCGGGGCATTCAGCTGATGCGCAATTATGGCCAGCACAATGCCACCCTGTGCGGAGTGCGCGCCGCCCGCTTTGAAATAATTGTCACCCTGGATGACGACCTGCAGCATCCGCCCGAAGAGATCCCGGCCCTGCTGCGCCGCCTGGACGAAGGGGCAGACGTGGTGTATGGGGTGCCCCAGCACCGGCCCCACAGCTGGTGGCGCAACCTGTTTTCAGTGCTGATCAAGCGCGTCCTGGCCTGGGTGATGGGTACTGGCTCGATGCGCGACATTGGCGCTTTCCGGGCCTTCCACACTTCCCTGCGCCAGGCCTTCGCCGACTACCGCAATCCCAACGTTATCCTGGATGTGCTGCTTTCATGGGGTACCAGCCGGTTTGCGGCCGTGCCGGTGCGCGAGGATCCGCGCAGCGCCGGCCAGTCGAATTACAACTTTCTCAAGCTTTTCCGGGTGGCCCTGGTGGTGCTGACCGCTTATTCCACTGCTCCCCTGCAGTTTGCCAGCCTTGTTGGTTTTTTCTTTATCCTGGTGGGTGTGGGTGTGTTTATATACGTGATGGGGGTTTATTTCCTGGCGGGCAGCATTCCCGGCTTTCCGTTCCTGGCCTCTATAATCGCCCTCTTCAGCGGAGCCCAGCTTTTCTCGCTGGGCATTTTTGGAGAATACCTGGCGCGCATTTTTGACCGCAGCATGGACCGCCCGGCCTACGTGGTGGGCCAGGAATTGGCCCACCCGCCAGTGAATGCTGAACCCGGCCTGGTCTCCGGGGGAGAAACCCTCCCATGAAATGTGTCATCCTCCAGCCCTCCTATATTCCCTGGCGGGGCGTTTTTGACCAGATTAACCGGGCGGACCTGTTTATCTTTTATGACGACGTGCAGTATGATAAGCACGGCTGGCGCAACCGCAATCGCATCAAAAGCCACCAGGGTGGGCAGTGGCTGACGATTCCCGTTCACAGTTAAGGGGTGGTCACTGAAAGCATTCCCATCAACCGGGTTGAGATTGCCTGGGAGCAGCCCTGGAACGAACACCATTGGCGCGCCCTTCAACAGGCTTACGCCAGGGCCCCTCATTTTGAAGAGTATGCTTCCTGGCTAGCTGAAGTCTACAGCCGCCACTCGCTTCTGCTGGCCGATTTTACCATCCCGCTCACAATTGAGATTGCACGTAAACTTGGCATACACCATACCCGTTTCATGCGATCTTCTGATCTGGCAGTTGGCGGGCAAAAGACGGACCGCATCATTGAAATACTTACTCAAGTGGGTGCAGCCCATTATATCTCCGGACCTTCGGCAAGCAGCTATATTGAAGTAGAGAAATTTACGACCGCTGGCATTAGGTTGGAATATATGGAATATAATTACCCTGAATATTCCCAGCTTTATCCGCCTTTTGATCCTTTTGTCTCGATCCTCGACCTGCTGTTTATGGCCGGGTCAGATGCACCCAATTATTTTATCCGCTGAGGTTGAAATGAGTGATATCCCCAATTATGACCAGGCTAAAAATTATTTCGAGGAACGCCTGAACAACCACTGCGCCAGCGCCCGAGGCGTGGATTGGAATTCTGAAACCGCCCAGGAGCTGCGCTTTTCGCAGTTGATCAAGATCATCGACCAAACCAGGCCTTTTTCGCTGCTGGATTATGGCTCTGGCTACGGCGCCATGGCAGATTATCTTCTGCGCCTGCACTATCCCATGGAATCGTATACTGGCTTTGATGTGCTGGAAAGGATGGGGGCCAAGGGACGCGAAATCCACATTGGCATGCCCCAATGTTCATTCTCTTCCAGCTTCCAGGAGCTGACCCAGGCTGACTTTACAATTGCTTCCGGGATCTTTAACCTCAAGCTGGAAACTCCTTTTGACAAATGGACCCAATACGTGACAGGCGAGCTGCACAAAATGAATGATCTCAGCCGCAAAGGCTTTTCTTTCAACATGCTCACCAAGTATTCCGACCTTGAATTCATGCGCCCGCACCTGTATTACGCCGATCCATGCTACCTGTTTGACTATTGCAAAACACATTTCTCGCGTAATGTGGCCCTGCTGCATGATTACGAGGTATACGATTTTACAATCCTGGTACGAAAATAAAAGAGTAGGTCAGCGATGCAAATTATTGTCGATTTCAATAAGCCGTCCTTTTTAGGAAATGAGCTGGTTTATATCCATCAGGCCATTGAAAATCGCCACATTTCGGGCGACGGCCCTTTTACCAAAAAGGTCCAGGCCTTCCTAGAATCAACCCTGGGCACCGGGCGAGCTTTGCTGACCACTTCCTGCACCCATGCCCTGGAAATGGCAGCCTTCCTGCTGGAGATCCAACCGGGGGACGAGGTGGTTGTTCCCTCGTTTACCTTCACCTCCACCATCAATGCGTTTGTGATCCGCGGCGCCCGTCCGGTTTTTGCGGATATTCGCCCCGACACGCTTAACCTGGACGAGCGCCGGTTGGAAAGCTATCTTTCCTCCCGAACCCGGGCCATTTTGCCCGTCCATTACGCCGGGGTGGGCTGCGAGATGGACAAAATCCTGGCCTGCGCCGCCAGCCGGTCCATTCCGGTGATTGAGGACAATGCTCACGGCCTGTTTGGTAAATTCCGCGGCCAGTGGTTGGGCACTTTTGGCGCCCTGGCGACCCAGAGCTTTCACGAGACCAAGAACTTCACCTGCGGCGAGGGCGGCGCCCTGCTGATTAACAACCTGGCTTATGTTGAGCGGGCTGAAATCATCCGCGAAAAAGGTACCAACCGCAGCCGCTTCTTCCGCGGCCAGGTGGATAAATATACCTGGGTGGACCTGGGCTCCAGCTACCTGCCTTCGGACCTGCTGGCGGCTTTTTTGCTGGCCCAGCTGGAAGTTTACGAGGAGATTCAATCCCGCCGCCAGCATATCTGGGAGTATTATCAGGCCAACCTGGCGGGTTGGGCCGCCGAAAAAGGGGTGCAGCTGCCCTTCGTGCCGGCCCACTGCCAGCAGTCGTACCACATGTTTTACCTGCTGCTGCCCAACCTGGAAACCCGCACCCGCTTCATCCAGAGCCTGCGTGAGCAGGGCATCTTGAGCGTTTTCCACTACTTGCCGCTGCACCTGTCGGACATGGGACGCAGTTTTGGCGGGCGGGAAGGAGACTGCCCGGTGACCGAGTCGGTCAGCGACCGCCTGGTGCGCCTGCCCTTCTATACCACCCTGTCACAGGCCGACCAGGCCCGGGTGGTGGAAGCCATTCTGGCCTTCCCGCTCTAGCGTGTCCACATTTGCAGGTCGCTGAATTCGAATTCCGCCTTATCGCCGGCGTCGTAGACCGAATATTCAATCCCGAATGAGCCGCCTGTCAGGTCCGAAGCGGTGAAGCTGTCAAGGCGATTGCCGTTGAGCAGCAGGGTGAAGGTGTTCCCATCGCCCTGCACCTCCAGGGTGTTGGCCTGGTTGGACAGCACTCCAGAAGTATCGGTCCAATCTATCAGGCTGGTCAGCTTATCGTTAGCGAACATGTCTGCCCGGTAGGCCCCATTATCCGCCACAACGAAACGGTAGAAAGAATCCTGCTGTTGAGAGCGAAAGATGAGCCCGTACGCTTCAGAATTGGGGCCGCTGACCAGTTTTGCGTTGACTGACAGCTTGAACTGCTCGGGCAGCTTGACCTCTTCGGGGGTGGCGTACCATTCAAAATAGCCCTGCTTGGCGGTGGACTGAATGTGGTAGGCGCCATCCAGTTTACGGGCAGCAGTGGCGTATTCGTCATCGCTTGACGTGGTATCCCAGGTCATAAAAGAATCATGGAACAGGCTGGCGCCGGGAGTGTCATTCACCGGCAGGCCAGTCACGCTGAAGTCCGCGGCAGTAAATTCATTGGACCCGCTGTCCACGGAGAAACCTGTGCTGCCCAGTTTAAAATGGCTGTCCGAAAACAACATCGTTGAGCCCTGGTCGATAATCACCCGGATCTGGTCATCTTGGACCACGATTTCCAGGTCGACACCGGCAGCGCTGGTTTGGATTTCGGCCGCATCCGGAATAAGGCTGGCAGCCCCGTCGATGACGGAGTACCATTTGCAAATTTGCCCTGCAGCCGCACCGCTGCCAGGAGTGCAGGTCATTTTCAGGGTATTTTTCGCATCCTGGTAACGGATATAGATTCCAAACGTGGACGTTTTCGAGAAATCAATGTTTTTAAAAACCAGGCGGAAGTTATTCCAGCTGGCGCCGTCCACCACGGCATCCAGCCTGCCTGTCACCACCAGCCCATGGTCATCCAGGGCGCCCGAGCCGGATTGGTCCAGCACCTGCCATTCGGACTTCAGGCCATTAACATGGGGCTGGAAGTTTTCATGATAAGACAGCGTCCAATCAGCTGCAGGCGCAGCCGTGGGGTTGGGCTGAACCGGGATGGCCTCTTGAACGCGGGTGGCCTGCTGAACGGCGGTGGGCTCAGG
>Ga0182021_10010252_pt1 | contig 11116 bp, 9 predicted proteins | sample 612E3MmetaG_FD_120493 | JGI IMG/M metagenome (GOLD analysis project Ga0182021, IMG submission 120493) | Permafrost microbial communities from Stordalen Mire, Sweden - 612E3M metaG (Illumina Assembly) | ecosystem: Environmental > Terrestrial > Soil > Wetlands > Permafrost | place: Sweden...
GAGTTCAATACAACTTTCTTCGATTTCGAACCTTTTCCGGTTGATACCCTGGTCATCTGCGATTATCTGATTAGCAGCTGTAACGTCCCTGTTTTTCAGTGCTTCAACGGAACGGATAATCGCCTTACTTACCATACTTCCCATTACTAAGATATCATCCCGAATTTCCCGCAACCGCTTGTGAAAAGTTGTTCTCATTTCCATGTATCTTCTCCTTTGAAGAATTATCCGAACCGGCCGGTTATGTAGTCTTCTGTGCGTTTATCTTTAGGATTCGTAAATAACTGCGAGGTTTTCCCGTATTCAATCAATATTCCTGCCCGGTCCTGGTCTGCCAGGAAGAATCCGGCCATATCGGATACACGCGCTGCCTGTTGCATATTGTGTGTCACAATGACAATGGTATATTGCGTCACCAGACTTCTCATCAAATCTTCGATTTTAAGGGTAGAAGCTGGGTCCAGCGCACTGCATGGCTCGTCCAGCAATATTATCTCCGGCTGCACCGCAATAGCTCGCGCAATACATAACCGCTGCTGCTGTCCGCCGGAAAGTGACGCGCCGGATTGATGCAGTTTATCTTTCACTTCTTCCCAGAGCGCGGCTTGACGCAGGCTGCGTTCGACGACTTCTTCCAATTCCCAGCGCCTGCTCCAGAACTGTGTCAGTTTCAACCCCGCAGCTACATTATCAAATACCGACATTGTCGGGAATGGCGCCGGTTTTTGGAATACCATTCCGATTCTGCGCCGGATTACCACCGGGTCGGCATCTCTGGCATAAATATCTTTGCCATCCAGCATAATGCACCCTTCTGTCCTTCCCCCGTGTGAAACTTCATGCATCCGGTTCAGGCAGCGGATAAACGTGGATTTTCCGCAGCCGGAAGGGCCGATAATCGCCATGATTGCATTAGACCGGATGCTCACGCTGATGTTTTTAATCGCCAGTGTTTTCCCGTACCAGGCGCTGAGCTTCTGCACTTCCAGGATACCCTTGTTGTCTTCGGAATTACCCAACCCGGGTTTATTCTGATTATCTTCTTTCATTATATTCTGGACCATAATGTTAATTTTCTCTTCCATCTATTGCTCCCACCAGTTTAAAACTGCTTTCGGTTACTAACCCAGCGCACAATGATGCTGATACCAAGTACCAGGACTATTAAAAGAAAAGCTCCGGCCCAAGCTTGTTGCTGCTGCGATTTATAAGGCGATAAAGCGTAATGATATATCAGCAGCGATAACGATCCGATCGGTTTCAGCATTCCCTGTACGCCAAAGGAACTCCCGAGTGCCGTAAACAGCAGCGGGGCTGTTTCCCCGGCGATACGTGCAACCGCCAGCATTATTCCTGTGATAATCCCCGTCATCGCCCCCGGTATTACTACTCCCACCACTGCCCGCCAGCGGGTGATGCCTAGAGCTAGTGCCGCCTCGCGCATCGAAGCTGGTACTAGACGCAATGATTCTTCAGCGGTCCGGGCTACAACCGGCACCATGATTATTGCCAGTGCCACACCCCCGGAAATCGCCGAATACGAATGCATTGGTATTACCATGATCGCATAAACAAATACACCTACAACGATGGACGGAACCCCTGCTAGTATGTCAGCCGTGAAACGAATGGTCGCGGCCACTTTCGGGTTTGCATATTCTGCCAGGTAAACACCTGCTAATAAACCTATTGGCAGTGCGATGATTGACCCCAGCGCTACCAAAATCAAAGTTCCGAATATCTCATTGCGCATGCCTCCCCCGGTTTCACCAACGGGTTTAGCGGCTTGTGTCAGCAGCGTCAGATTAAGGTAGGAAATACCGCGTATCATTGCGTAGCCCAGAATCAGCGCCAGTATTAGAATCGCAATGGCCGCCGCTGTGCCGCTCAATACCAGCATGATTCGGTTTATCCATTTACGGCGGATATGTCCCCTTTCATTCAAAATATTCATTTCTTCGCCGCCTTCAGGGAAGTCATCCGCCAGACCAACGTGCGCGCAATCACATTAACAATCAAGGTCACCCCGAAAAGTATCAATGCCAGTTCTATCAAACTCCCTGTTTGGACACCGGTTGAAGCTTCACCGAACTGACTTGCAATCGTACTGGCAATTGTCGCACCCGGTGAAAAAAGCGAAGCAGTCAGTTTATTGGAATTGCCGATTACCATCGTTACCGCCATCGTTTCCCCGAGTGCCCTGCCCAATCCTAATATCACTCCTCCCACCATGCCTGTGCGGCAATATGGCAATACCGCTTTGTTAATCACTTCCCAGCGCGTTGCTCCCAGTGCGTACATCGCTTCACGCTGTTCATTTGGCACTGCTTTCATGGAATCCCTGGATACAGCTGTGATAATCGGAATCGTCATGATAGCAAGCACGAGACCGGCAGCCAAAAAACCTACTCCGAATGGCGGCCCCTGGAAAAACGGCAGGCCGCCCAAATGACTGCCGAGCCATTTCTCAATCGGTTGCCTCACAACCGGTACCAGCACATAAAGTCCCCATAAACCGATAATGACACTCGGGATCGCCGCCAGCATTTCAATGATAAAAGAGGCCGGCCCTTTCAACCAGTTTGGCGCCAGTTCTACCAGGAATATCGCGGCGCCAAAACTGATGGGTATGGCGATTAAGAGGCCGATTAAAGATGTCACTAATGTCCCGTAGATTGCCGGCAGCGCTCCAAAGACATCAGTTACCGGGTTCCACATGGTATTGGTAATAAATGAAAACCCGAATTTATTAATCGCCGGCATGGCATCTCTGGTTAAAATAAACACCAGCGCTACCAGAATTACCACCATGAAGATGCTGAAAAATAGCGTGAGATTCGAGAAGATACTATCGGTATAACCGGAACGCCGAATAAATTTCGGACCTTTCATTCTGGCCGGTGATTCCGTCTTCATTTAAAATCACCGCAGGAAAGGATACTTAATTGTTCTTTCATCTATCTTCAGAATAGAAGAAAGAGTTTAAGAAACGTTTAAGGTATTGTTAAATTTTTGTTAAAATTCTGGGGTTTATACCGTGGGCTTTGTGTTAAGGGGGAGATTAAATGTAATGGTAGTACCCTTACCTTCTTCGCTTTTAACCGAGATGTTACCGCCGTGGGCTTGAATTGTATGTTTGGCAATGGCCAATCCGAGTCCGCTGCCGCCCTGAGAGCGGGCTTTGTCGGCTTTATAGAAACGCTCGAAAATATGCGGTAAATCCTCTTTGGATATTCCCATTCCCGTATCGGACACACTGACAATGGCGGACTCGTTGAGAAAAGTCGTAGAAATTGTAACCTTTCCGCCGGGATTATTAAATTTGATGGCATTGTGCACCAGATTAATTAATGTTTGGTGAATGCGGTCTTTGTCTACCTTGGTAACAGGTAAATTAGCATTAAAATCTGTCGTGACAGTTACCGGCTTGCTTTCTGCTTGCGGTCTCATCTGGCCGACAACTTCTTCGATAAGAGAATTAAGGTTTGTCGGCACTCTTCTGAGTTCTGCCTTGCCGGTCTCAATATGGGATAACTCGGTGAGTTCGGTCACCATCTGTGTCAAGCGGTCAACTTCACTATTAATCCTGGTTAAGAAATCCAATGCGACCTTTTTGTCGTCAATTGCTGTATCCTGTAAGGTTTCCACCATTGCCTTAATCCCGGCAATTGGAGTTCTTAAATCGTGCGAGATATTGCCGATTAGCTCTCGCCGCATTGTTTGCAGGGTTCTCAATTCTGTTAAATCTTGAAACAATACAAGAGTAGAATACGACCTGCCCGTTGTTATCGGTACTGCTATTACTCTGATGAACCGCCCGTTCATTTCCAGTTGCGCGGTCTGCTCATGGGTTGTACTCAGACATTTTTTTACTATTTCATCGATCTCGTAATCATGCACTGCTTCGATCAGTTGATGACCATTGACATTTTCTTCTTTAAAATTGAAAAGCCGCTCTGCCGCGGGGTTTGTTAATAACAGCTTCTCTTCGTCATCAGTCATCACGACCCCATCGGTTAAATTAGTTAATACCGTTGCCAGGTTGCTTCTTTCATCAACTATTGCTACAATCGTCGTACTCAGGTTTTGTGACATTTCATTGAATGCATGAGCCAGTCGGCCGATTTCATCATTAGTCCTGATTTCTATCTGTTGTCCCAGATTCCCCGCGGTGATACCAGCGGCGGCTTTAGTGATTTGCCGTACCGGCTGCGTTATCATCCGGGTAATAAGCGCAGCAATCAGAATAAATAGTATCGCTGCGATTACTACCGCGGTAATAATTGTCAGTACCTCGTTGTTTACGGAGCTTTGTACCATCGTTAGTGGAAGCGCCACCCTGGCCACGCCTACTTCTTTCCCCTGGTTCATTACGGGAGCGGCAGCGTACATCATATATTCGTGCAGGGTTGTACTGTATCGGGTATCCTGCCCGATACCGCCGGCTAGCGCTGTTTCAACCTCAGGTCTGGTGGCATGGTTTTCCATGCTGGCTGCAGTCTGGTCGTTATCCCCCAATACAGTTCCATCGAGGGCGATAAACGTGATTCTGGTGTTAATTTCAACCCCGATTTTTTGAGCCATGGTGTTGAGATTGACTTGCTGCGCCGGGTCCGCAAAACTTGACGCGCTGATGTTAGCCACAAGTTCGGCTTCGTTCACCAGTTGTAATTTTAAATGATTAATCTGGGTATTCCGGGCAGAACTGGTTATATACGCGCCCAAAAATCCCATGCCCAATAAAACCAGCACAATAAGCGGAACAGTTATTTTCCAGTAAATGCTACGCGACAACTTTACCCCTCAAATTTATAGCCAACGCCCCTGACCGTTATCAAACGCTTTGGCTCTTCGGAATTATTCTCTATTTTTTCCCGCAGCCACCTTATATGAACATCGATGGTGCGCGTATCCCCTGTGTATTCATATCCCCAGACTTTTTCCAATAACTGATCGCGGCTGAATACAAGACTCTTATTAGCAGCTAGAAAAACAAGCAGGTCGAACTCCTTTGGCGAAAGATTTAATGTAACCCCGGCTCTGGTGATTACATGATGGGAAGTATCAATTTCCAAATCGCCGAATTTGGCCACCGTTTCGGGAATTACCGTCTTTACTTCCATTCGCCGCAACAAAGCCCGCACCCTGGCCATTAACTCTCTCATACTGAAAGGTTTGGTCATATAATCATCGGCGCCGAGGTCGAGACCGGTTACCTTGTCGATTTCGTCATCCCTGGCTGTAAGCATAATGATTGGGACGTCCATTTCTTTACGCAATATACGGCAAACCTCGAAACCGCTCATCTTGGGTAACATTATGTCTAGAATGATAAGGTCGGGTTTAGTGGCTCGGGCTGCTTCGACAGCTTGCGTTCCGTCAATTGACGTCAGCGTGTCATAACCCTCTTTAGCCAAATTGTATTTGAGTGCTTCAAGGATATTCGGGTCATCTTCAACTATTAAAATTTTGTTTTTCATCTGCTTTCTCACTAAGTATAAAACTAAAAACAGTAGCTATCAAATCGTAACTGGCTTTTTACTATTTCCAGCGCCCGGTAAATTAACTCATATTATAGTTTATACCAATACGTTATTTCATCGTTGACATGTTATCCAGAGCAGGTTTAATATTACCGTGTTAGAACAGTGATTTTTCAGCTAATGTAAAGGTCATTTGCACTGTCTCGCCGGGAATAAGGATGACGGAAATGATAAAGAAAAAAGTCTGGCTGACACCAAAAGGTCAAAAGAAAGTCGGGGTCAATTACATTTTTACCACTGCTCAGGGAATTACGGCCAAAGCTCCTTATATTATTGTGACTAGTTCGGATACCGGAAAAACCTATATCCTGGAACAGGATGATATTAGTCAGATTGAGGATTGACAACATTTACCGTTGCGATAATTATTCGCATCTGCCATCAATAAAAATGAAATACACGAAAGCTTTTGTTGCATTAATTGTAATTTTACTTAGCTTTGCTCTTACCGATTGTGTGATATCGGACCCATCGACAACAAAACCGATGTCAACAACGCCTGTAGACGGAACAACACAGACCGTACTGCAGAACCTGTTTGACACTCTCATCACTGAACCGGCGGACGGCATGGCTCCCGTACTTTCCATGATCCAGGGAGCCGTAAAAAGCATCGACCTGGTGATGTATGAATTGGAAGATATCCAGATAGAAAATGCCCTGATCCAGGCCGAAAATAGAAGCGTTACTGTCCGAGTGCTGCTGAACGAGGGATACTATGGTGCGCGGTCTTCCGCGGCAAGTATGAAGGCCTACCAATATTTGCAATCAGAAGGAGTATCCGTTCATTGGGCGCCGTCATATTTTGCATTGACACATCAAAAAACATTGATCGTGGATGGAAACCGGGCCATTATTATGACATTTAACCTGACGCCACAGTATTACGGTGCCGATAGGGATTTTGGTGTTATTGATGAAGACCAAAAAGACGTTGCTGCCATCGAAACTGCATTTTACGATGACTGGCAGGGAACAAAGAATACAACATCTGCCGGAGACGATCTGGTCTGGAGCCCCGGTGCCGATACCGAAATTCTCTCGATGATCAACAACAGCCGGAAGAGTCTGTATATTGAGAACGAGGAAATGTCAGATACCGCTGTAATAAATGCTCTAATTGCAGCGGCTCGACGCGGTGTTATCATCGAATTAGTAATGACCTATTCCAGCGACTGGACTGTTAATTTTACGAAATTGGTCGCGGAGGGTGTAGGAATTCATACATATGCAGCTGATGCACCTCTCTACATTCATGCCAAATTGATTTTATCAGATGGAACCGTTGCACTTGTCGGCTCACAGAATTTCTCGGCGTCTTCATTAAAATACAACCGGGAGCTGGGTATTATATTGTCTGATTCCAACCTGCTCAATTCGTTGTCGACGACCTTTCAGAGCGATTGGATTGGAAGCACGCCTTTCTAAGCTTTGTCAGAAAATCCGCGTTTTGCAATCTTAATAAAACTCTTCGTTTTATTCACAATTTAAAATCCCCTTGTAATATGTTTGAATATTCGCAGGTACATCCGCTTGTCTGCCGTCTGAAAGCATCGTTCCAATGTAGGCATATTCTTCCCGCGGATAGTCGGATAAAGTATAACGACCTGAATTATAAAGTTCAAAATAGAGATAATATTTGGTATAATCGCTGTTTAATCCTGACGGAGCCGGTAATCCGGTACTGAAATCATTAAACCATAACTGGACCGCCTGATGGAATGCCTGTATATCGATGGCAGGGTCTTCTGCCTGTAAAATGTGTAAATATTCGTGAATCATTAATTCAGTCTGGAAAGATAATGAATATGTAGAAAAAGCCGGATTAACCAGGATATCAACATTATTTCTCCGGACATAATTTGTCGTCTGGGCCATTGCGGATACTACGTTTCCGGTTTTTATCGGGACATTTACTAAGTTAAATTGTACGCCAGGAGAAAACTGGCTAATTACGGATTGAATCGGTGTAATTTTTTCGTGTGTAACAAACATTGGGGAGATGTACGCCGGCACAAAAACGCCCAATAATACGCCGACTGTCAACATCACAAAGGGTATACGGGCTTTCTTTAATTTCTCTGACAGCCAACCACTTGGTCGTCTATAACCCCTTGCAGTTGTTTCCATATCGCTCTCCTCCACACCGCAGGAGAAACAAAATTGATTGTTTTATTGTATTATTTTGATATATTCATATATTACTCTTTTATTATAAGGTAATATTACCTCCGATCATCCTTAAAATAATCTAAATATTGGCGAAGTTGACCAACACTTAGCCTTTTATAAGAACAATGAACAAATTACAATTGTATAATCATTAATACCGCATTGAACACATAATCTATCTTGAGGATAGATTATGTCCTGATATTTCGAAATTCGTAAACCTGCTTAATCAATTGAACGCTTTTACATATTTAAAAAATATCCCGTTAACCCTCTCAGGCCCTCTGATTTCAAAATATACTATGGAGCAATATTTAGCCGTCAATCTACAACTTCATGGACTTATTCTATGTCGCCTTAAGATTTGCTAATGTCTATAGGTCGCGGTAGAATCCTCTGGATGAAGGTGGGTTGCTTGCAATATTTTTCGGTATAATGCTGATACGCAAAGAGGCTCAGCTCCAGATGCAGGTTAACTAATAGTTAATTGGAGCCGAGCCTCGACTAATTTTTCCGGTTAATCAGTCACTGGTTATTAACTGTATTACGCAATCGGGGGAGCCTACCGTTATGCCGCCGCGTACAGAATCGCCGTTGCGCCGTCGGTCAACCACATAATCACCTTTTTCGTTGAAATGTCCTTCACAGACCCTGGCAAAAAAGTTCGTAAAATTCGGATGCGATAAATCAACCCCTCCGAGCATTGTAATCGGAGTCTGCCCCATTACCGGTTTGGGACGCAACATTAGTCGGTAATTGACGCCGACGAAATAAAACTCGTGTCTATTCACTTGAATAACCAGACCGCCGCCGCGCTCTTCCCCGCTAAATTCAGCTAACCCCATATACCCATCGAAGTCCATTCGCTGGGCCCTGCCGCGTTTTTTCACCGGTTCTTCTTCCACTACAGCCTGGACCTTGCCGGTTCCCTGGTATTTGAGCAATAACGGTATCGCTGCGGCTATGCATCGGACATTATCGATCCTTCGCTTCTCCGCGAGAAACAGTGAGCCGTCCTCAGTTTGCTCATAATGCGTAAAATAACCGATGGCATTATAGTCCGCAATGTTGCGGAACATATTTAATCCTGTATTAGATTCAATGACAAACAGGGGATTGTCATCACGGGCATAATTAATGTTTCCCAATTCTTTCCCTTTGGCATCGCCGTTGTAATTGTCCAGGGCTATTGTGTCCACGTCAGGTGCAAACCATTTATAGATATCCAGTACCTTATGCGCAGGTCCGCCCGATGGATAGGCTTCGCCCGGAATCGGCCACCAGTTTTGCTCTTGTCCCCATGCATTTATGAAAGTGGGGATGTTATAAACTTTTTTCCCGGCTTTTGCTACCTCATTGATAAAGGTGGCAATACTCCAGGCAGTCATGCACTCGCCGGCCTCGACGCCGAAAACCTCAGGCCAGGAACCGGATTGTCTCCCCCCGGCTTGCTGCCATAGCTCGTACACTTCACCCTTACCTTTTGTTTTCATCGCGGACATTAATTTGGCAGGGACAAAACCGTCGAACGCAGCTTGGCCTTCGGGACTGTAATCACGTTCACTGCCGATGATTCCCGGTTCATTTTCGACCTGCAGCCCGATAACAGTTTGCTCGGTGTCTGCAGACTTCAGGTGTTTGCATAACGCCGCGAAAGCCTTTTTATCGGCTTCAAGATTCGCTTTGCAGTGCGAAGAAAGCACCCAGATACTTTTGCCGGTAGGACAAATCACGCGCTTGAAACGTTGGGGGTCCGCCTTCATCCACTCCGGGGCATAGTCCATGACTGCATTTTTCCAGACCGCGAACCATAAAAAAATGATCTTTAAATTGTATTTTCGGGCTAGGGCAATCGATGTGTCAACGCTGGAAAAATCGAATTTTCCTTCTTCCGGCTCGATTTCATCCCAGAAAATAGCGTGGCTAACTGTATTACCGTGACATTCCGTAGATGCCTTCATGTATGTTTCAATCTCAGCTTCGTCACGCGCGACGTACCCGCCCATATAAATACGGTGCCTGCCCAGGGGAAAGAAAGGTTGGCCCTTTACCTTGAACAGGCGATTGATATTCGTCATCTTTAATTAACTCCTTTTTTATTTTGTTACTCCACATTGGTTACACAAATCTAACTTCTTGTAGTTATCGATAGCAGCAAGGATAGCAAAATCCTGTTGTCATGTAAAGTCAATGCGGACGCCAATATAAAAGAAAAGCCAAAATTTAGCGTTGGAAAATAATTCGGACTAAATTTAATTTTTGTCGTTAAATCAAAAAATCCTCCCAATCTAAAATGCGCAGCATAAGGCGTTAGTTTTAGCAGGACCACTTGAATATATGATAATTTTGAAATATTAAATAAAATGTGATATGCCTGCTTTCTGCAAATCCATCAACCACATTTATTTCATTCCGAGGTTGCATTTACTAATACATCGGTTCTCCGTCCCGTAAACCGATACACTTCATTTTGGTATCTTTCTTGCCGGAAAGCTTGATCAGGATATTGACGAAATCCTTCACGGTTTGCGGTGCTGCCATAACCGTTATATCGTGTATTGTTTACCGCTTTTCTTTATATATTTGTAATCTTTTCACCGTTAATTTTATAATATTTTAACTTTCAATCTGCTATTATGCTTTTAGTTTATTGCACCCGTCCCGCAATAATCTCGATAAGGTTATTAGCCCGGTAATTCCAAAATTACATTTGTCTGGAGGGCTTCGGTTATGAAACTAATTAAATCGAGCAGTAAGAAATTTTATCTCGTCTCCAGTTTTGTACTTGCGTTTGTCTTGTTGACTGCAGGTTGCAAGTCACTTTCTTCCACGACAACCCTCAACACCGGAGAAATCGAGGCGACGGAATTTAATGGTACAAAATTGACTTCTATCAAAGCGCAGAATAATAATGCTCTCGCCGGCACGCAAAACATTAACCAGTCAACCTATACATTGACCATTGACGGCTTGGTCGATCATCCCATGACTCTCACTTATGCCGATTTACAGGCTTTTCCCCAAATATCTCAACTCCAAACGTTACAGTGCGTTGAAGGTTGGAGTTTTACCGCCGAATGGACCGGACCTTCTCTCAGCGCAATTTTCGCTGCCGCCGGGGTACAACCGTCGGCGACCGTTGCTATTTTTCACACCTCGGATGTACCGGCAGGTTACACTTCGCTTGATTTAAGCTACATTGATTCCGATAACATCATTATTGCGATGAAAGATAATAATATTACCCTCACCGCGGACAGGGGATGGCCTTTCCAGGTTGTTTCCGAAGGAAAATACGGCTACAAATGGGCCAAATGGGTAACGCGAATCGAACTGTCTTCCAATGCCAATTTCCGCGGCTACTGGGAAAGCAACGGATATAATAACGACGCCTCTGTTAC
>Ga0182021_10010253_pt1 | contig 11115 bp, 9 predicted proteins | sample 612E3MmetaG_FD_120493 | JGI IMG/M metagenome (GOLD analysis project Ga0182021, IMG submission 120493) | Permafrost microbial communities from Stordalen Mire, Sweden - 612E3M metaG (Illumina Assembly) | ecosystem: Environmental > Terrestrial > Soil > Wetlands > Permafrost | place: Sweden...
CTGCGCCTGCATCTGTTGCGGCTTTTACCGCACCGACATCGCCGCGCACCATCACGGTTACATAACCACCGCCGATGGTCTCCTTGCCGATCAGTGTTACGCGGGCGGCTTTCACCATTGCGTCGGCCGCCTCAATGGAGCCCACCAGTCCTTTGGTTTCCACCATCCCGAGTGCATCCATCGACATGTCTGCCATGAGTCATGATCTCCTTGGAAAAGAAATGAACTAGTGCCATTCCAACTAATTTTACCGAATAAAATGAAGGTAAAATTATTGTTGGAATGAGCATCCCGACACAAAGAACGTATTGGAATGGCACTAACAAGTATGGAAATATAGACAAGACCCCGCAGAGAAGCAATCCACAGCCGCACTACGTGTGTTTCTTCAGTAACATGCGGAATTCGGGCGTTCGCCAGAGCCCTATGGCAATGCACAGTAATGCGACAACCCAGGCGATGTTCGATATCAGATAGCCGGCACGATAGAACAGCGGATCAAAGCTGAACACAAGCTCGTGCGTCCCCGCAGGGACCACCACGGAACGCAGGATGGAGTTGGTCTTGAAGATTTCGGTCTCCTGGCCGTCAATAGAGGCCTTCCAGCCGGCAGGATAGTAGACTTCACTCAGCACCATGAGTGCGGGAGAGGAGGTGTACGCTTTGACGGTAATGCGGCGCGATTTGTACTCTGTGACCTGTGCGGAGGCGCTGTCAGGAGCGCTGATCTGGAGCGTCGACACATTTTCCAGCACCGCCGTCTTGCCCGCATCGAACGAAGGGGCATTCAATGTTTCGAATACCTCGGTCTGGTTTCGTGCAATTCTTGCCTCACGTACAAAGAACGCACGGGGGAGAGCCCGGAGGTTCTTGTACGTGAAGATTTTCTTTGCCTGGTCCACATTAACGAGTGTAAAACGATCCTCAGGCAGTCGACCCTGTGCCATGATGAACCCGGTGTTAAGCATGTTCACGATGTTCATGTTGATGGGGAAATCCGATTCGGCTCCATGGTAGAGACAAGAGTCGATCAATGTCTGATAGATCTTCAACTTCGCCGGACTGTAGCCGCCTATGGACTGCACACCATGGTAAGCATAGGTATTGTCCATAAAAAGTTCGCCGAGCGGAAAGACCCGGAAAAGTCCGGGTTGTTGCTGCAGAAACGTTGTTGTTGCATCAGGGACAAACTTCTGGTCCAGCTCTGCCTGGGGCTTTGGTGAAATGAAGTCACCGGTCCGCACCACGATAAAGAGATCGACTCCGGCGATGAGGAGGATGGCTGCACTAAAGACAGTTACCGAGACTTTCCGTCTCAGATAGAAACTCACAAGGCTCAGCGTGACCACGGTGATAATGACAAACTTCACAAGATCTTTCCACAACATGTCGAAGCGCATCTGCTTAAGCTGCGCCATGATCTGTGTGGATTTGGCCCCATATTGTTGACGGTAAAGAGCAAGCTCATCTTCTTTCGCCAGCATGGAACTCGACAAGGTCTGGAACAACGATGTCTTTGTAAGGGCCAGCAGCAGCATCATGCCCGCGAACACTGCAGCGATGATGAGAAGTGTTCGGCCGAGGGTCTCCGGAATGGTCGTCGTATCCCGATCCAACAGGTAGTCCAGTCCCGCGCCGGCAATAAACGCGACAATGAACGGAAGAATCTGGAGGATCATGGAAGGTGCGCGGAACTTGTTGAAAAATGGCAAGTAGTCAAACATGAGCTGATACAAGACCGGGAAATGCTTCCCGAACGAAATGACAAAGACGATCAAACACAACGCAGCAAAGAAGATCACCAGTCGTGTGCGACGATACGAGAGTGCAACGACGGACAAGATAAGAGAGACTACGCCGACATAGATGGGTGCGTTGGAGAGGGGCATAGTTCCCCAATAGTACGGCGAGTGGAACCCGAAGAATGAGGGGACCAAGAGTGTGAGCATCTCCTGCGGATTCCACGACCAGTTGGTAGCATAATCCCAGGAAAGCCCGCCGCTGGCTCCTGCGCTTCCCCCCCCTCGAATGGAGAAGTGTGAGTATTCATAGACGGAGAGGTAGATATAGGAAGAAATACAGAATCCAAGCGCAAGAGCACCCAAAAGAAGCAACGTTTTTGCCGCCGCCGATTTGGGAGCCGACCGGATATCAAGGATGATGTTGTACAACAGATACAACCCAATGACGATGAGAGCGTAGTAGACGATCTGCATGTGATTCGTCAGCAGTAGTGTGCCGATGGCTGCTGCAAGCAATCCGAACGTGAGCACCGAACGACGTTCGAATGCCAGGTGAGTCAGAAGAAAGACCAGCGGAAGATAACTGAGCGCCATCAATTTAGAGCCGTGTCCTTCACTCGCGAGGCTAATGACATGTGGCGACATCATGAGCATCAATGCTCCGAGGAGAGCCGCCGGGCGGGAAAACTTCAATGTGCGCATGAGAGAGAACATGAATACTCCCGCAAGAAGATAGTACACAATCATCCATGTCCACCGCCCGTTCAGGTACAGAAGATTGACCACCAGCTGCACCACTGTCTGCAGGTACGATACGTCGTGGGGAATGAAGGCAACATTGCCAAAGGTCGGCAGCCCACTGAAGAAGCCGGGCATCCATATTGCATCCACGCCTTCAGTTTGCTCGATCTTTTGTCCGGCATAGGTGTAGGAAAGCGATGCCGCAGTGTCGCTCTCTGTGGAAAATGCAGCATTGTTGAAGATGATGCCCCGGAAGACAACCACAGTGAGTATGTACAGCAGGGCCACGCAGAGCAGGTCGCGCTGCAATGAGGTCAGTCGGGCCAGGAATGCCGGCTCTGCGGACTGAACCCGTGTTGGCTGCTTCCGATGGTGCTTTGTCATGAGAGAACTCCGGAGAGATGTTAGCCCTGATGATTTAGTTTCTGAGAATGTGTTGATAGAACTCAACTGTGCGCTGAATGATCGGCGCCCATGAGTAATGCTTGATGACCGCTTCCTGACCCAGTCGTCCCAGTGATTCTGCTTTCGCGGGGTCGTTCAGCAATTCGATAGTCTGTGCAGCCAGGCTTGATGCTTTGCGCGCCACTCTTATGTTTGAAGAATTCAATCCGCTGATTCCCTCTACTCCAACAGGTGTGGTCACCACCGGAATACCGTGTGCAAGGGCATCGAGGATCTTGATTTTTATTCCTCCCCCAAGCCTCAGCGGCGCAATAAACACACTGCACTGAAAGAGATACTCGCTCAGGGTCTCCACGAAGTCAAGGATTTTGATCCGGGCGGATTTCTCCGCTATGCTGCGCAGCGCCGAGGAAGGGCTCCGGCCGATAATCAAGAGTGTTGCCTGCGGAGAGTTCTCAAGTATTATGGGGAAGATCTCAGAGCACAACCAGACAGCGGCATCGTCATTCGGCGTCTGAGCGAGGTTGCCGACAAAAACAAGAGAACACGGATCGCGTCCACCTGCGGCGGGTGCTTTTCCGGGAATATCGACGCCAGGGGGCAGTACCTCAACCCGCGGCAGACCCGTAAGTCTTTGTAATAACATCTGATCCGGCGCTGTCAGAGTTGTGACAGCATCGAACGTACGTACCATCCGGGGTTCATAGCACATCCAGCGACACCACTCGACGTACATCGCGGCTTTTGGAAAAAGGGATCTGGCTTCCTTGTAATACCGGTATGCCGGGCGGAAAGCGACATCAATGAGGTGGAGAACGGTCTTTCCCTGCTTCACATGCTCAACATACTGCCCCATCTGGGCATATTCGATCTGGATGATATCGAAGTGTTGTTCCGTGGTAGCCTTTGAGATTGCGCGCGCCATTCCCCGATGTCTGAACTTGCTCACATAGTACGGTTGCCAGCGGAACACACTGCGAAGCAGTTGAAGAGATCTGATGAGAAAGAGCGCAAGGGCCTCGCGCCTGCCGCTGTGCGTTTGCCTCATTCGGGGAATCAGCTGCACAGTGATCGGCAGTGAACGCAAATCAGGAGCGAGTTTCATTTCTCGTGCATCTGCAAAGCAGATCAAGCTCACCGTGTGCTCTCTGGAAATATGACGCAGCATGTCGTACATATATACGCCGCCGCCGTGTCCGGAGAGAGGATGCGCAAGATACGGGGATATGAAGAGAATCTTCAAGGTGCAGTTGTCCGGCTCTTTTTCCGCAAGCTCAAGCACACCGCCATGATGTCAGATGCAGGAAGGAGCGTGGGCGATCTCTTCAAGAATATCATGGCAAAAATCGGATAGAGAGGCGCCAACGCTAATCGCTTGAACTTGTTTCCCTCTCCAATAATATTCCAGAGCTCTTTCTGCGGCGAGTGATAGAACCTCTCGCAAATGTACTCCTGCCGCTCAATCTCAAACTCGTCTACAGCTGCCAGAAGTCTTTGGAGCGATTGTGCATCGTACCGCCGTTGGTAGAATACCAATTCATCTGGTGTGGTGCGCTTTCGGTCAAACACATCCTGCTTCAGGTAATCCACGCGAGACTGTTTTGTGAATGGGACTGTGAAGACGAGTCTCCCAGCGGGTTGCAGAACGCGAGCGATCTCCTTGAGCGCTTTCACGTCCCCGCCATCTGCGGGAAATACATGCTCAAGGACGGAAATGCTGAACACTTTATCCAGCGAACTGTCTGCGAACGGAAGCTCTCGCACGTCAGCGGTGAGAACATGCAAGGTGTCCGTTCCGGTAGAAGACTTGTAGAACAGTGTATCTGTAAGGCCCTTGTCGTCATAAATATCCGTTGCGTACACATACGCACTGTAACGCGTGGCGATGTACATGGAGATTAACTTTGGACTCCCGACATCCAAAATATGCTCGCCGGGTTGAGGCCGGAGGTATTCCAATGCGATGGGAAACTCGAGCGTTCGCCAGTAATCAATGGGCCTAATCAGCAAATAGATCCCCCGCCGGATCTTTCCTCGAAGCAAGTGAAGAAGACCCAGCCGCAGCCCCAATACATACATTCCGAGTTCCGAGCCAACGTAGCTCATGATCGAGGCGCAGGTTCTGCGTCCGGAAATACACTGTACCACACCGTGTACCACGCATTGAGGACGCTGCGTTTTTTCACGTTCTTCAGTTCTCCGGAAGAGAGCAGCCACGAAACACAACGGACGCAGAATTTGACAAAATGATGCCAGGCATACAATATCCGCGTGGCGAGCGCGTAAAGGTTCCCATGATGCTTGCGGAGGAATTTAACGTATCCCGAGTAAAGCAATTGGATCTGGCGCTCGCCGAGTTTACTGTATGACATACCACATAAGTGCACAATGTGCGCGCTGGGAACAAGGTACGCCTTCCCACGTTTCTCCTGTCTGATCCGATAGCAGAAGTCGACTTCTTCACAATAGGCTTGGAACTGTTCATCGAATAGGCCTAACTGGTCGATGATTTCCTTTCGAATGAGCATATCCGCACCAATGATAAAGTCGACCTTTCTTGGGCTGACGGCAGACTCCGGTGGGAACGCCCCCCGATTGGGAAGACCGGCGCGGGGGAAAAGATCATTGAGAAACAAAGCGTCGACTAGCGCCTGGAAGAATGTAGGGAAGCTGCCGTACGAAATTTGAGTGCTAAGATCCTTATTCTTGAGGCAACCGCCGCAGACAGCTGCGTCGGGACGGGTGTCAAGAAAATCTGCCAGAATCTTGATGGCATTGTTCAGCAACACCGTATCGGAATTCAGGAGCAGGACATATCGTCCGGTAGCGAGCTCGATGCCGCGATTGTTGGCACGTGCAAATCCGAGATTCGTCTGATTGAGAACCAGTTTCACGTCCGGGAACTTGCTGCGCACCAGCTCAGCGCTGCTATCAGTCGAAGCATCGTCAACAACGATGATCTCCGTCCTGATATCAGTTGTTTTGTCATAGATCGATTGGAGGCATGCCTGCAGCAATTCGCGACCGTTCCAGTTTGTGACAACTACCGAGACATCCGGCCTGGCCACCGGCTTCTCCTTCAAGTATTTTCGGGTGAACTCTATTGCCATTGCACAAGTCCGGTGCCGCTCCAATGGCCAAACGATGTCAAGTCCAGTTTGGGCATGGAAATGTCTCTCCAGATTTTCAACATATTCCATACGCGGATATCATCAAAGACGAACAGAGGGCTTTTCGTGAAGGGAACCGACCTAAAATTGCTGATGAATCGTTCTTCCATACTGCCGTCTTTTGCGGCGTCGAGAAATATCATATCTGCGTCGACGAGTAGTTCGCGGTGTTTCTGAACGAGCACAGGATCGCTCAGGTCGTCTGTCTCCTGAAGGAGCCTGCCATCCTCGAAATCTCCCTGGACGAGACAAGTATCGGCAAATGACTTCCAGGCCGCGATGTCAAATGTTACTATTTTGCCATTCTGCGGGAGATATTTCTTCATTGCCAATGCAGACAGGCCCGTGGCCGTTCCTATTTCGATGATGTTTGTTGGTCTCAAGGTCAGCACCAATCCAGCGAGCAGTTTGTAGTGCTCGCCGGGCCAGACGTCGGGATAGTAGGGGGAGGTCTTCATCCTCTTACTGATGTCAGTAAGCGACACGGATTGAGCCTGCCGTATTGCTTCAAGCGCACGGGAAATCAAATCATGTGTCGGGTGCGCCCTTTCATCGTCTGCGGAGAATATCATTGAGTACTCGGCATGGCGAGCGCGAATTGGCGCCGGGAGCAGCCTGCGGATAACGGATCGTTTAAGGTTCACCTGGGTTAATTTCTCAACGTTTTTGGGAAAAAATGGCGCTCGGGCTATTTGGTGTATTTCCGGAACAACAGTCTTGACAGACCTCCCATCGCGATGCCGCTATCATATGCCAGCTTGAACACAATGTACGCAGCACTTTTGTAGTGGAGTGCCTTTGCGAATGCAAAATAGAAAGTAAACGGAGGCAAGAACTTGATGAGACGCTCGGGGTGGTCCGAAAACCTCCGGCTCCTCCCTATCCATCGGGCACTTTGAAATACTTCCCGCAGTGTTCCGGGGTTATTATGGTAACAGATAGCACCCATGGCGAGCCGTGCCTTCACACCGAGCTTTGGGTAGAGGGTATGATCATCGTCGTACCCGACAGCTGTGTCGAATCCTCCTACTCGCAGGAATTCATCGCGGAGAATTGCGCGGAAGACCACCGAATCATCCGGCTCATTCGTACGTACTCTGCGGTTTGGAGAATCTACGGTCTCCAGGTTCCAGCACACGGCCCAAATATTATCGCTGTTACCGACAAATTCGTCTTTTGTGAATGTTCCGATTGTCTGCCCGGCTCGAATGGGTGCAGTCAATCGTTCCAAGAAGTGCTTGTCAAAAAACATATCGGCATCCACAAAAACAAGAATGCTTCCAACTGCCTCCTGGGCTCCGCGATTTCGCGCTGCGGCGGGTCCGCAATGAGATTGCTGGAGAAACCGGACATCGAATTTCTTTACGACCTCCTTCGTCTCATCTGTCGAGCCGTCATCAAGGACAATGATCTCATACTCGTCTATCGATTGATGGGACAGCGTCTGTAGACATTTTCCAATGTTGTGTTCTTCGTTGTAGCATGGGATGATGACGGAGAGGTTTTTTGAGGACATGAGCGTCATTTCCGTTACGCCCTCATGCCAACCGTGGGCACATGAGACATGTCTCTCGTTGCATAGATCAGCACATGCTGAATTGCTGGAATATTTATATGCTCACCTTGCATGTGGGGTTGAGCTGCAAGTGTGTACAAGAAACCTTGTTCTTCCAGGGTCTTCAAAAAAGCGGATAGGCTATACCCTGGGACCTGTCTGATATCGTGGTATTCTACAATAAGCTTCTTTATGAACGCAATTTTGCCGGTCTCAACAAGATCTTTCAATATCAGGGTCTCAGCTCCTTCAACATCAAGCTTTAACAGATCCACGGGCTCTGCAACGTAATTGGAAAGGCGCACAACGCTTATGTCATTGGAGAGCACATTGACATTGCCCAAGAGATTCTTGAACAGTGTTTTTGTTGTGGAATCTCTACTTTGGTTCGTGGAGAACAAGGATGTCGAACCCGCATGATCGGAGAGTGCCTTTTCATGAATAGTCACATCTGAAAAATTCCTCTGTATATTCTTTGCAAGACATTCGAAGTTGATGGGATCAGGTTCGAAACCAATAATGTGCGCCTTGGGATACTCAGTTCTAAAGAATGCGATGGACATCCCGATGTTGCTCCCGCAATCCACAATGAGCGGCTCATCCTCCTCCAATGGAACTGCGTAGATCCTGGCGATGAAAAGTTCCTCAAAGAGATGCCGTAAGACCGCAACATCGATGAATTCGAACTCCATATTCCACAGTGAGAATGTCGTCACCGGCTGCCGAAGCAGCCTCACATTCCAAAAATACGTCCATGTCATGCGCGTATAACATGAAAAAAGTCTCCACTTTGCCTTGAAGGAAACTGGGAGCTCCGCGACTGCTCTTGTCTGCTGCAGATAGTGACCGAGGAGGCTATGCTTCATGCGTGATACCGGGGCGAATGCTCACGAATCCTCTGACAGCCATTCGCGGTTCTTAAGGAAAGAGAGTATGTCTTTGCTTCGGCGGAAGATTGAAGCTATGGTGAATGGGACAAAATGCCTCAGCACGAGGATACCAATAGTCCCAAGGATGCCATACACGCACACAACCGCCCACACTATTCCATAAATGCCGGCTATGGATCCAAAATATGTGTATAGCACAGCAGACAAGAAGAGGGCAGAGACGCTCATGATGAATGCCGTTCCGGTTTTGCCAAGTCCGGACAACACACCAGCAATTACCGCCCCCCACGGAATAATGAAACCAGTTATGGCGAGTATTCTCAGGATGGGAATTCCGGAAAGGTACTTGTCTCCATACATAAGGTTGAACAAGGGTTCCGGAAAAACGACGAACAAAAGGATGGCCGGAAGAATCGCGTAGAACGAAAAGCACATGGACTTTTCGACTAGTGCCGGAAGTTTGTGTTCCTCCTGACGACCCTGCAACATTGAGCTCGCGGGAATCACAAGCATTTGAATGCCCTGTGAATACATATCAAACAGCCGGGTAAAGTTCTTGGCGGCACCGTACATGGCCACGCCGCTGACCCCGCCATAAGCAGAAACGAAAAAGGTATCGAACTGCGTTTGCACCACGCTTCCGACCGTGCTGCCGAGGCTGAACTTGCCATAGTCAAGAATCTTCCTTCCCTCGGCAGGATGCCAGCGGAATGAGGGGATTGCGATGTGTCGCGAAAGAAAGAAGGCAACGACCGATGCAACAAGCGAAGAAATCAACGCAATGTGAACTAGTACCTGCGCGTTTGTCATCAACCCGTTTGCTCTTGCAAGGAGTATCAGGGCCAGCGACAGACCCAACGAGGTTGCATCAACGATGAACAAGCGCTTGATTTGAAACCTGGCTTGAAGCAAACCAGAGGCGATAAACCGATAGATCGTGACGGCAAAGAGCGCCGGAAGATACACAAAGAGCGCGTTGACTTTGTCTGCATAATGGGCATCGAGGAGATTTGCCAGAGGTTTTCCCAAAAGGAAAATGATCGCAACACAGATGCCTATGAAGAGAGTCAGAATAATCAAGACGCTTGAAGACGTGCTGACAGAATCCATCCCTTCTGCCACATATTTCAGCATGGGTTGAATCGCAAGGCTGTTTGCTAGTGCGCCAATGAGCAGGAAGACCGTCTGGAAGAGGAGATAGGATCCATATTCTTCAACAGGGAGAATCCGTATCACAAGAAGCATGAACAGGACACCGTACACCGGCGGTAGTGCCTTATCGGCAAATGCCCAGAGGCCCTTCTCAAGATGCCTGCCCAGTTCCATACTACGCCGGTTTCTTCCTCAGTGCGTATACGATTCGAAGCACATCAATGGGATCGCTCAACATTCCGTGCAGCTGCCGCGGCGTTCATGTACTGAACGTTCAAATTAAGAAATAACCGGCTTGAATGCCACGAAGATCCGTCGTTCTGCAAACGCATTCTGTTGATCTGCGATCAGGATGGTTCCGATGAGATCTGCCACGAATGTGCGACGAATCACCCTGATGATACGCTTGATCATGAGTGCCTCATTTCCTCTGGAATCTTGAACGAACAAACTCGAGAATGTCCTGCCAACGCGAGAGAACCTCGCGTAAAGTGAACGGAACATAGCGTTGGACCAGCTTCAAGGCGATAACGGCCGTGACAAACGAGGAGAGCACAACACCGATCGCGGCTCCGACCGCTCCCAACCAGGGGATTACCGCGACATATGCCGCGACGGAAACAACCAGCATCTGCATGCCCAGCACAAAGCTGGCACGAGCTTCGCCGAGACCCATCAACACATTTGAACCGATCGCGAATGCGGGTACTGCCAGAGACATGAGACTGAACAGCTGAAGAATAAGCACCGCATCGGGGTATCGTCCGCCGTAGATCAGCTTCACCAACGGTCCCGCAAAAAGAATGAGCGGAATCATCACGGGAAGCATTCCCACGGTGGAAAACAGGAGAGATTTCTCGACAACGGTTTTCAGGTTGGAATGATCCCCGCGGGATGCGAGAAGCGATGCACCGGGGAGGAGGAACATTTGAATGATTTGCGTCGCCATCTCAAAGATCCGCGTGAAGATTTTTGCAGAACTGTACACCGCGACCTGTGCCGGGCCGGTGAATGCCGAAAGGATGAACGTGTCTGCTTTGGAATACACGAGATAGCTTATGACACCGCCCAGAGAATAGCGGCCGAAGTCCCACATACGATGGAAATCCGCCGCCGCCGGCCGCACGTTCCACCGGAACAGCGGCCAGGTCAGAACCAGGGCAAGCAGGGAAGACGCCGAAAGAGAGATAATGCTAATGACGACGAGATCCATCGCCGAGTTGAAGAGATGCATGCGTGAATACACCCAGATAAGGACCGGCGCACCCAGGAAATGCACGGCGTCAACCCAGAACAGGCGGCTGATGCGAAACCGGCTCTGCAGAAGCACAAGTGCAACGTTGCGAATGAACGATGCCGCCATCAACGCCGGGAGCTGCAGCAGAAGAGGAGCGAGCGTGGGGGCGTTCATCATTGCCGACAGAGGGTGACGCAGAAGAACCAGAGCGCCTGAAGTGAGA
>Ga0182021_10010255_pt1 | contig 11115 bp, 8 predicted proteins | sample 612E3MmetaG_FD_120493 | JGI IMG/M metagenome (GOLD analysis project Ga0182021, IMG submission 120493) | Permafrost microbial communities from Stordalen Mire, Sweden - 612E3M metaG (Illumina Assembly) | ecosystem: Environmental > Terrestrial > Soil > Wetlands > Permafrost | place: Sweden...
GCGACGCTGTTGCAGAACGGAAAGGTGCTCATCGCTGGCGGAACACCCGATGGCAACGGCAACACGGTTCTCGCGGGAGCGGAGTTGTACGACCCTGGAGCCGGGAGATTCACAGCCACTGGCAGCATGACCGTGGCAAGGTGGAGCCATGCGGCGGCGTTGTTGCCCAACGGGAAGGTGCTTATCGCTGGCGGCTACGGAACCCCGAGCGCTGAACTGTACGACCCAGCGACCGGGAGATTCACGGTCACTGGCAGTATGACCGTGACCAGGCAGTTCCATACGGCGACGTTGTTGCAGAATGGGAAGGTGCTCATCGCCGGCGGCGACCTATCCCCGAGCGCTGAGCTGTACGACCCAGCGGTCGGGACATTCACGGCCACCGGTAACATGACCGCGTTGAGGGCTGGTCACACGGCGACGTTGTTGTCCAACGGGGAAGTGCTACTCGTCGCCGGCGGGCCAGGCGTTGGCGACAGGAGCGCTGAGCTATACGACCCGGCCGCCGGGAGATTCACGGCCACTGGCAGCCTGACCGTGGCCAGGCAGTACCATGCGGCGACGTTGTTGCAGAATGGGAAGGTGCTCATCGCCGGCGGAGTGAACGGTTCCAGCACATCTTCTGTCGTCGCAAGCGCGGAGCAATACGACCCAAGCGCCGGGACATTCACGGCAACCGGCAGCATGACCGCGGCAAGGTTCCAGCACACGGCGACGTTGTTGCCCAACGGGAAGGCGCTCGTCGCTGGTGGGTGGGGTGACAGCGGGAACCTGGCGAGCGCAGAGCTGTACCAATAAGCCGCGGCCCAGCCGCGCAAGGGTTCTACGGCGCCGCCTAGCAACCCTCCTCGATCACCAGCACGCCGGCACCACGGATGGCGTCGTGTTTGAGCGCGATGAGCGCCTGGTTGGCCTCGGCCAGAGAGAAGGTCCGCACGTGAGGGCGCAGATTGAGGCGCGCGGCCTCGGTCAGGAACTCGCGGCCGTCGGCGCGGGTGTTGTTGGCCACTGAGCGCAGGACGCGCTCGCGGTAGATGAGCTCATAGGGAAAGCTCGGGATGGGCGACATGTGGATACCGCCCAGGACCAGGGTGCCGCCCGCATCCAGCGCGGCCAGAGCCGGAGCAACGATCTCACCCGCGGGCGCGAAGATGATGGCCGCATCCAGCCGGACCGGCGGCGTGTCCACAGCGCCGCCCACCCAGGCTGCGCCCAGCTCGGATGCTAGCGCCTGGTGCCGTTCGCGGTCGCGCGTGCACACGTACACGTCGGCGCCGCGGCCGCGCGCCACCTGGATCGCGATGTGGCCAGCGGCGCCGAATCCGTACAGGCCGAGGCGCGCGCCCGGCCACGCGTCGATGCCGGTGAGCTTGAGCGCGCGAAAGCCGATGATTCCTGCGCACAGCAGGGGCGCTGCAGCCAGGTCGGGAAGGTCGTCGGGCAACGGATAGGTGAACGCAGCCGGTGCCTTGATCTCGGTCGCGAAACCGCCGTCGGCGGTCCAACCGGTAAAATCTGCCGACTCGCACAGGTTTTCGCGCCCGGAGCGACAGAAGCGGCAGGCGCCGCAGGTGCGGTGCAACCAGGCCACGCCCACCCGCTGCCCGAGGGAAAGTTCGGTCACGTCCGCGCCCAGTTCGGTCACCCGGCCCACCACTTGGTGCCCGGGAATCACTGGCGAACGCCGGGCCGGCAACTCACCCTCAACGACGTGCAAGTCGGTCCGGCAGATGGCGCAGACCGAGATGGCAATGCGCGCCTCATCAGCCGCGATCTCAGGCGAGGGCACATCGCGCACCTGCAGCGGCTGGGTGGTGACCGGGGCGGGGGCAGACAGGACACAGGCTTTCATGGTGCAGACCAAAGGAACTCTACCATTGCGTGGCTGTGCTGAAGACGAGCACTGGTGTAGCCTGGAGGAACAGTGAGCGAACAAGACAATTCCAAGGGGCTCGTGGTTGTCACAGGCGCTGCGGGCCATATCGGTGCCAATCTCGTGCGCAGCCTGCTCGCGCAGGGGCGGCGCGTGCGGGCGCTGGTGCGCGAACACACGGCCGGCATCGACGGCCTGCCCGTGGAGGTGCTCCGCTGCGACGTGACCGACGCACAGGCGTGCCGTCGCGCCCTGGAGGGCGCCGCGATCGTCTACCATCTGGCTGCGCGCATCTCGGTGGGCTGGGATCCGCCCGGGCAGGTCGAGGCGGTGAACCTCGGCGGCACACGCAACGTCATCGAGGCGTGTCTGGCCTGCAAGGTGGGACGCCTGGTCCATTTCAGCTCGATTCATGCCTTCGCCTCTGAACCGATCGACGGCGTGATCGATGAATCGCGCCCGCTGGTCGCCAACCAGCCGCAGGTGCTGGTCTACGACCGGACCAAGGCCGAGGCCGAACGCCAGGTGAAGGCCGCGGTCGAGCGTGGACTGGACGCAGTCATCGTGAATCCGTCGTCGGTGCTCGGCCCGCATGACTTCCTGCCTTCGGCCATGGGCGAGGTGTTGATCGATCTTTTCAAGGGGCGCTTTCCTGCGCTGGTGGGCGGAGCCGGCTTCAACTGGGTTGACGTGCGCGACGTGGTCGCCTCGGCCTTGGCCGCCGAATGCCGCGGCCGCACGGGCGAGCACTACCTGCTCACCGGCCACTGGCGGTCCCTGGTTGAACTCGCCCAACTGTGGGGGCGGGTTTCCGGTGCCAAAATCCCGCGCCTGGTCGCGCCCATGGGCCTGGCACGCGCGGCAGCGCCGTTCGCCGCGACTTGGGCCAGGCTGTGGGGCCGGCGGCCGCTCTTCACCCCGGATTCGCTGCGCGTGCTACGCAACCATCGCCACATCAGCCACGCCTGTGCCAACGCCGAACTCGGGCACAACCCGCGACCGCTGGAGGAAACCCTGCGCGACACCTACCAGTGGTTCAGGCAGGCCGGCAAGCTGGCATGAGCGAGCCGAGGCTGTACGGTTGGCTGCTCGGCGCCTGGGCCATGGTGGCGCTCGCGGTGGTGCCCTATCTGCTGCTGCGGCCCGCTCCCTACGGCCGCCACGGCCGGCCGGGGTGGGGACCCGTGGTCAACGCACGCCTGGGCTGGGTGCTGATGGAACTGCCGTCGCCGCTGCTCATGACGCTCATGTTTCTCCTCGGTGATCGCCGCACGAACCTGCCCGCGCTGGCAGCTCTGGCGCTGTGGCTCGGGCACTACCTGTACCGGACTTTCATCTTCGCCGCTCTACTCCCGTCGACCAGCAAGCCCATGCCTCTGGTGGTGCTCGGCTCGGGCGCGTTCTTCAACGTGGTCAACGCCTACCTCAACGGTCGTTGGCTCTTCGCGCTCTCGCCGGCGCGGCCCGCGGCCTGGCTGACGAGTGTTCCCTTCCTCATCGGTGCGGTCCTGTTCGTCGCTGGCTTCCTGATGCATGTTTTGGCGGATCGCGAACTGCGTCGCCTGCGCCGGCAGTCAGGCGGCGCATATGTGGTTCCGCACGGCCCGCTCTTCCGCCTGGTGTCCTGCCCGAACTACTTCGGCGAAATGATCGAGTGGTCGGGCTGGGCCATCGCCACGCTCTCTTGGCCGGGCCTGGTCTTTGCCCTGTGGACCGCGGCCAACCTGGTGCCGCGCGCACTCAAGCACCATGCCTGGTATCGCGCCAACTTCGCCGACTACCCACCCGCGCGCAAGGCCATCATTCCCTTCGTGCTGTGAAGGCGCCTGCGACAGCGAGTGGGTGAGGCTCGCTAGAACTGCCCGATCAAGGACAGGCCCGGGCTGGTGGATGCTCGGCCGGGGATGGGCACGGGCACCAGGCTCAGGTTGGTCAGGCCGTGCCTGGTGTTTGCGCGTCGGGCGGCGTTGGGCGCGGTGACGACATCGTACACCGCCGAAACGAGGGCCGCGGTGATCAAAACCACCCCCAACGTCTCCGCCTCGCTTGCGCTTGAGGACTGAGTGCAGTCGTCGCAGCTACTGTCAATTCCGGCAACGAAGATTGCAACGGACCCAACTCCAACTGCGGCCGCCCGCAAGAGGCCCAAGCCCCAGCCGCGCAGGTTCTCGCCCGCGTAGGCGTAGCCGATGCTGGGACCGAGACTGAGCCCCAGTCCCAGGGTCACGAGACCTCCAACTGCCACAGTGTCGTCGTGAGCAAAACCGAGCATGGTCGCCCCCACCAGCACAGGCACCAGCGTCGACAGGGCCGACAGACGGAAGGCCGTGCTGGGTGACTTGTACGTGAACTCGCCAGCCGTCGACTCGAGATAGGTGTCCGACACGCCGAAGCGGTAGCCGACCGTGGCGGTCAGCGAGGGGACCAGCCGCCCCGGTGACGAGCTGCAAGCTGCCAGGACGAAGGCGGGCCTGCACTCGGAATAGCTGTTGAGCAGGTAGCCCAGACCAGCTTCGAAGCGGAGCGACCAGCGCCGGTTGGTTAACTCCGCAGCCGCCGTACCGGTGGCACGATAGGAGGGGTTCCAGTACCAGATGCCGTCGTCGGTTTGATCGATGGAGTAGTGATCGCGGGACAGGGCGGCGCCGACGCCGAGCGAGCCCCAGCCCCAGCGCAGCACACGCGCGCGTCCGAACAGGCCCAGCGGCGGCAGGGTATCGCCTTTCAACGAATTGAGCCCCATGCCGAGGCCCCCTGAGAATGTGCCGCCGCGATCATAGACCAGGGCCAGCCCGTAGGTGCCAAATGGGTCGTTCCAGCCCAGATGTGCCTCGACCACGACGGGAATGCCGTCGGACACGGGCTGCGTCTGCGCATCGGCGACAGCCGGGCAGCCAAGGAGCACAGCCGCAATGGCTCCCAACGCGCTCGGTAGACGACGCACCTCCTGCACCGCTCGGGCGGCCACCCTTGGGGGCGCGGCTGTTCCCACTGGCCTGTGCGTCGGGTGCTTTGGGGTTTTCATCAGGTTTCGACCCGAAGCAAACCCTGTGCCGGCGCACCGTCGGGGACGAACCCAGTCATCACCACAAGCGAGTTCGCATCGGGTTCGAAACGCGGTGAAAACCTGACACCCTCATGCGATGGAAGACCACTATCTGCGCTGTGAGGACAAACTGCGACGCCGAGGTGCGGCCGCCCGTTATTGAGTGACCGTGCACCCCTGCCGTGCCTGACATCCGCTGGTGGTGCCTCCGCTAGTGGTGCCGCAATATCCGCTGTAGCACATGTCATCGCCGGTGCAGCTCACGCCGTCGGCGGCATAGTTCTGACAGAAACCCGCGACGCAGACGGCGCCGGGCTTGCACTGAGCGCCGAACCCGGTGCCGCAAGCCTGTTTGGCGTCCGGGATTGCGGTGCAGGTGCCGTTGAGCGGCGTGAGTTTGCTGCCGATCAGGCAGTAGGTGCCGGTCACGCAAGCTTCAGGGAACCCGGGCTTGCATGCTGCGCCCGCCGTGTACGTGCCGATCCGGACGCACGACCAGATCACCTTGCCAGCGACTATATCGAGATGGTCCGCCACGCAGGAAACGCCTGGACTGCAGAGAATTCCCGCGACGGGATCGCAAGCAGCGCCCTCGACGGCGCTGAAGGCGCCAATGGCGCTGCGACAAACGCCAGGGGTCTGGTTGGTATCGTCCTTGCCCAAGCAGAGCAAGCCGGGGCCACAAGGTGGCGAGCCATATTCGCAATTTCCCCCAACTGCGGCCGGCTTCACGCAAAGCTTGGTCTCGCTCGAGCACTGCAGCCCGTCGCCGCAATCGCCGTCAGCCACACAGGCTTGCCCCGCACTCATGAGCGCGATGCAGGAGCCGGGACAGGTGCCGTACATCGACCGACAGATGGCGCTACCCTTGCACTCCTCGTTGAGATCGCAGTCGCCACCCTGAGCCACCAAGCCATCCAGCGCCGCCAGGCATTCCGGTTGGTCGCGCTTGAGCAGGCCATCGCAACTGAGGTTGCTGACGACATCGAGGCATGCCTGAACCTTGCTGCCATCGTAGGCGACGGTTCCTGCGGCGATCTTCTGTTTGGCGAGCGCGAAGGTTCCATTCTCCAAGCGCTTGGTGGTCAAATCCACACAGTCAGAGCCGCCGAGGAACAGCGAGAAGATCGGGCCGAGGCAGCTCTGGTAGGCCGTGCAGATGGCCCCGGCATACATGGCGGGCAGCGCTTCGAAGGCGATGCCCCCGCTGCCACCGGTGGAGGTGCTGCCGTCATTGGTGGCAGGTAGCGCATCGGTGGCGGGAGGCCCGCTATTGCCTGAGCAGCCACTGCCGCCACCGGCAAGAACGACTCCCACGAGGATCAGAGAGACAGGGAAGATACACAATTTTGACATGGGGCCTCCGAGTAAGTGCGATCAGGGTACCACGGCTGTTTTCACGCGATCATGTGATGATGTGGTGTGAGTAGACGTGGCAAGTACCCTCGCGATCCGCGGCCCGCGAGCCAGCCACACCCGACAAGGTCTACCTAGCGCAGATGGCGGCCGGTCGTCGCGGGCATGACCTTGCCGAATTTCACGCCCTTGGTGCTGACCAGGTTTTCGCCCATGCACAGGATCTCGTTGGCGCCACCGCGCAGGATCAGCACTTCGAGGCAGTTGTGCGGGTCGAGGTGCACGTGCAGCGCCGAGACCACGGCGCCGTGGTGCTCGTGCTGGATGTGGGTAAGCTTCTGCGCCAACCCCGATGAATCGTGGTCGTAGACCAGCATCACCACGGCGACCCGTTCTGTGTCGTCTTTGCCGTGCTCGCTCCATTCTTGTTGCACCATCTGTTCGCGAATCAGATCGCGGATGGCCTCGGAACGGTTGCCATAGCCCCGCCGCTTGATCAGCCGGTCGAACTGGGCCAGCAGCGAGTCTTCGAGTGAGATTCCGATGCGTTCGAGCATGAGTTCTCCGTGAGGAGTCCCACCGTACTGCGCGTCTCGCAATCGGGCAAGCGCAGTGGATTCAGTCGAGGAACAGCGTCACGAATAGCCTCAGCGTGAGCGGATAGGCGGGCGTGTAGTCGACATCTTGGCAGCCGTAGAAGAAGCCGTTCGCAGCACCACCGGACGGGCCCGGGGCCAAGCGACCGCTCTGGCCACAGGAGAAGCCGGCGGGGAGGGGCGCGCCCGGTGGCGGCTCGTTGGGCAGGCGGCTGGTGGTGGCGAATTGTGCCGAGCGAAAGGTCTGGTCGAGCAAGTTTTCCACGTCGAAGGCGACGTCGAACCAGCGGTGCCGGTAGCCGAGGTGCATGTCGACTTCAGTGAATCCGGGCGCAACCAGGGCGCCGTCGTCGGTGGCCGGCCGGTCGCCGATGCCAAAGAAGCGCAGGCCAGCGCGGGCCACGCCCGGACCCAGCACGTGGCGTGCCGACAAGCCGCCCGCCCAGGTCGTCTTCGGGGCCAGCGCCAATCCGCCGCCGTTTTCGTTGTCCTTGCTGAACTGCGCATGGGTGTAGGTCAGGTCCACATCCGCGGCTAGCCAGGACGTGAATTCGTAGCGGGTCTCGAACTCGATGCCCCTGCGAGTCGTGGCGCCGCTGACCGTGGTGGTGCCGTTGTCGCCGTCCCACACGGTCTCGCTGTCGAGATCGAGCTGCCACAGAGCGGCCGCCAGATCCCAGCGGCCCCACAGGCGAGCGCGCGTGCCGATCTCCTCGCCCCGGGCACGGGTGAGAGGCGTGACCGAGGGCTGCGCGAAGACGCCACGCACGTCGTTGGAATGAAAACCATCGCCGTAGTTTACGTAGAAATCCAGCATGGCCTTGCGGGCATCGATGGGGGTCAGCACCAAGCTGGTCTTGGGGCTCCACTGATGGGCAGCCCCGACGCCGCCGTTGGTAAGGTGGCTGTCGACCGCGAATGACAACAGGTCGGCGCGACCGCCGAGGTCCAGTCGCAGCCACTTGGTGGGCGTGATCTCCTCGTTGACGAAGGCGGCGACGAAGCTTTCATGAACGTCGTCACTCCGCAGTGGTGCGATCTGCTGGCGTTGCTTGGTGTGCCACAGATCCAGGTGGATGTCGTCGTTGCGGGTCTCGCCGCCGATGGTGGTGTCGAGCAACACCGGCCCCAGGTGGCACACGACGCGATAGCTGACCCTGCCGCCGTAGGTGCCCCGGCGATCGACTTGTTCGATCTCGTCACCGTTCAACGGATCGTCGAGAAAGAGCGTGAAATTCGAGAACAGATTGAAGCGGTAGGCGGCCACGTAGGCCAGAGCGCGCAGGTCGCTGGTTTCCGTTGGACGCAGCCGCAAGGCCGCGAAGGCCTGATGGCGGGTGGTGTTGCCGCCTTCACTAGAATCGAGAGAGCCAAAGCGGCCGATGAGTCCGTCCTCGACCGCCCGAGCGGGAATCTGGCCGGATCCGTTCCAGTTCCCCGCGTAGCTCATCTCGCCCACCGTCAGCGATGACGCCGAACCGAATGGCAGAGTGACCTTGTTCCACAGCTTGTACTTGTCCCACGCGTCAGGGTGGTCGAAGGGGCCGTTGCTGCGCCCGATCTCGGCCGCAAACGTGGCCCTGACACGATCGAGCCGGGGGCTGGCGATGGCCAGGGCGCGGTAGCCGGCTTCGCCGTGCCCGGGCGAGTCCACGAAGCCCGCACCGGCGGAACTGTGCTCGAAATCGTCGCGCGAGACCATGTTGACGGCGCCGGCCGTGGCGAAGTCGCCTTGGCTGGCGAAATACGGACCTTTGGTGATCTCCACGCGTTCGATGACTTCGGGAATGATGAAGTTCGTGTCGGCGTAGCCCTGGCCATGGGCGTGCGCGACCAGGTTGATCGGCATGCCGTCGATGGACAGTGCCAGATCGGAACCGTGATCGGCATCGAACCCACGAAGAAAGTACTGGTTCGCCTTGCCGCCGCCCGAGTGCTGGACCATCAACAAACCGGGCGTGACGCGCAGGATGTCCTGCACGCTGGCGATGGGACGTAGGCTGAAGGCGCGTTCCTGCACGGAAAAGGAAGAGGCAGCACTGATAGGCCGAGAACCAAGCACCAGCGTCGTCAGTTCTGGAGAAGAATCCTCAACGACGTGGTCGGGCGGTGGCGGAAGGGGCGCCGCAGGCACGACCGGCGCGGGCAGAGGCGGAAGGCGAAACTCGTAGGAGAGGCGAACCATGGCTGGGATAGGTGTGCCGCTTCGCCTGGCAGGTTCGAACTGGAATAGGCGGGCCGCCTCGAGCGCCGCTTCGTCGAAGCCTTGTCCAGCCGGCGACGTCACCTTGGCGTCGAGCACGCGCCCCTCGGCGTCCAGATGCAGTTCCAAGCCCACGGCGCCCTCTTGTCGTCCCGCCAGCGCCGCGGGCGGATAGACCGCCTCGACCCGAGTCTTGAGCACGGGCGGGGACAGAAACTCGGCCGGGGCAGGGGGAGCAAGCCCGCCGTCCGCGTTGTCGGCGGCCCGCGCTCGGGACGGCGTGGCCGCCAGCGCGGTCAGCAAGAAAGGCAAGCCAGCGAACAACCAGCGTGGCACCGGACTCCGATAGCATGAATGTGAAATGCGTGCTACGGGTTTCGTGGTTGTTCGTGCTCGGTATCCACGTCGCGGCCACTCGTTTTCAAAGTCCGCGTTGCTACCTTGTCGACTGGCAAACCCAGTCAAGGTACGGCGCACTCCCGGCAGCGAGGGGCAGGGCGATGATCTCGGGCACTTGGTACGGGTGAAGCGCGGCGATGCGATCGCGGAGCGCCGGAAACAGGTCGAGCCGCGTCTTCATCAGGCACAGCACTTCGCCCTCGTCGCACAGCTTGCCTTCCCACCGGTACAGGGAGCGCAGGCCAGGTAGGATGTTCACACACGCGACCAGCCTCTCATCGACCAATGTGCTTGCGATGCGGCCTGCCACGTCCGCATCGGGCGCGGTCATGAGCGCGACGACGAAGTCAGCAGGGCATGGAACGGCCGGGTCAGGACTTGCCATGGCCTCATTGTAGCCTCGGTTTTGCGAGACGGAGCTTCGCTGGCGTTAGGGCTTGAAATGGAAGCAAGTTTTCTATATAGGAGGCCAAGCGGGAATGCGGGTGCGGCAGGGCTCTTCGACGTCGGGGCGGCGACCGATCAGCGACAGACAAGCGAAGATGAAGGACAACATGGCCGAGACTCAGGAAAGCGTCATCCGGGAGATCTGCGGACGGTTCGGCAACGACCCCACGCGGCTGATGGACATCCTGCTCGAGGCGCATCGACGGCTGGGCAGCGTGTCGGGCGAAGCGGTGGATGCCATAGCGCGGGCGGCGTCGCTGCCACGGGTGGAAGTCGAGAGCACGCTCTCGTTCTATGCGTTCTTCTCGCCCAAGCCGCGCGGGAAGTTCGTCATCCGTCTGTGCAACGACATCATCGACCAGATGCACGGCGCGGATCGCGTGGGACGCGCCTTTCGTGAGGAGCTGGGGATCGACTTCGGTCAGACCACGGACGACGGGCTGTTCACCCTTGAGCACACGGCCTGCATCGGCATGTGCGACCAGGCCCCGGCCGCGCTGATCAACGACAAGGTCGTCACCAACCTGTCGAGCGACCTGGCGCGCGAGCTGGTCGAGGGTTTGCGCACAAGTGGCGATGTCGAACACCTGAAACTCGCCCTGGGCAGCGGCAACAACGGTCACCCCCTGGTTCGTTCCGTGGTCAGGAACAACCTGCGCGAGCGCGGAGCGGTGGTCTTCGCGCCCCTGGCCCGCGGCGTGGCGCTGCGCAAGGCCCTGGCGGAAAGCGCCACCGAGGTCATCAAGAACATCAAGGTTTCCCGTCTGCGCGGGCGCGGGGGCGCGGGCTTCCCCACTGGCATGAAGTGGGAGTTCGCGCGCGCGGCGGCGGGAGAGAACAAAGTCGTGGTGTGCAACGCCGACGAGGGCGAGCCCGGCACGTTCAAGGATCGCGTGATCCTCACCGAGGCTGCGGAACTGGTATTCGAGGGCATGACCATCGCCGGCTACGGCGTGGGCGCGGCCACCGGAATCGTCTACCTGCGCGGCGAATACGCCTATCTGCTCGCCTTCCTGGAAAGCCTGCTCAAGGAACGCCGCCAGGCGGGTCTGCTCGGCCGCAACATCCTCGGCAAGCAGGGGTTCGATTTCGACATCCGTATCCAGCTGGGCGCCGGCGCCTACATCTGCGGGGAAGAGACCGCGCTGCTCAGCTCGTGCGAAGGCAAGCGCGGCGATCCCAAGAACCGGCCTCC
>Ga0182021_10010256_pt1 | contig 11114 bp, 8 predicted proteins | sample 612E3MmetaG_FD_120493 | JGI IMG/M metagenome (GOLD analysis project Ga0182021, IMG submission 120493) | Permafrost microbial communities from Stordalen Mire, Sweden - 612E3M metaG (Illumina Assembly) | ecosystem: Environmental > Terrestrial > Soil > Wetlands > Permafrost | place: Sweden...
ACGTGAATGCGTCGTCGTCGAACTTCACCACCATCAGGGGAACGGCTCAGGGCCCGGCCTCCTCCGGCCGCGACGTGATCGTCTTCGGGCTTTCCGCGGTCCGCAACGTCGGGGAGGCCATTGTCGAGCACATTGTCGCCGCCCGCGAGCGCGGAGGGCCTTTCGTCGACTTCTACGACTTCTGCCGCCGGGTCGATTCGAGCGCTCTCAACAAGCGAGCTGTGGAGTCTTTGGCGAAGGCGGGAGCCTTCGACTCGCTCGGCCATCCGCGCAAGGGGCTCTGTCTCGCCTTCGAAGGGATCGTCGAGCGGGCGCTGGTCCGACGGCGCGAACAAGAGCAGGGGATCGCGACCCTGTTCTCGCTTTTCGATGAGGAAGCCGGGAACGCCGCGGCCGGGGGTGCCTCGCCGGCAAGCTTCGACGGCACCTGGGTGGCGATCCCGGACCTCGAGTTCGACAAGGCCGAGCGGCTGGCCTTCGAGAAGGAGATGCTCGGCCTGTATGTGAGCGACCATCCCCTGATGGGGCTCGAGCGAGCGTTGCGCAACGTGACCGAGGTCACCATTCGTGACCTGCTCGACTCGGCCGCTCCGGGGGGAGACGCCCCGGGAGCAGTTGGCGGCGTCACCGGCCCGGGAGGTTGGACCGAGAACGTCACGATCACGACCGGAGGCGTCGTCACCGCCCTCGTCCGGCGTTACACGCGGCGCGGCGAGCTCATGGCGACGTTCGTGCTCGAGGACCTCGAGGCGGCGATCGAGGTGATGGTCTTCCCGAAGACGATGCTCGAGTTCGGGGCCTTGCTCGAACAGGACGCCATCGTCGCGGTACGCGGCCGCCTCGACCTTCGCGAGGATCAGCCGAAGCTGATCTGCAGGGAGATCAGGCGTCTGGAGCTCTCCGCCCCCGGCACCGATCCACCCGTGGAGGTGGTGCTCCCCCTCAACCGACTGACCGACTCGCTCGTGCGCCAGGTCCGCGATCTCGTCAGCGAGCACCCCGGCACCTGTGCCGTCCACCTGCGCGTGGGCGAGAAGGTGCTGAGGCTTCCGCCGCAGTTCAACGTGAATCCGCGCGGCGGCCTCGTCGGCGCGCTGAAGGAGCTTCTCGGCACTTCCGCCGTGGCGCGCTGAGGCAAAGGCCCGGCCGCCCTGGCAGGTCATCGCTTGGATCCCGTACACTGTTGGTGGTCCGAACCGGGGCGTGCGCGTATAGCCGGGCACGTTGGGGTTCGGCGTCGCCATAATCGGCCAGTCATCACTGGGCGCGGTCTTTAACCGCACCTCAGGTTGGCCGGGGGCGGCAGGGTGAGAGCGACGCACGGGAGCATGAGACGGTCATGGCCATCGATATCGAGGTCGCTACAAAGGACTGTACGGCGCTCACTGACGCGGAACTGGCCGAGATGGCCGATGTTTCCGCGGAGGAGAGCGCTGGCTGGGAGGTCGGTTTCCTCTCCAAGCAGCGCGAGGACTGGGTGCTCGTCACTCAGGTTCGTGAGCAGGGAAAGTTGCAGGGCTACGCCCTCGCCACCCTGGAGCGGATCGGTGGCACGCCGAGCCTCCTCATAGGTGTTGCGGCCTTCACGCGGGGCGACAACGCCAGCGTGGCGCTCGACGCCGCCATGCGCGACCTCTACCGACGGGCCGTGCTCGCCTTCCCAGACGAGGACGTGCTGGTAGGCACGAGGTTCGCCCGGGCGCACGGCTTTCGCTCCTTTGCCGGCCTCGAGGATATCGTGCCCCGGCCTGAGCACCGTGCCACAGGCGAAGAGCGCGCCTGGGGCCGCCGGCTGGCAAAGCGCTTCGGCGCCGACGGCAACCTCGACGACAGGACATTCGTGCTCAAGGGCGACGGCGACGCCGGCGGCCTGCTCGACTATGACCCGCAGAGCCAGCCCAGCGGGTGCGAGCCCCTCGAGTGCCTCTTCGAGGCTGTCGACGTTCACCGCCGCGACAGCCTCGTGGCTTTCGGGTGGGCGATGGCCGAAGCCCTCGCCGCGAGCACGCTTCCTCTCTGAGCGCCGGCCCGGGCCCTCTGGCCCCGGCCTCCGCCTCCCCGGCGAGGCCTCTGCCTCCCCGGCGAGGCCCCCGCCTCCCCGCGGCGAGCCTTCAGTCAGGGTCTCGGCAGCACCCCCAAGACGAGCTTCGGAGCTTGGCCCCGGCGCGGCGCGCCCAAGGCGACGACGAGGTACCTCGGCGTGCCGCCGATAGCCCTTTCGACGGCGTTGCTGGCCAGGCTTCCGCCCCGGCCCCGCGCGTCGGCGTCCACGACCCTTTCGTCGACGACGGGTAGGCGGTGCTTGCGGCCTCCGAGGGTGAACTGGCACCAGGTGCCGGACGCGTCCCAGGCGAACAGCGGGATCCGGTCCGGCGCCACGACCGCCACGGAAGGACGCGTCCCGTCGAGGTCTTCGTAGGAGATCGACGGGCCGAGTGATCCCAGCAGGGGCCGGCGCGAGTCGAGGGGGAGAAGCTCTTTCAATATCCTGCGGACGGCTCGGCGCCGTGGGGTGCCCACGAGCTCCGGCGCGCCGTGGACCATGACAGCCTCCGGGCGTGCCGGGTCCGCCGGCTCGTCGTCTTCCGCGAGCTCGATCTCCACGAGGTCCAGCTCCGGGCCGGTCCGCACACGGGCGCCGTCGCCGGCCTGTTGCGAGGCCGCGCGGGCGAAGCTCGAGTCGATGGGCACGAGCGGCCAGCCAGAGGCCCGGCTGCGCACCACGGCGCCGGTGGCGACGTCGACGGCCACCCACTCGGGCCCGCGTGCGAGCAGCAGGCAGTGGAGCACCTCACCGGGCCGGTTGGCACGGGCCGCGCCCGGCCTGCGGTGTCGGGCCCCGGGGAGCCTGACGTGGCGGGGGCTCACTGCGGGGCGACCGCCGAGCCGATTGCCGACAAGAGCGCCTCGACGCTCTCGACGGGGGCGAGGCAGGCGCCCCGCATGCAGACGTAGGCGAAGCCGTCTTCACGCCCGGCCAGGAGCGGGCTCACGAACGTCGCCTCGTCGACCGCCCCTACCGACCGCCACGCCAGAACGGTCATCGGCGAGTAACGCAGCTGCGCGGCCCTTACGAGATCCTCCCGCTCGCCCGTTACCGCTATCTCCACCGGGCCCCGCTCGAGCAGCGCGGCTGCGAGGAGGAGCTCCCCGAAGGCAAGCGGAGCGGCTTCCAGCTCGGGCTTTGCTGCCGCGAGGATGCGCTCGGCCGCCTCGGTCAGCCCATGGTCACCGGCGAGGGCGCCCAGTCGGGCGAGCGCAACCGCCGCCACCGAACCCGCCGCCGGCGTCACGCCGTCGTGGCGCTCCCGGGGGCGCACCACGAGCGGTTCCGCGTCACTGCCTGTCGTGTAGAGCCGTCCGGCCGCGTCGGAAAAGAGGCGGAGGAGCTCGCGTCCGGTCCGCAAGGCCTCTGCCGTCCAGCTCTGGTCGCCGGTGAGCTCGCCGAGCCGCGTGCAGCAGTCGACGATCCAGGCGTAGTCGGCCGCGTAACCGGGCAGGTCCGCACGGCCTCTGCACCAGGATCGCAGCACCCGCCCATCTTCCCGCCGCAAGTGCCCGAGGAGCCATCGGGCGATCTCCGCGGCGGCCTTCGCCCAGTCGTCGCGGCCGGTGGCGGCGGCCGCCTCCGCGAGCGTCGAGCACATCATGGCGTTCCACTCCGTGATCACCTTGTCGTCGAGCCCCGGCCGGACGCGACCGGCCCGCGCGGCGAACAGGCGGGCCCTCGCCTCCTCGATCCGGGTCGGCCGCAGGAGATCGCCGCGGAGCGCCCGGTGCAGCACCGTGCGCCGGCCCTCGAAGTTGCCGGCCGGCGTGACCCCGTACCAGGCGGCCGCCGCCTCGGCCAGGGGGGATCCGAGCACGGACGTGAGCTCCTCGGGTGTCCAGACGTAGAAGCGGCCCTCCTCTCCCTCTGAGTCGGCGTCCTCGGCCGAGAAGAGGCCGCCTCCAGGGTCCCTCAGGTCGCGCAGCACGTAGGAGATCGTCTCGTCCAGCACCTGCAGCCAGCGGGGGTCGCCGTCGAGCTGCCAGGCGCGCAGATAGACACGGGCGATGAGGGCTTGGTCGTAGAGCATCTTCTCGAAATGGGGCACGGACCAGCGGTGGTCGACCGAGTAGCGGGCGAAGCCGCCGCCGAGGTGGTCGTAGATGCCGCCCGAGGCCATCGCTGCCAGGGTGCTTTGCACCATCTCGAGCGGCTCGCTCGCGCCGGTGCTCACGTGGTCGCGCAGCAGCAGGTCCAAGAGAAGTGGCTGAGGGAATTTCGGGGCGGAGCCGAAGCCGCCGTCGACGGCGTCGAAGATCGACCTCAGCCGCTCCACCGCTTCGCGGGAGAGCTTGCCGGCCTCCCCCAAAGCCAGCCCTCCGGAAGCCAACCCTCCGGAAGCCAGCCCTCCGGAAGCCAACCCTCCGGAAGCCAACCCTCCGGAAGCCAACCCTCCAGAAGCCGGCTTGCCGGCGGCCTCCGGGGTCGCGGGCGGCGCCGCAGCCGGCACCGCCGGTGCTCCGAGCCGGCTCGAGACGGCGTCGGCGAGGGTGCGTGCCTGGGCCTCGACGTCGTTGCGCCGTGCGCTCCAGGCGTCGATGACCGCCTCGAGCACCTGCCCGAACGCCGGCATGCCGTGGCGCGCCCGGTCCGGGAAGTAGGTACCCGCGAGAAACGGGAGCCCCTCGGGGGTGGCGAAGATGCTCATCGGCCAGCCGCCGTGACCCGTGGCCGCCTGGACGGCCTCCATGTAGATCGCGTCGAGGTCGGGGCGCTCCTCCCGGTCGACCTTGATGCTCACGAAGTGCCGGTTCATCACCTCCGCGGTTCCCGCGTCGGCGAACGACTCGTGCCCCATCACATGGCACCAGTGGCAGGACGAGTAGCCGATGGAGACGAACAGCGGCCGGTCCAGCTCCCTGGCCCTCGCGAGGGCCTCGTCGCCCCAGGGGTACCACTCGACGGGATCGCCTGCGTGCTGGCGCAGGTAAGGGCTCGTCTGGTCGCTGAGCCGGTTCATCCCGGCCCCCGGTCCGGACGGCATCCGAGCGCGTTCATGCTCCGGAATCTAAGGCAAGCCGACCGCGTCAGCCGACGAGGGCGCGCGGGCCGTCGAGCCCTGGGAGCTCGGCGCGGCTGACCTTGCCGATCGGCGTGCGGGGCAGCTCGGCTACGACGACCAGCTCGCGTGGGGCGGCGAAGGCCGCCAGTCGTGCGCTCACCAGCTCGCGGAGCTCGGCGAGCAACATCGCCGGCTCGGCTTCCCCGCGGCTCGGCGACACGACGACGTAGGCGACGAGCCGTGAACCCCAGTGCGGGTCGGGCACGCCCCCCACGGCGACGTCGGTCACCGCGGCGTGTGAGCGCAGCACCGCTTCGACCTGGGCAGGCCAGATGTTCTCGCCCCCCGAGATGACCACGTCGTCCAGCCGTCCGTGGATCGCCAGTCGCCCGTCGGCGTCCAGGCTGCCGGCGTCACCGGTCCGGAACCAGCCGGCCGGCGTCTTCGGATCGGTCCCGTCCCGGTAGCAGCGCAACAGCATCGGGCCGCGGACCCAGATCTCGCCGTCGACGGCCTTCAGCTCCACACCTTTCAGCGCGACCCCGTCGTAGACGACCCCGGAGCCGGTCTCGGTCATGCCGTAGGTCGTGACGCAGTTGGCCGGCCGCTCGGCGGGCGGCCGTTGGCCGCCGAGAACGATGGCGCGGAAGAGAGCTGCCCCCTCGGGCCCGAGCCTTCCGAGGGCGGCGGGCACGAGGCTCACGAGCGTCGCGCCGCGTTCCCGGGCGGCCGCCACGGACTCCTCGACGGAGAAACGGGCCTGGATCTCGACAGGCGTCCCCGTCACCATCGCCCTCGTCACCACGGAGAGGCCGCCCACGTGGGCCAGGGGCAGGCATGCCAGCCAGCGGTCCCGCGATGGGTCGACTCCGAGTCGGTCGCTCGCGGCCCGCGCCGAGGCCTCCACCGCGGCGTGGGTGAGCACGGCGCCCTTCGGCTCCCCGGTCGTGCCGCTCGTCGCCACGACGAGGGCATCGTCGTCCTCGACCGGCACTCCACCACCGAGGGCGGTCGCCTGCCCCGATGCGTCGATGACGAGAGCGGGCCGCATCGTCTCGACGATGCGGCCTACGGCCCAATCGGACAAGCGGGGGTCGAGGGCCAGCACGGCGTCACGCTCGTCCCAGCAGCGCCTGAGCGCTTCGGCGAAGCGCGCGCTGCCCGGCATCGCGAGGGCCACGAGGCGGCGCACTTCCCAAGGCTACGGCGAATGGCCGGGGTCCGGCCTTGTCCCGGCATTAATCTGCCACGGTGACCGCCACCGACTGGGCCCGCCAGGGCGACTACCAGGACATCGCCTACGAGAGAGCGGACGGCATCGCGAAGCTGACGATCTGCCGGCCGGAGGTCCGCAACGCCTTTCGGCCCCAGACGCTGTTCGAGCTCTCCCGGGCTTTCGACGCGGCGCGCGACGATCCCGAGATCGGGGTCGTCGTCCTGACCGGCCAGGGGCCCGACGCCTTCTGCTCGGGGGGCGACCAGCGGATCCGCGGCGAGGACGGCTACATCGGCGACGACGCCGTGGCCGAACGCGGCATCGGCCGCCTGAACGTCCTCGACCTGCAGGTCCAGATCCGCCGCCTGCCCAAGCCCGTGATCGCCATGGTCGCCGGCTACGCCATCGGAGGGGGCCACGTGCTCCATTTGGTCTGCGACCTGACCATCGCGGCGGACAACGCCCGTTTCGGTCAGACCGGGCCCCGCGTCGGCAGCTTCGACGGCGGCTACGGCGCGGGGCTGCTGGCGAGGACCATCGGTCTCAAGCGGGCGAAGGAGATCTGGTTCCTCTGCCGCCAGTACGACGCTGCCCAGGCTCTGGACTGGGGGCTCGTGAACGCCGTCGTGCCGCTCGCGCGCCTGGAGGATGTGACCGTCGAGTGGTGCCGTGAGATCCTTGCTCTCTCGCCTATCGCCCTTCGCATGCTGAAGGCTGGGTTCAACGCCGCCGACGACGGCCTCGCCGGCATCCAGCAACTCGCGGGCGACGCCACGATGCTTTTCTACATGTCCGAAGAGGGCCAGGAGGGTCGCAACGCCTATGTCGAGAAACGCCCCCCCGATTTCTCACGGTTCCCGCGCCGTCCCTGAGGGCGCCGGGGCGCTCCGCGTGACCACGGTTCGGGACTGGGTAGCCGGCGCCAGGCCCCGCACGCTCCCGGCCGCGGTCGTGCCGGTGCTCGTCGGCACGGCGGTGGCCGCGGCCGACGGGACGGTCATCTGGTGGCGGTCCCTCTATGGCCTCATCGTCGCCCTCTCCATACAGATCGGCACGAACTACGCCAACGACTACTCCGACGGTGTGCGCGGGACCGACGCCGAGCGCGTTGGACCTGTCCGGCTCGTGGCCTCGGGCCTGGCGGCCCCGAGGGACGTGAGGGCCGCCTCCTTCTACGCCTTCGGCATCGCCGGCATCGCCGGTCTCGTGCTCGCTTTGGCCGTCACACCTTGGCTGATCGTCGTCGGCGCGGTCTGCTTCGCCGCCGGCTGGTTCTACTCGGGCGGGTCCCGTCCCTACGGCTACTCGGGATTCGGCGAAGTCTTCGTCTTCGTCTTCTTCGGCCTGGTCGCCGTCGTCGGCACGGCTTATCTGAGCCTCGGGCACATCACCGCCCTCGCCGTTACCGCCGCCATCCCCGTTGGCTTCCTCGCCACCGCCCTGCTGGTGGTCAACAACCTCCGCGACATCGAGACCGACAGAGCCGCCGGGAAGAAGACCCTCGCCGTACGCTCCGGGGCCGCGGCGACCCGGCGCCTCTACGCTGCCCTGGTCGGGGGGGCTTTCGTGCTCGTAGCCGTGATCGCGTTCTGGCGCCCCTTTGCTCTCATCGCCCTGCTGGCGATCGCTCCCGCCCTGCCGCCCCTGCGGCGCGTTCTCGGAGGTGCGAGGGGCCGCCGCCTGGTCGCGGCGCTCGTAGCCACCGGGTCGCTCCAGCTCGTCTTCGGGGCCCTGCTCGCCCTCGGGATCGCCCTGTGAGCCCCGGCCACCCCGGCCACCCCGGCCAGCTAGGCGCCGGCCCGGAGGAACTCACTCACCAGGGCCGCGAAGGCCTGGGGGCGCTCGAAGCAGACGGCATGGCCGGCCGCGGCGACGACTGCCAGCTGCGCGTTCGGGCCGATGGCATGCGCCATCTGCTCGGCGAGGGGCCTGAATCTGGCGTCACGGGCACCCACCACGACGAGAACGGGCATCTCGAGATCGCCGAGCCGGTTCCATGTCGGCACCTGCGTGCCGGTGCCCACGGTCCTCAGCGAGGCGGCCAGTCCTTCGGCCGAGTTGCCGAGCCGCGAAGGCCGGTCGGCCTGGTCCCTCGTCAGGTGGGCGAAGAGTGCTCCTTCGAGCCAGGTGTCTATGAAGGCCGGCACAACCGCGTCGCCGCCCCGCTCGAGTGCGGCGGCGAGGCTCTCGTCGGCCTCGCGGCGCAGCCGACGTCCTGTCTCCTCGGAGATCCCGGGATGCGCCCCGACGACGACGAGCCGCTCGACCAGATCGGGCTGTTGGAGGGCCAGGTGCAGGCAGCACCGGCCGCCCAGCGAGTAGCCGACATAGGCGGCCTTGCCGCCCGCGCGACCGAGCGCCCCGGCCGCCTCCGCCATGTCCGAGCCCGGCGCGGGGACGGGCGAGCGCCCGTGGCCGGGGAGATCGACCGTGACGACCTCGAAGTTGCCGGCGAGATGGTCGGCGATTCGTCCCCACGAGGCACTCGACTGGGTGAACCCGTGGACGAGCACGACCTCAGGCCCGCGGCCCCTTCTCGAGCTGTGCAGCGTGAGCGCCTGTTCCCGGGGCGGTCCGGCGTCGTCGAAGGGCATCGCCGGTGACCGTAGCGGCCAGCTTCTCGGCCACGCTCGTCGACGAGTGGGTCCGGGCAGGGCTGACCGATGCCGTCCTCACCCCCGGCTCGCGTTCGACGCCGCTCGCGGTCGCCCTCGCGAGGGAGAGCCGCATCGCCCTTCACGTGCGTCTCGACGAGCGGTCCGCCGCCTTCTTCGCTCTCGGCATCGGGCTTGCCACGGGGCGGCCGGCGGTCCTGCTCACCACGAGCGGCACCGCCGCGGTCGAGGTCCACGCGGCCGTGGTGGAGGCGCATCTCTCCCGGGTGCCGATGATCGTGTGCACCGCCGACCGGCCGCCCGAGCTGCATCATGTCGGGGCGCCGCAGACCATCGAGCAGGGGGGACTGTTCGCGGGGGCGGTCCGCTTCTTCGCCGAGCCCGGCGTTCCCGACGATCGTGGCAGGTGGAGCTGGCGGTCGCTCGGCAGCCGGCTGGTCGCCGAGGCGACGGTCGGCCCGATGGGGCCCGGTCCCGTGCACGCCAACCTCGCTTTCCGCGAGCCGTTGCTCGAGATGCCAGACGAGCTCCCCCCGGGGCGCCGCAACGGCCGTCCCTGGCACCGGGCCGGAATTGTCCGCCGCGTCCCGGAGCCGGCCTCGCTCGACGCCCTCGTCGGGCTGACCCGCCCCGCGGCCAGGGGCTTGATCGTCGCCGGTGCTGGCGCGGGAACCCCTGAGGTCGTGCGCCGGCTGGCCGACACCTTGGGATGGCCGGTTCTCGCCGACCCCCGTTCGGGGGCGAGGGTCCCTGGTGCCGCGGGTGCCCCGACGGTGGCGGCGGCCGATGCGCTGCTGCGCGTGGAGGCGTTCGCCGCCAGCCACATGCCCGAGATCGTCCTGCGCCTGGGAGCGCCCTGGGCGTCCAAGGTCCTCTCCGGCTGGCTGACATCTTGCGTCGCGGCCGGTGCCGTCCAGGTGATGGTCGACCCTCATTGGGCCTGGCGAGATCCTGGCCGGGAGGCCGACATGGTGATCGCGGCCGACCCGGACCACCTCATCGAGGCCCTCGTGTCGCGGGTGCCCGAAGGCATTGCTTCCGGACGTTCGGCGTGGGCGGCGCCCGCGAGCTGGTCGGCCGGCTGGGCCGAAGCCGAGGCAACCGCCCAGAGCGCCATCGAGGCGACGCTCGGCCGGCACGCCGAGGCGACCGAGCCCGGTGTCGCGAGGGCCGTGTTCGCCTGGGCGCCTCCCGGCTCGACGGTCGTGGCTTCGTCCTCGATGCCCGTGCGCGATCTCGAGTGGTTCGCGGCTCCCCGGTCGGACCCGCCTCGGGTGCTCGCCAACCGCGGCGCGAACGGGATAGACGGCGTTGCCTCCACCACGCTCGGAGTCGCGGCGGCGGCCGCGGGCACGGGCGGACCGGTTATCGGGCTGCTCGGAGACCTCGCCTTCCTGCACGACTCCACGGCACTGCTCCAGGGCAGACGCGAACCGGCCCTGCCTGCAGTGCTGGTCGTGATCGACAACGGCGGCGGCGGCATCTTCTCGTTCCTGCCGCAGGCGGGCGAGCTCGACGAGGCCCTGTTCGAGAGACTGTTCGGAACCCCCCAGCGCATCGACGTGGCCGACCTTGCCCGGGCTGCCGGCTGCGACACGCTCGAGGTCTCGCGCCGCCACGAGGTCCCCGCGCAGCTCGATGCCGCCCTTTTTCACGCAGGGCGACGCGGGCCGGCGGTGTTGGTCGTGCGCACCGACCGCAAGGCGAACACGGCTCTCCACAGCGAGCTCGAGGCCGAAGTCGCCCTCGCCCTGGGTTGAGTGGCACGCTTTGGCGATGGGGCACATCTCGGCGGACCTCGAGTTCCGCGGCCTGGTCCACCAGATAAGTGACGAAGCCCTGTGGGACCTGCTCGACAACGGGCACACGACGGCCTACGCCGGGTTCGACCCGACCGCGGACAGCCTGCATGTCGGCCATCTGCTCGGCATCTTCACCCTGCGCCGCCTCCAGCTGGCGGGCCACCGGCCGATCCTTCTCGCCGGCGGGGGCACCGGTCTCATCGGCGACCCCGGCGGCAAGGCGGACGAGCGCCCTCTTTTGTCGCGCGAGCAGCTGCAGGCGAACCTCGAGGGGATCCGCGCCCAGCTCGGCGGGCTCTTGGACCTCTCGGCTTCGGCCGGGCCGGCCCGAGGGCTCCTGCTCGACAACTCCGAGTGGCTCTGCTCCTACGGGTTGATCGACTTCCTGCGCGACGTGGGCAAGCATTTCACGGTCAACCAGATGACGGCC
>Ga0182021_10010258_pt1 | contig 11114 bp, 11 predicted proteins | sample 612E3MmetaG_FD_120493 | JGI IMG/M metagenome (GOLD analysis project Ga0182021, IMG submission 120493) | Permafrost microbial communities from Stordalen Mire, Sweden - 612E3M metaG (Illumina Assembly) | ecosystem: Environmental > Terrestrial > Soil > Wetlands > Permafrost | place: Sweden...
CCATACATACCAGATCAGGTTAAGGGCGCTACGGTCGGTGTTAGGCTGGATGGCCAGTTGGGCCAAAATAAAAATGGCTCGATGATTATTTTGTCAGTACGCGACAAGGTGTTGAAAATATGGACTGAAGATAATACCAAGATAGATGACTTTAATAACTATATCCTAAAAAATCTTAGCTATTCGCCTTAAAGAACCGTTGCCGGAGGTCTTAGTTTTTACCACTCAGCGGTGCTATACTTAAGATTAATTTAAGTATAAAGATAGAGGGTAGTTTTGGTTCGTCGAACAGCTTTAAAGTCTAATGAACTTGAGCGTATTTCGCCTTTATTATTAGATTTGCAAACATATTTTTTGCAAATTCGGGCCTTGGTTGAACCAAAAAAGGTAGAAGAGCAGTCCTTAAAAGAAATAGGGCTTTTAAGTAAACATGCGCTAGCTATTTTAGATTATGCTTTATTTGCTGTGGACGGGTTTCAAACCGAGCTAACATTTACGACATTATCGGCGGCAGCTTTAGCTCAAGATGTAGCGGAAAATCTTAGACAATTAGCGCTAGTGTATAATGTAGATCTTGATTTAGATGTCACTAAAACTCTTGAGCCGGTCTTTACAAACGAATTAGCAGCCAAAGGGACACTTTATGGATTGGCTTCGAGTTTAATTACCGCCAGCCAACCGTCAAAAAAGAGAACCCACCTGATAATTGCTGCCCAAGAAACCGCACCCGATACTCAGAGGCTTGGTATTTATTCGCCGGATTTAAGGATAAGCCCAAAAGCCATAAGACAAGCCCGTGTACTAGCTGGCCAAGCCCGATCAATGGCTCCCAGAGAATTGCATAGCAGTGGTCTTGGATTAATAGTCTCCGATCAGTTAGCCATAGCACTTGGAAGCCATTTAAAGCGTTTTGTTCATCGTGGACAAAGAGGCATTGGTTTTTACGTACCAATGTCTACTCAGTTAAGTTTTCTATGAATGTTTTGATTATAGAACCCGATCATATTTTGACAAAAGTATATAAAAAGGCTTTTGAGCAGGCTGGCCTACAAGTGGATTGCTGTGGTAGTGCCCAGGAGGCTATTATAAAAATTGATAAAAACATGCCCGATGCGGTTGTTTTAGAACTTCAGTTGGCTGGCCATAGCGGAATTGAATTTTTGCATGAATTCAGGAGCTATGATGATTGGCAAAAAGTTCCGGTTTTTATATACAGCAGTGTCCCGGAATACGCTTTTGCAGTCGATCCAAAATCGTGGGCGGCATTTGGGGTAAAACGCTATTTTTATAAACCAAAATCACCCATCAATCTTTTAATCGGTGCAGTGAAACAGGCAATATCTAATGGCAGCGATACCTAAACATACTCAGGGCATAGTGCTCAGGCGGATAAATTATGCTGAAAACGATCGTATAGTTACATTTTTAACCCGGGATTTTGGAAAAGTTAGGGTAATTGCCAAAGGAACTCGTAAAGAGAAAAGTAGGTTAGCCGGTGGAATTGAATTATTTAGTGTCAGCGATATTGGGTTTGTAGTTGGTCGTGGTGAATTGGCGACATTGGTAAGTTCGCGGCTTGCTAAGTATTATGGTAATTTTTTAAAAGATTTGAGTAGGATAGACTTTGCCTATAACTGTTTAAAAAGCATAAATAAAATTACAGCCGATGGGGCAGATAAACAATATTTTTTACTGCTCGAGCAGTTGTTAATCGCCTTAAATAACCTGGATCTATCACTTGTTGTCATTAGTGTTTGGTGGTACTGCCAATTGGCAAAGCTAACCGGGCATAATATCAACACTGATTATCCAATTGACTCCAAGGTTTTTAATGAAAATATAAAGTATAACTTTGATATTGAGCGTGGAGGTTTTAAAGAGTCAGAGCAGGGAGAATTTAATTCCAACCATATAAAATATACACGACTGGCGGCCAATAACGATCCGCGGATCCTAGCAAAGATTACCGGCGGAGAACAACTGGCAAATGATATGCAACCTAAAATAAGAGGATTTATAGAGTACGTTTATTAAGATAGCTCCCCATGCGCTCTTGAGCTATAATTAGGGGCAATATGACTAAAAAAGTAAACCTAGAAGAAATTGTTAGTTTGGCAAAACGCCGCGGTTTTATTTATCAAGGTTCTGAGATTTATGGTGGCCTGGCTGGTACATGGGATTACGGCCCACTGGGTGCCGTGCTAAAACGTAACATAGTAAATGAATGGCTAAAATATTTTGTAGACGGCTGGGATGATATGTATCAAATCGACAGTGCTATTTTGATGAACCCGGCAGTCTGGAAGGCAAGCGGACACATAGATACTTTTAGCGACCCGCTGGTGGAATGCAGTAACTGCCACAATCGATTTCGTGCAGACAAGATTGATATAAAAAAATGTCCGGCTTGCGGCAAAAATGACACTTTTGGCAAAGCCCGCCAATTCAATCTAATGTTTAAAACCCAAGTTGGCCCTCTGGATGATGAAAAAGCGATTGCTTATTTACGCCCAGAAACGGCGCAAGGTATGTTTACCAATTACAAAAATATTTTGGATAGTTTTTATCCGGATTTGCCATTTGGTTTGGCGCAGGTTGGACGTAGTTTCCGTAATGAAATTAGCCCCCGCGATTTTATATTCCGCGTCCGTGAATTCGAAATTATGGAATTCGAGTATTTTGTTAAAGAGGACGAATGGGAAAAAAGTTTTGAAAAATGGCGGAAAGACACTCATGGCTGGTTCAAAAAACTAGGGCTCGATGAAGATAAAATTAAAGAGGTAGAAGTGCCGGCAGAAGATCGTGCTCATTACTCAAAACGCACTATAGATTTTTATTATGATTTCCCATCAATGGGCTTTGATGAAATTGCTGGCCTGGCATACCGCACCGATTTTGACCTTAAAAATCACCAAAAGTATTCTGGTAAAAATATGGAATACCGACCTAAAGATGGCAGTAAGCCATTTATTCCGCACGTCATTGAACCGACTTTTGGTTTAGACCGCAATCTTTTAGCTGTGCTTGCCAATTCCTATCACGAAGACGAGCAAAATAGCGAAAAACGAGTTTATTTAAAACTACCAGAGAACTTGGCGCCGGTTAAATATGCGGTTTTTCCGCTGCTTAAAAATAAACCGGAGCTTACCAAAAAGGCCCGTGAGGTTTATAAAATCCTAAAAGATAAATACGGGGCTGTAATGTGGGACGACAACGGTAATATCGGTAAGCGCTACCGCCGCCAGGACGAAATCGGTACACCAAACTGCGTGACGATCGATTTTAATACTTTAACCGACGACACTGTGACCTTGCGTAACCGCGACACTACCAGACAAGAACGTATAAAAATCACAGATCTATAACGTTGATATGAGTAAAAAAACATTTTTTTGGGGAGCCAGCACTGCCAGCCACCAAGTAGAAGGTGGCACTGTCAACCAATGGTCAGTATGGGAATTGGCAAATGCAACACATTTAGCTAAAACCGCATACCAACGATATGGTTGGCTGCCAAATTGGGAAGAAGTTAAAAAAGAAGCCGAAGACCCAAATAACTATGTTTCTGGTAAGGGCGTTGATCATTTAAATCGCTATAAAGAAGATTTTGATATTTTAGAAAAACTCGGGCTTAATGCTTTTAGATTTAGTATTCAATGGGCAAGAATAGAACCCGAAGAAGGTAAGTGGGATGTCGAGGCTATTAGTCACTACAAAGAGTACATTAAAGAACTTAACAAAAGAGGAATAGAACCATTTTTAAATATATGGCATTGGACTATGCCTTGTTGGTTTGCCGAAAAAGGCGGGTTTACAAAACATACCAACCTAAAATATTTTGAAGAATATATTAGGAAAATAGCCGAAGAGTTATTAGATGGCGTAGATTATGTTATTACCCTCAATGAACCTAATGTTTATGCATCAGAAAGCTATATTGAAGGTCGTTGGCCACCACAAGAAAAAAATTATCTTAAAGGAATATGGGTTTACATCAACCTTGTGAATGCTCATAAACGAACTTGGCGTATATTAAAAACAAGTAAACCCTCAATAAAAATTGGTATCGCTCAACATTTAGTTAATGTCCAGGCTTATCGGCCGGGGAATATATTCGATGAACTGGTTGTAAAACTCATGAGGCATTATTGGAATTGGTGGTTTTTAAATAGGATTAAAAAATTTCAAGATTTTGTCGGAGTAAATAATTATTTTACAGACTATTACAAAGGGTTTAAGAAAGTGATGTTAAAAACTCCAGCAAATGATTTGGGATGGTATATGGCACCAGAATCGTTACTGAATCTTTTACAAAGAACGAACGCGCATTATCCTGGTAAGCCTATTATTGTTACTGAAAATGGGCTAGCTGATGCTAAAGATCAATATCGTCAGTGGTGGATAAGTGAAACGATGAAAGCTATCGATACGGCCAAATCACAGGATATACCGGTTATTGGTTATCTACACTGGAGCTTACTGGATAATTTCGAGTGGGCAGATGGTTGGTGGCCAAAATTTGGCTTGGTGGAAGTTAATCGTGAACATGATATGAAGCGCACCATCCGGCCCAGCGCTTTATGGTGGGCAGAGGAATTAAAAAAGCGTAAGAAACTAGAAGATGGATATTAGCCAAGGCCCAAAACTTGTGATGATAGGTGGCGGCACAGGCAGCTTTACGTTGCTAAGTGGCCTAAAGCAGTATGTAAATGATATTACAGCTCTCGTCAGCATGGCTGATGATGGTGGCTCAACTGGACAACTGCGAGATGAACTTGGCGTGTTACCGCCGGGTGATGTTCGCCAGTGCCTGGTCGCTCTATCAAATTCCCCGAAAGCTCGTGAATTATTTAATTATCGTTTTGAAGAAGGAACGTTAAAAGGCCATGCTTTTGGCAATTTATTTCTAACAGCATTAGAGAAAATGACGGGTGATTTTGCTCAAGCGATAGAGTTGGCCAGTGATGTACTCCGCATAACCGGCAATGTTGAACCAATAACGCTAAGTAATATCAAGCTTTGCATGAAAACTCCTAAAGGCACAAAAATAAGTGGTGAATTCAAGATTGGGCAAACAGATTTCAATACTTCCCGCCCGGAATTTTGGTTGGAACCAAAGGCGGTACTAAACCCTAAGGCAAAAGAAGCTATCCTGAAAGCCGATATGGTTATAATTGCTCCTGGTAATTTGTATGCCAGCCTGGCACCGGCTTTAATAGTGCCGGGTCTTGGTGATGCCTTGAAGAAATCAAATGCTAAAAAAATTTATGTTTGCAATTTGGTCACCAAACCGGGGCAGACGGACGGTTTTAAGGTGCATGACTTTGCATCCGAAGTAGAACGTTTGAGCGGGCATAAGTTTTTAGATTTTGTATTATTTAACACCTCAAAACCAAGTGATGAACTTTTGCAAAAATATGCTCATGACGGTGAATTTGCCGTCAATATCGATAATGAACCATTAAAAGCTGCCCACTATAGGGCTCATGGTGCCGAAATAATATCCGAACGCTATCACAAGCCCAAAAAATCTGATTTAATTGGCGAAAGCCGTACGTTAATCCGCCACGACCCCATAAAAACGGCTAAACAGATCATGCGAATTTATTTTTCCTAAGGTCAATCTGTTAGCGTTTTTTGTAAAGAGCAAACGCTATATGTTGTGGTTAGCGAACTAACAACGAACATATTGTGGATAAGTAGGGGAAATTATACTACATTTTCTCTAAAAATGGGGTTGCAGTGGGTAGCTGTGGGTAGTATCCTCAAAGCAGTGGGTAAAAGTGGGTAGCACCACCGACAAACAAAAACCACTAAGCAGATTCATTAAATGGCTACCGTAGACTACTTCGAACGTAAGCTTGATGACAAGCGACGGCTAACTGTTCCAGCCGAACTTCGAAGTGAGTTCAAAAGCGGTGTAGTCGTAACGCGCGGCTTTGGCAAATATCTGCATCTGTACTCAAAAGATGTTTGGGACAAAAAAGTAGAACCCGAACTAAACGGCAATATTCTTGATGAAAGGACAGCCGATTTGAACGTACAGTTTAGAACAGGTAAGGCCACCAGCGCACTCGATGGAAAACAGGGGAGAATTACCCTGGAGCTGCATCATGTCGAGTATGCTGGCATTGGCAAAGAGGTCGTTGCCGTACGGGCAGGCGCCTATTGGCGTTTGCAAGCTAAATAATTTATCCCGCCGAACCTTAACAAACCGGAGAACTCTTTAAAAAAGAGTTCTAAAACCAGCCGACTCGAGGTTAGCGATTCGGCAGTCAACACGTAGGGATGGGGATCTACGATAAAAACCCTTGCACATTAGATCAAGCAAAACACCTCCCAAAACTCCACCTCACATAAGTCTCTCAAACTTTTTGATAGCGGTCAGTTGATCTTAAAAAAAGCAAATTTTTCAAATTCGCATTTGAATATTCAACGTTCAGACACTATCAATACAAAAACAAAAAACAAAGCAAAAACAAAAAAGTTGGCTGCTGAATCGGTGACCTTGCAAAAATAAACATAAAAACAAAAATGCACGAACCAGTATTACTACAACAAGTATTAGAGTATCTTTCACCCAAGAGGGATGAATTGTATATGGACGCGACAGCCGGATACGGTGGTCACGCCATGGTGATTCTGAAGATTACTCAAAAATACAAAGGCAGCGTACTAGTTGATCGTGACCAGATGGCGATCGATTATCTGCACACCCAATTTGCTGACAAAGGTCTAAAAATCATAAATAGTGATTTTTATTCGGCCACAAAACAGTTGGTAAACCAGGGTAAACGGTTTGATCTGATTTTTGCCGATCTGGGTGTATCGTCACCGCACCTTAACATAGCGAGTCGTGGTTTTAGCTTTTCTAACGAGGGGCCACTAGACATGCGAATGGACCAGCACCAAGAACTGAGTGCTGATACTATCGTGAATCAGTGGAGCGTAGAAGAGTTAGAAGCAATATTTCGAAAATTTGGTGAAGAACCAAAAGCTCGAAAGATTGCTAAATTAATAGTGGCTAACCGGCCGCTAAAAACTACGACAGATCTCGCTAATATAAATACTCGCTCAGCGGACAAGTGGCGTAGCAAACACCCGGCCACTCGCACGTTCCAGGCACTCAGAATTGCGGTAAACGATGAGTTGGGATTGCTAGAAGCCTCACTACCTTTATGGGAACAGTTACTGAACCCAAATGGTAGATTGGCCATAATCAGCTTTCATAGCTTAGAAGACCGAATCGTCAAACAGTATTTTGTCGATCACGGCGGTGATAATTACGATGCCACTCTAAAGATACTTACCAAAAACCCGGTAGTAGCGAGCCCAACCCAAGTTCTTCAAAACCCGCGATCCCGAAGCGCACGCTTAAGGGTCGTAGTGAAAATAAAAACAACAGAAAGGACCAGCGATGCGAATTGAGGTCACTGGTCGGTCAGTCAAACATAAAGTGTTTGTAAGGGTCCTTTAAGGACAAAAGCATTTTATGTGACTAAAAGTCCCGGCTCTGAAATTATGAGCCGGGACACCAAAACAAAAATAAAAATATGACATACGGCAAAAATATTTCTATCAGCCGGCAAGCGGCATATCAGCGTAATCGCAACGTCATAACAATGAGCGCAAGCAAGGCAGGCCTCGGCCCAGTCTCAAATACTATTGTGCTTATTCTAGTGATGTGTTTATTGGGGCTCATGTACTTAACTCAGGTAACAAAAACCAATGCCTTGGGTTATAAAGTTAGTGCCCTAACGAGCCAACAAACCCAGCTCAAAGAAGAGTATGCCAGCCTAGAAGTTGAATCTGTCCGTTTACAAAGTTTAGACAGAGTTCAAAGCAGCACAGTCGCTCAAAGCATGACGACTACAAAACCTACAGCCGTTGCCACCGATTAAGGTACAATATAAGAGTAAATAGTTACTTGCCGATACTTTATTTAATATGAACAGGAACCAGTTGAGGCTATCAAAAATACACACACTTAACCGGGTACAAATTCTAAAAGGTCTATTAATTGTTGTTGGTATTATTCTAATAGGCCGTTTATTTTATGTACAAATTATCAGGCATGATTATTATCAGGCTCAAGCACTTGCCGAACATATTAAAAAATTTGAGATTTCTGCACCACGGGGAATCATCAACCTGGAAGATGGAAATTCAATAGTACCAGTAGTACTAAATGAACAACGTTATACGATTTATGCTGATCCGAAATATATCTCGGATGCAGGTGATACAGCCAATAAATTGATAGGACTGCTTGGCGGTGATAAGGCAGCTCTTAAGAAAAAACTGGAGACAAGCAATAGCCGCTATGTGATATTGGCTAAAAAGATGACCAAGGACCAAGCTAATCGTATTGATGCTCTGCAACTCAAAGGTATTGGCAAACAAGAAATCAGTGCCAGAACCTACCCGGAAGGTAACCTGGCATCACAGATCTTGGGTTTTGTAAATGATGATGGCAAGGGTCAATATGGTGTTGAGGAGTATCTCAACAGCTCCTTAAGTGGTAAATCGGGGTTAGAAAAAGCTGTGACCGATGTCAGAGGAATACCACTGGCTGTCAATAACGACAATATCTTATTGCAAGCTCAACCGGGTAAAAATATTACTCTGACACTTGATATAGGTATGCAACGAATGGTTGAAGATATATTAAAAACAGATGTAGCTCAGACTCAATCAAAACGGGGCATGGCAATTATTATGGATGCCAAGACGGGGGCAATCAAAGCTATGGCTGGTTATCCAAACTTTGACCCAAGTCAATATACGAGTGTTACTGATCAAAGCGTTTTTTCTAATCCCAACGTAACTATGCCGTGGGAGCCCGGTTCTGTCATGAAACCGTTATTATTTGGCGCTGCTTTTACAGAAGGTACCGCTAACCCAGAGAGCAGCTACTTCGACCCGGGTTATGTGGATGTTGATGGTAGCCATATAGTAGATTCAATAAATTGGGGTGCCCAAACCATGACATTGCATGACGTAATAAATAAATCGCTTAATACCGGTGCAGTCTTTGTGTTAAAAACACTTGGTGGCGGTGATATAAATGAAAAAGCCAGGACTATTTGGTATAACTATTTAACAGCGCATTATTTCTTTGGAAAATTAACCGGTATAGAACAAAGCGGTGAAGCAGCCGGTTTCGTTAATGGGCCGAATCAGGGTTATGGCTTAAATGTCCGTTACGCTAATATGTCTTTTGGCCAAGGTATCACATTAACACCTCTGCAACTGGTTGCTGCCTACGATGCTATTCTAGATGGTGGAACCTATTACAAGCCGACTCTTATAGCTAATACGGATAATAATGGAAGCTTTAAACCCACTATAGTAGCTAACAATGTTATTTCTAGCCAGGCTAGTTCCGAAATTCGCAATTTATTACAAGCCGGGCTAGAGGGAAATAATAAAGCAGCCGTCCGCGATGGTTATATATTAGGTGCGAAAAGCGGTACCGCTCAGATTCCGGATGGTAAGGGCGGTTATAGGACAGATGCCTATGATGGGGTCTACGCTGGTTTTATAGGTAATAATTATGGTCCTCAATATATTATGGTAGTCCGTTTGGATGAACCAAAAACATCCGCCTCTGGTTTTGCTAGCGGTGAAGCCGCAAAAGTATGGGCAGAAATGAGCAACAAGTTAATTGATAATTTTGCGATACAACCGATAAGCTCTTGATGGAAACTTTTTATGTTATAATAAACAGAGGTAGTAAATATAAAATAAACACCAGAATAAGTTAGAAATCATGTCGACTATCAATCTTGCACTTCAAACATCAACTCTAGAGCATATTTTATTTTTAGGTTTCTTGGGTTTTGCAGTCAGTATGCTTGTAACTCCTATTTATACCACGATTGCCTATAAACGACAGTGGTGGAAAAAACCGCGCACCACTACGGTTTCCGGTGAACAGGCGACTGAATTTCAAAAACTTCATGCCGCCAAACATCTTCGCAATATTCCTACGATGGCAGGTCTGATTATGGTATTCGGAGTAGCCGTAGTCACACTGACACTTAATCTAAGCCGGGAACAAACCTGGTTGCCACTGGCGGCCATGGTGGGCGCAGGAGCGGTTGGTTTTATAGATGATTTAATTAATATAAAGGGCAGTGGTACCGGGATAGCTGGCCTAAGATCCAAGATTAAATTATTGTTGATTAGCGGAGTAGCACTGGTCGGTGGCTCATGGTTCTTTGTAAAAAACGGCATTGATTCGTTTCACGTACCAGGAACGGGTTCTGTAATAATCGGTTGGCTGATAATTCCATTATTTGTTTTAGTAGTCGTGTCGACCGCCAATGCCGTAAATATTTCTGACGGTCTTGACGGTCTGGCAGGTGGTTTGTTGGCTTCGGCTTTTGGTGTTTACGCAGTGATATCTTTGTTGCAACAAAGATATGGTGTGGCGGCTTTTTGTATGACAATTGTCGGCTCATTGCTGGCTTATGTATGGTTTAACATATTTCCGGCCAGATTTTTTATGGGAGATATCGGTAGCTTTGCACTAGGTACGGCACTGGGAGTGGTGGCGATGATTACAGATACAGTATTTCTATTGCCCATTATCGGGCTGGTATTTGTCGGTGAAACCGGCTCAGTTATAATCCAAAATATTTCTAAGAAATTAAGACATGGTAAAAAAATATTTAGGATTAGCCCGATTCATCATCATTTTGAAGCTATAGGTTGGCCTGAAGCCAAAGTCACTATGCGTTTTTGGATTATTGGCCAAGTGTGTGCAGTCTTAGGTTTACTATTAGCAATCCTGGGAGGTTTCGTATGAACCCGCGCCAAGCGCGGCTTTCATCATTAGTTCCACAGGTGCGCAAGCATCGCCCAGATTACGGACTTGTGGTTATTGCCAGCATTTTATTGGCTGTCGGGTTAATTGTCATGTATTCGATAAGTCCGGCCTTGGCAGCCTTGGGCGGAGGGGTTAGTGATAATTATTTTGTTACCAAACAATTTATTGCCACAATTTGCGGTTTAATAGCACTAGTGGCAGCCTCTCGTATACCACTGGTTGCTTGGGAACGTTGGCAAAAACCACTGGTCATTTTTACTTTAATATTATGTGTTTCCAC
>Ga0182021_10010259_pt1 | contig 11113 bp, 11 predicted proteins | sample 612E3MmetaG_FD_120493 | JGI IMG/M metagenome (GOLD analysis project Ga0182021, IMG submission 120493) | Permafrost microbial communities from Stordalen Mire, Sweden - 612E3M metaG (Illumina Assembly) | ecosystem: Environmental > Terrestrial > Soil > Wetlands > Permafrost | place: Sweden...
AAGAACACCGCATCCGAATGCGCCTGCATCGACTCGAAGAGATCGTCGGATGGCATCAACTCCAGACCTGTCAAATTGCTCAACTTCTTGATCATGCGCGTATGATATTCGGGGTGCGCGTTCAATCCTGTGCCGGTCGCCGTGCCGCCGATCCCCAAGCGGCGCAAGCCGTCCGCCGCCAGTTCGATCTTGTCCCGATCGCGCCGCATGGCTTTGGCGTACGCGCCGAACTCTTGCCCCAATCGCACCGGCACGGCATCCTGCAAATGTGTGCGCCCCGACTTCACGATCGGATCAAACTCCTGCGCCTTCGTCTCCAACGCAGCGGCTAACCGATCGATCACCTCCAGCAGCTCATCCAGCCGCCACAACACGCCCAGGCGAATCGCCGTCGGAATGGTATCGTTGGTCGATTGGGCCATGTTGACGTGATCGTTGGGGCTGACGAGTTTGTAATCGCCGCGCTGGCCGCCCAGCATCTCAATTGCCCGATTGGCGATCACTTCATTCGCGTTCATGTTGTGGCTAGTGCCCGCGCCCGCCTGAAATGGATCGACGCGAAATTGATCGTCCCACTGGCCGTCGATCACTTCCTGCGCGGCTTGCACGATCACCTCGGCGATCCTCGGAGCGAGCAGCCCCAAGTCCCGATTGACCTCGGCGGCCGCCCGTTTGATCGTCGCCATGCTCCAGATGAAGGCCCGCCACGGACGCAGCCCGCTGATGTGGAAGTTGTCGATGGCGCGCTGCGTCTGCGCGCCGTAGTACGCCTCCCCCGGAACTTGCACCTCGCCCAGTGAATCTTTTTCGATGCGATACTCAGTCATGTTTCTCCTCTTGGCTAAAGTGATGGCTGCAAGAATTGTACCTGATGCCATCGAACAAGAAACCGGGTTTCGCCTGCTCCGCAGGAGCAGGCGAAACCCGGTTTCTCTATCCAAATAGAACGAGGCCAACGCATTCCGCGTTGGCCTCGCTGGAGTAACTGACTCAGTATGACTTAGCCCTTGGCGCTGTAGCCGGGGCCTTCTTTGAAGAATGCCTTGTTGAGCTCAGTGGCCGGGGTCAGATCGATGACAAAGCCCGCGCCGGGCGCCTTGGCATTCTCGACCTTGACTTTGTGTCCGCCCACATCGCCGTCTAGCGGCTTGCCATCGGGCAGGTTGGCCTTGGTGTCGGCCAGATACTGGCCGGCTTTCATGGTGTAGGCCGTGGGCACTTCATCTTCAGGGAAGATGGCTTCGTACGGGCACTCGGGCACGCACGCGCCGCAGTCGATACAGGTGTCCGGATCGATGTACAGCCACGGCCATTCCGATTCGGGCTTGCCGGGAATGATGCACTCCACCGGGCAGACATCTACGCACGCCGTATCGCGCAGGCAAATAGCAGTAATTACGTGGGTCATGGTTATTCTCCGTAGGTGAGATATATTTTTTCGCCAATTCGAGATTGGCGAGAGAGACCAAAGTGACTTTCAACTGCTACCCTATGCGCTGCGCCCCGTTCGCAGCTAACAGGTTACTTCTTCAGGCCGGCATACCGGGCCGCCACTGCCTCCCAGTTTACCACATTCCACCACGCGCCCAAATAGTCGGCGCGGCGATTCTGATACTTGAGATAGTAAGCATGTTCCCACACATCCACACCCAGAATTGGCTGCTGGCCGTTGGACAGCGGGCAGTCTTGGTTGGCCGTGCTGAGCACTTGCAGCTGACCGGCCTTGTCCGCCACCAACCACGCCCAGCCGGAGCCGAAGCGTGTCATACCGGCGGTGTTGACTTTCTCGCGCAGACCTTCGTAATTGCCAAAGGCGGCCTCGATGGCTTTCGCCAGATCGCCCTTCGGTTCGCCGCCGCCCTTGGGCCCCATAATCTCCCAGAAGAGTGTGTGGTTATAATGGCCGCCGCCGTTGTTGATGACGGCCTGCCGGATCTTCTCGGGTACGGCATTCAGGTTCGCTACAATCTCGTCGATGGACTTGCCCGCTAATTCAGGTGCGCCTTCCAACGCCTTATTGAGATTAGTCACATACGCAGCGTGATGCTTATCGTGGTGAATCTGCATCGTCTGCGTGTCGATAGTCGGTTCCAGCGCACTGAAATCGTACGGAAGCGATGGTAACTCAAATGACATGGGTCTCCTTAACTTGGCTGCCTGGCTAGGGCAATTTGGTGATGAAGTTATCAAGTGATAAACTTCTTTGAAGATTGTAGCCTCGATCAAAACCATTGTCAAGAGAGGAACCCGATCGGGCCACGCTAATCGATCAGAAAACATGCAAAAACCAGCATATTCTCGCCTGATCGGCGTACTCATCTGCGGCATCCTGGCCGTCTCTACCGCATCGATCTTGATCCGCTTCTCATTGGATGAGGGTGTCCCGCCACTCGTCGTCGCGGCCTATCGTTTGACCTTGGCCACGCTCATCCTCACCCCGATCGTCCTACGCGGCCGCACGACTGAGCTGCGCGGCTTAACCCGCCACGACTGGCTATGGGCGTTGTTGTCGGGCGTGTTTCTGGCGCTGCACTTTGCCACGTGGGTGTCCTCGCTCGACTACACGACCGTCACTTCGTCGGTCGTACTGGTGACCACCGGCCCCATCTGGGTGGCGCTGGCCTCCTGGTTGATCTTTCGCGAGAAACTCACCGGTCCAATCGTGATGGGGTTGATCGTCACCGTGTGCGGCGGCATGCTCGTCGGGTTGTCCGATAGCGCCGGCCTGGGCCTCAGCGGGATGCAGCTGTGGGGCGATTTTCTGGCACTGGCCGGGGCATGGTTCGTGGCGGGCTATCTGCTCATCGGGCGGAAACTGCGCCAGCGGATGTCATTGCTGGCTTACATCTACCTCGTCTACGGCATAGCCGCGGTGATGTTGATCGGGCTGGCGGCGCTGTCGGGCGCGTCGTTTACGCAGCTGCCTGGCGGTGGGCCTTATCCGGCAATCGCTTTTGTCTGGCTGTGGCTGCTGGCGATCTTGCCGCAGTTGGTAGGGCATTCATCGTACAACTACGCGCTCCGTTTTCTGCCGCCCACCTACGTGGCAATCATCGCGCTCGCCGAGCCGATCGGGGCTTCGCTGCTCGCCTTGGTGCTGTTGCATGAAGTTCCTTTGCCATTGACCATCGTCGGCGCGATCGTAATCCTGATCGGCATCGGCATCGCTTCCTTGCCGGCGCGACCGCGCGCGATGAGCGACAAGGAGTGATTCAACAACCTGCCCAAGCGCTTTGACGCAAGATTTTAAGAATTGACTCTTGCTTCTGCGTGATCGATGTAATACAATGTAACTTATCAACTTTGTGGTCATGAGTTGATCTTGTTGGTAAGGGAGACATCCGGTTCAGCAAGTCCATGCGCCGCGCGCATGATCGCTTGACATCTCTATCACTCTCAGGAGGCATTGCTATGTCACATCGTACGGATGAAACACCTGCGCCCGAGGTTGAACCTGTTCCGGTTCCGGCCCCTGTAGCCGAGGCGCCTGCGCCTGAGCCTGCGCCCCAGAAGAAAGCGCCGGCCAAGAAGCCCGCCGCGAAGAAACCAGCCGCCAAGAAACCCGTGGCTAAGAAGCTCGTGGCCAAGAAACCAGCGGCTAAGAAACCAGCCGCCAAGAAGCCCGTAGCCAAGAAACCAGCCAAGAAATAGTGCGGTGAAATATAAAAGGCTGTGCGACCTGCACGGCCTTTTTTGTCGGCTGGAACAGGGAGCCTGATTTTTATCCCAAATTTGCATTTTGCCCTGAGATTCAATAGAATATAGGCGTAGGCGAATTGATTCCCTGAGGAGGATGAAGATGTACGAACTACACTGCCCCAACTGTGGCTGGTCGGCCACGCTGACTGACGAGCAGATCGGCGCGGCCCTCGCTGAAGCCGATCGACTACCGGCGTCCCATCATGTAGAGCATTGCCCGCGCTGCCAGTGGGTGATGCGTGTCCCAGTCGACAGCCTGCGTGCTGCCGCACCGGCGAGCTTACTGGCGGCCCCGGTACAGCCGGCGCTGCTGACAGAAGGCGAGAAGCCGTCTGCAGAGGAAGCGGCTGCCAGGAAACCAGCCACTAAGAAGCCAGCGGCTAAGAAAGCTGCGGTCAAGAAACCAGCGGCCAAGAAACCAGTCGCTAAGAAGGCTCCGGCCAAGAAACCGGCCGCCAAGAAGCCGGCGGCCAAAAAGGCTCCTGCAAAAAAGCCCGCGGCGAAGTCAAAGAAATAACGCGCACGACTGAGTGAAACAATACGGGCGAGGTTACTCAACCTCGCCCGTATCATTCGGCTTAATCCAGAGACTGGCTACCTGCGCGCATCGGACGATAGCACCTGGTTGAGTCTTTCTGTCAGGGGTAGCAAGTACCCGTCGCCGTACAATGGGCCCATCTTGTTCAGGAGCAGGCACGCATGACGAACTCATTTCTAACACGATTACAAGCGGGCGAGGTGCTGGTGGCCGATGGCGCCACCGGCACGAATTTGCAGCTGGTGGGACTGCCGCCGGGCACCGCGCCCGAAGAGTGGGTGTTTGATCAACCCGATCGGATCTTGGCGCTGCAACGTTCTTTCGTCGAAGCCGGTTCCGATTTGATTTTGACCTGCACGTTTGGCGGCACCCGCCTGCGCCTGAAAGAGTCGCAGTATGCCAATCGGGCGGCCGAGCTCAACCGGCGGGCCGTGGAACTGGCGCGGGAAGCCGCCGGCGATCGCGCACTGGTCGGTGGATCGATCGGCCCCACCGGTCAGCTGCTCAAACCCTTCGGCCCGTTGGAATACCCCGCAGCGGTGGCGGCTTATGCCGAACAGGCTCAAGCGTTGAGCGAGGGCGGGGTGGATGTGTTGGTAATCGAGACGCACTTCGCGTTGGAAGAAGCACAGGCCGCAGTCGAAGGGGCGCGCCAGGTCACAACGCCGCCGCTGGTGGTGAGCTTCGCTTACGATCGCGGCCTGCGCACGATGATGGGCGTAAAACCCACGCAAGTGGCGGAGAAGTTCAAGGCGTTGGACGTGGCGGCCATCGGCGCGAACTGCGGCACGACCCTGGAGAACATGGAAAAGATCGTGCAAGAATACGCGGCGGCCAACTCAGGCTTGTTTATCTGGGCCAAGCCGAATGCCGGTCTGCCCACCGTCGAGGCGGCCACAGGCCGATCGGTGTACCACGTCACGCCAGAGCAAATGGGCGAGTTTGCCAAACGCATCGTGGCGCTCGGCGCGCGCATCGTGGGCGGCTGCTGCGGATCGAGCCCCGCGCACGTGAAGGCGATCGCGCAAGCGGTGAAGGGCTAAACGACAGAGATTGCATAGAGCGTTCCGCCCAGCGCGCCGCGTAAGATGGTTAAACGAAGTTCCCGGAGGTTACGCGCTCCGGGAACTTTTCTTTTGTACCAGGTGTTGGTAAAGTTCCAAATGCCGCTGCACCATCAGCTGCACAGAATACTGCGTCTCTACTAAATGCTGCGCGGCTTGCGTGCGCCGTTGCGATTCTGAAGTCTGTAATAGGGCGCGCTCGATCGTCGTGGCGAGGGCGGCCTCGTTGCAGGGTTCGGTCAGCCAGCCCGCTTGTTGATCGCCCAACACATCGCGCACGCCGCTGATGTCCGTGGCAACGATCGGGATGCCGAGGGCCATCGCTTCCAACAGTGCAAAGGGCAGCCCTTCGTAGATCGACGGCAGGACAAACACATCGAAAGTCTGCATGATGGCCGCGCTGTTCTCTTGATGGCCGGTGGTGATGAGCGGCACGTTCAAGTGCGCCGCCAGTTGCTCGGTGGCGGTGCGCAATTCGCCATCGCCGCACCACACAAATTGCGCGGTGGGATACGTTTGCCGCAGCTGTGCGGCGGCGCGCACGAAGGTGAGCGGGTCCTTTTGCGGCACCATGCGCCCGGCAGCGCCGATGATGGGCTGCTGGCCGTTGATGCCAAGCTGTTCGCACAGCTGCCGGGCGTGTGGGGCAGTGGCCTCGCCGCGAATGTGCGGCGCATCCACGCCGTTTTTGATGACGCACAACCGATCGGGCGGCACCAACCGATCGCGCGTGATGACGATCCGCTCGCCTTCCGATACCGCGATCAGCTGCGTCGTTAACCGTCCCGCCAATCGTTCCAGCGTCTGATAGAACCAGCGTTTGACTCCGTGCTGGCCCAGATAATACAGCCCGTTGGGAGTATGCACCACCGGCACGCCGGATAAGCGTGCGATCGATCGCCCCAGGAAACCGGCTTTGGAACTGTGGGTATGAATCAGATCGTAGTGTCCCTGCTGCACGACATTCTGCAAGACGCGCGCCGCTTTCAGATCGGCCAGACCGATAGAGCGCTGCATGGGCACATCGTGCACGCACACGCCGATCTGGCGGATTTCGTCGACGAAAGCGGTATCACCAAAATGTTCTTGGCGAATAGCAGGGCAGGCGACTTCCATGTGCCACTGCGGGGATTGATGCTGCAACAAATATGTGACGTAGCGGCGCACACCGGCCGTGGTAGATTCGATAACGTGGAGGACACGTGTTGCGGGTGGGTTGCTCATGCCGGTTGAATTAGGTTGCTCGCCTGGCGTTGGCCTGCTGATACAGCTGCATGATCTGGGCCGCCATCGCCTGTTGATTATACTCCCGTTCCACTAAACCCCGACCGGCTTCAGCCAACCTCTGCGCAAGCGTTCGATCATCCAGCAATTTCAAAATGGCGCTGCTCAACGCGGTGGGATCAGCGGGCGGAACGAGCAAGCCGGTGACACCGTCTTGAATCAGTTCTTCTGAACCCAAGACCTGCGTCGCGACTACCGGGCGTCGTGCCGCCAATGCTTCCAGCAGCGCGTAAGGCATGCCCTCCCAACGCGACGACGACACAAACACGGAGAATTGCCTGAGCAGGTCGGGCACATCCGATCGATTGCCCAGCAAGTGAATGCGATCGGCCAGACCCTGCGCGGCGATCTGCTGCTCCAATGTTGCGCGCAGCGGCCCTTCACCTGCGATCTGAAACTCCACACCCGATCGGTGTCCCGCGATCAACGCGGCCGCAGCGATGAAGACATCCAATCCTTTTTGCTCGATCAAGCGCCCAATTGTGCCGACAACAGGCGAAGTAGGCGTGTTGGCAGGCACGTCATATTTATTTACATCGATGCCGTTGCGGATCAGATGGCAGCGCTCGGCTGGAATGCCATGCCGGGTCAGTTCGTGATAGAAGCCCGTGGAAATGGCGATCACTTCATCTGCGGTGAGGCGCAACAGAGGATAGAACGCCTGACTGAGCATGTTGCGCCAGGTCGATCGATACAGGCTATCCCAACTGCGATGCGGCGTAATCACGATCGGTGGTCGGCGGCCCGGCCAGCGGCCGCCCGATCGGCTGCGCGCGGCGAGGGAGAAGATCACCCCGGGCAGCACCGCGTGCGCGTGGATCACATCAGGCCGAACAGCGTGCAGAATCTGGCGGGCACAGAAGAACGATCGGGCCAGCTTGAATGGATTGGCGCGTGACGGCGTGGGCCAACGCAGAACGATCACACCCAGCTGTGTAAAGCGTGGCTCCATCGCGCCGCCGCGCGAAGCAATGGACAGGGTGTGTCCGGCTTTCAACAACTCCTGCGCCAAAGCCAGGCCGTGCGTCTGTGCGCCGCCCGTGTCGAGGTGATCGTAGACGAGGAGGGTGCGCATCAGGCTATCCAAGCCAGCAATGTGTAGTGAAAGTAGTGAGTGGCACGCTGAACGGCATAACGAAATTGACGCGGGCGACCTATGGCGGTCGCCAACCAAATCAAAGCACGCACAAGATTGCCGCTGGATAGGGCCAAGCGCGCCCTCAACAACTCAAAGCCGCTGCCCCATGTGCGGAAGTAGCGCAGATAACTTTCCAGAGACCAACGACTGCCGTGATCATCGATCTGGCGTGTGCTGTGCGCACCTTCGTGCTGCACTTCAGCCGCGGCGACGTACCACACTTGCCAGCCTCTGCGGCGAATGCGACGACACCAGTCAATGTCTTCGCCGTACATGAAGAATTGTTCATCGAACCCACTGACTTGTTCGATTACTTCACGGCGCACCAACAGGCAAGCGCCCGTTAGCGCGTTGACTTCGCGATTCGAGGCATGATCCCAGTCGCCCATCACGTAACGGGCAAACCCAGGATGTGTCGGAAATAATCGGGTGAGGAAGGCATATTCGCAGAAGATATCCCACGGACGCGGATCACGGCGAGCGCACCAGGGGCTGATGGTTACACCGTCTGACTCCAGGACTTTCGGCCCACACATTCCAGCTTGCGGATGTGTTTCCATGAAGTCAAGCATCGCTTGAAGTGCTGCCGAGGTTATTCGTAAGTCGGGGTTCACCAACAAAATGCAGCGACCCTGTGCCTGCGCAAAGCCGATGTTGTTCGCTGCCCCAAAGCCAAGGTTGGTAGAATTGTAAATAACTTTCAGTGCAGGGAATTTTTGCACTGCAGCTTGCGCGCTGCCATCGGTGGAGGCATTATCGACGAGAATGACCTCGGAATCTGGTAAGAAGGCAAGCGCTTGATACAGCGCGCTGAGCGTGTTCAACAATTCAGCGCCCGCGTTCCAGTTGACGAGAATGACCGATAGTTCGCTCATCAACGGGCTAGCCCACGATTCACGCCGAATTCGTTCAGTCGGGCGAGAAAGTCCTTTGCGATCTGGTCGGCGTCATGGTGGATCTGAATAAACTGGCGGGCGTGCTGACCGAGACTAGCGCGAATCGAAGGGTTCGCCAATAGACGAACGGTCTCAGAAGCTAAGGCTTGGGCATCATCAGCGACGATAAAGTCTGTGCCGGGCTGCGCCTCGATTCCCTCTGCGCCGATGGATGTAGTGACAACGGCCTTGCCCAAGGCCATCGATTCCAGGATTTTGATCTTGACGCCTGATCCGAAGCGCAGCGGCGCAATGACAACTGACGCTTCTGCGAGAATGGGGCGAATATCGGGCTGAAAGCCCAACACGCGAACGTTGGGGTACTGCCGGGGCCAATCGGGAATACCGGGGCCCATGAGGTCAAGGGCGGCTTGCGGTCGTTCATGTTGAAGGTGTGGCCAGATTTCTTGCAACAGGAAGCGTAGCGCATCGACGTTGGGTTGATGCCGGAATGAGCCGAAGAATAGGACACGTTCGGGTTGAGGCGATGTCAGCGGAATAGGATATTCGTCGAGCATGAGACCCATCGGGACTACCTTCAGCCGCTCGGAATTTGACAGATCACGCTGGGCCTGCTGGAGATCAGCATGACTCAAGAAGATGACGCCGTCCATCCGACGATATCGATCGAGCGTGTAGCGGCGAACGCGCGGCTGAATGTAAGTCGTCCAGTATTTTGTGAGACCTTGACCTACTTGAGCGTGTCGTTCCAAGCGCAACCATTCCAGGTCAATGGCATCTGCAATCTGGATTGGTCGCGGCTCTGTCACACGCGCAACGTGGGCAAATTCCGCCATGAACCAGTATTCCCACACGATCACGTCGGGTGCGAAGTCGCGCAGCGTTTTCAGCAGCGCATCGCGCATCATCGGCTGGTTGTTAAATCGAACCGGGCCAGGTATTGAACTGAATAAATAGGAACTATAGTAGTAAAGGAGTTTGTGCCAGACTCGCGTCAAGGTGTTACGGCGGGCTGGCCGCGGCACACCATGGATCTGAATCCTAGACTGCCGGCCAAACTCAGCCAGGGCCTGCGTTTCTGCCGGTGAAACGACGTAGGTTAGCAGCATGACTGAGGCATGACCAGCGAGTGAACGTGCCAGGTTGACGATGCGCAGAGAGCCGCCATCGCGTGGTGGGTAGGGGCAGTCGGGACAGACTAGAAGAATGCGCATCACGACATCGTTTCAAAAACACCTAGTTTGGCGCCGCGCCAACGGCGAAATCGCATCCAGGTCTTCCAGCCGCGTTGGCCTAGAAAACTAATGAAAAAGATCTTGGGCATGAATCGTCGGATGTGGAAAGGACGAATTTTCCAGGCGTCAAGCAGATAATGTCGTGCTTCTCTTAGTTGCGCTCCGTCAAAGGCGTATTTAGCGGCTTGCAGCAAGACACTGTTCATGGCTTCTTTTTCGTAACGGCGCAAGTGGGGGGGGAGGGTAGAATCAGCGAACATTTTCCGATAGACTCGCGTCGTTTCCTCGCCAAAGCGAAGACTTTCTGTCGCCGATTTAGATGATCCGTGAACACGAAATGTGGCCAGGGCCTGCGGCAAGTAAAAAATCGGATATTGCATACCTACCCGCAACCAGTATTCCCAATCCATGGCGAGGCGCAGGTCTTCATTGACGGGGCCAACGTGCTCGTACACGGTGCGGCGAATGAACATCGCGGGTTGTGGAATAGGCGAGCGGCTGGTGCGAAAGAATGTCTCGAAATCAAAGGGGCCAGTTTCATATTTTTCCAGGAATTCGCCGGCAGCCGAAATATAATCGCAATCGCCGTAGATGCCGCCTGCTTCGGGATGAAATTGAAAAGCATCGACGATGGCTCGAATTGCGCCGGGGCGATAGGTGTCATCAGAATTCAGCCAGCCCAAGATTCCGCCGCGCGCCATGCGCCAGCCTTTGTTTACTGCATGAGCTTGGCCGCGATCGGGTTCGGAGAGCCAACGTACTCGATCACCGTACTGGCGTAATACATCGACTGTCTTGTCGGTCGAGCCGCCGTCGATGACGATCAGTTCAAGGTGTAAGTAATCTTGGGCAAGTACCGAGTCGGCGGCATTCTGAATAAATCGATCTTGATTGAAAGAGGGTATGACAATGGAGACAAGGGGTTGGTCGAACAAATCACCACGCTCCAAGATCTTTCATATCGAGATAGCAAGCAGATTGGTTACGGCTGTAGCTCACAAGGCGGTAGCTGTAAGCCTTTGATAGCAATGGCCAAAGCACGCGAATCGGTGGTCTGCGTGATCGGTGGATTATGGCTGATAAATTTAAGGCTATTTGAGCCGGCTTTAAGCTTTAAAGTGAGGGGCACAAATGATTTGAAAGCCCATTCATCCCAATCAGTCTTCAGCGCAGACACGGGATTGCCATTAAGCACTATATCTACGGTGTTAGGACGTTGCATTGAATTGATTTTACCCTGGAGCAATACAGCCATATCA
>Ga0182021_10010260_pt1 | contig 11113 bp, 4 predicted proteins | sample 612E3MmetaG_FD_120493 | JGI IMG/M metagenome (GOLD analysis project Ga0182021, IMG submission 120493) | Permafrost microbial communities from Stordalen Mire, Sweden - 612E3M metaG (Illumina Assembly) | ecosystem: Environmental > Terrestrial > Soil > Wetlands > Permafrost | place: Sweden...
CCTCCAGCTCTGCCAGCTCACTGTTAATAAGGCAATTCCAAGTGCCATAACTCCTGCTAAAGTGAATATCCACCAGCTTAATTCAGTTTTATACGCAAAACTCTGTAACCATTTATTCATGACGAACCAGGCAATCGGACAAGCGATTATAAAAGCAATGGCAACCCAATTCAAAAAGTCTTTATTGAGAATAACCATTACTTTGATAACTTTGGCACCGTTTATTTTCCGAATGCCTATTTCTTTAGTGCGCTTTCTGCTGGAATTAAATGAGATTGCGAACAAGCCAATCATTGATAAAAAGAGACTAATGAAACAGCAACTTCCTATGAGTTTCGCATAATTTGTGTTTTCGCGATGATACCATTCATAACGCTCTCTAACTGATTCAATATTAAGCGGATAATCCGGAACAATTTTTTGCCATGTTTCTGTTATAGCTTTCCTTACATCCCGATGTTTGCCTTGAGATGCTTTTATCAACAGGTGATTTCCGGTATTGTCGAATGTTATAATACCAGGCTCAATGACACTCTTCAGACTAAAATAATTGAAGTCCTTGAAAATGCCTATCACAGTCAGATCATTATCTCCCGGAAGTTTTCCACCAATCAGATTCTGATTTGAAAATTTTCTTGCTAACGACTCACTTATAATACAATTGTTTTTATCTGATGCCATATTTCCTGAAAAATTCCTGCCGGCTATCAATCTAATCCCAAGTGTATTGACAAAGTTTTCATCGCCTCTGAAAATGGAAGGAGTGTATTGTTTTTCAGTACCATCTTCTGTATAATGGAACAAGGCCATCATGTATTCCAGTAATGGGGAAGCTGTTGTTATGGAGACTTGAGCAATTGCAGGATTTTTAAGGATATCATCTTTAAAAACCATTGCCTTGTCAGAGTATTGAACCGGAAGTCTTACTTCAATTACTTCTTTATCAAGCCCAATATCCTTATTTGTTATAAAAATTATCTGTTTTATAATGACAACAGAACAAACCAACAGAATAAGTGAAACGGTTATCTGGATAATATTAAAAACAGGAATATGAACTATTCTATTGTTATTATCGAACATTACTTTAAATGGTGAGAAGATAGTCTGGGTATTTATTTTGCTAAAAGAAAATAACAAAGTGATCAATAACAAGAAAATCGCAACACCAGATATAATTAGTAATTCATTGGTATGAAAAAGATACCTGAATTTGATGTCCGATCCAACTAATTCATTAAAAAATGGCATAATAAATGACATCAGTTCAAGGCATAAGGCGAAAGCGATAATTTCAATTATCAGACATTCCAGCATGATATCCAAAATCAAATTTACTTTAGAGGCTCCATTTATTCGCCTGATATAGAATTCCCGGGATTTTTCTAATATATTATTATTTATCAATCCCAAGTAATTGAACGAGGCAACACCGATAATCATTGTACCAATAATTAATGCTAACCAAATGTCAGATTTATCTCTTATAGGACCTAATGAAGCCTCATTTGTTGTATCAAAATATACCTTCTTAAAGCTTTCCAGATAATATTTCCCAGGGGTTCCGTCATTGATACTTGGTATTTTTTCCTTCTCGTTAGCAAAAATCTTTTCAAGCTCTGCCGGATTAGTATTTTCTTTAAGCAACAGAAAAGCGAACCGTTCCGATTCATTTACATATTTTACAATATCAAAATTAAGCTGGGTATTGCCCACAGGTTTTCTGAATACTCCCTTTATTATGTAATCATTTTTTCCCTTTCCGCTTATCAATGCAATTATTTGTCCAACAGGCAAAGATTTCCCAAAATACTTTATCGCCAGCTCCTCAGATATTGCAATGCCGTCTTTCGATTCAAGTACCGTGGATGGATTGTTTGTAAGAAGTTCATAAGTGAAAAAAGTAAAGAAATTGGCCGATGCCTCATAAACCCTCGGATTATCATAATACGTCTCGTTATTCACTATCACTTTCTGAACGCTGATTCTGCTGATCCGGCAAAAATCCTCGACTTGAGAAAAATTCGCCTTCATATATTCGGCACTACCCAGACGGCAGGCAAACATTTTGGATCCTTTATTAAAGGGATCATCACATTGGAGAAGATAAATTCGATCTACATTTTTATGAAAACTATCAGTACTTAACTCCCTGTTTATAAAAAGTATTATCAGGTTGATACAAGCCATCCCAATTGCAAGGCTGATTATGATAACCGATGTATTCAACCGGTCTCTTAAAAGGCTTCTAAATATCTGGTGAAGTTTCATTATTCCATTTTTTTGTTTCTACCATAATCTAATCAATTATTCATCCGGACAAACCATTCTACAGTGTATACTCCGATAATTGTTTGACATAACTAAAATTCTCCAATAATTAAGTACTATAATGATGCCACATTTGTATATATCTAATTTACAATGCTATAAGTATATTTAAAGAATTAAACCGTAAATTTATTTTACAACAAAACGTAAAACTATTTTACAGTATCTTTGCAGAACATATTAAATCAACATCCCGTCTTTTATTTACAAACCTGCCACTATGATTTCAACTTCTCATCCCCTATTTTTCAACCCCCATCCCCCCAATTTGGGGGCTTACACACTTATAACTGATTTGAAGTAAGAACGCAGAACAAACGAATTTTGAATTAAGAAGAGGTACCTAATTCTGCATTCTGACTTCTTTTGTTCTTCATTCTTCATTCATACCTTAATGCCTCCACCGGATTCCTTGTTGCTGCCCTCCAGCTCTGCCAGCTCACTGTTAATAAGGCAATTCCAAGTGCTATAACTCCTGCTAAAGAAAATATCCACCAGCTAAGTTCAGTTTTATAAGCAAAGCTTTGCACCCATTTGTGCATGGCGAACCAGGCAATAGGACAGGCAATTACAAAAGCGATCCCTACCCACTTTATAAAATCTTTATTCAGCATCATCAGAATCTCAAAGATTTTGGCTCCGTTCACCTTCCGGATTCCTATTTCTTTTACACGACGCTGGCAGGCAAAAATTGATATTGCCAGGATGCCAAGACAGCATATGACTATTGCACATAATGAAAATAAAGAGAATGTTCGATGGAATCTTAATTCAGATTGATACATATTCTGTATAGCCTGATCAAAAAAACTAACCTCCACCGGGAAAGATGGGGAGAGCTCTGAGACTGTTTTTTTAATTTTTTCAACTGTTATGTATAATGATTTATAATCATTTGTTTGAATGTTTACCAGGCAATATGATGCATAAGAGTCATTCCTTATTGCAAGAGATGCGATGGGTTGATTAACAGGTTTGTAATGAAAATCTTTTATAACTCCAATAATTTCGAATATCAAACCACCCCGGTGTATCATTGTCCCTCCCAATGGATTGGTTAAATTATTTTCACGAAGGAATGTTTCATTCACCACGATTTTATTTTTATCGGAGGAAAGATTATCAGTAAATAAACGCCCCGAAACCAATTGAAGTCCTGATATTTCAAAGAATTCTGCATCGGCACTGAACGTGTCAAAACTGACTTGTTTTTTTTCGCCATTCAGGTTTAATGGTTGTCCCCACCATGATGAAAAAGTTTTACCGGGAAAAAACTGCGAAAATGAGACTTTCGTTATAGTGGAATTACTCTCTAGTAGATTTTTAAGAACATCTTTCTTCTGGTTAAGTTGCTCAGTAAGCTTAATACCTATGATATTGTTCTGGTTAAATCCAAGATTGTTACTCCCGAATCTGACCTGTTTCTGAACCAGTAAAGTAAAGGAAATAAGCACAATAGAAATCGTAAACTGTATTGCTACGAGAACTCCTCTGAATGAGAAGTTGGTTTTGCCTGGGTTTATTGTTTTTTTCAAATTATCAACTGCGCAGGAGGAAGAGATCCTCAAAGCCGGAATAATACTGTATGTTACACTTAAAATAATGATAATTCCCAGCGAAATAATTATAAATTCAGGAGAATCTATTAATTTCTGGTTGAAGTGAATCCCGGTATAGTTCCGGATATAGGGAGTGACTGCATTAACAAGTTCGATTGCAATCAGAAGAGCGGCCAGGAAAAAGAGGAATGATTCTGTGAGTATGTTACAGAGTATATGAGATCTATTAGCTCCCATTATTTTCATTATCCCTGTTTGTTTTATTTTTTCCTGCCACTGAGATGATGAAATGTTAATAAAATTGATCAGTGCAATAATCAGAACAAGTGAAGCTACGAGTAGAAGTATCTGAATTTTCGTCCTGTCCCCTTTAATAAGATAACTGCTCCCAAAAAGTGAAAATCTTGAAAAGTAGACTTTTCTCAATGGAGTCAGTCTTGTAATCAAAAAGTCTTTTTGTATTTCTTGCGGGTAAAGAGACAAAATGGTCCTCGCTGTTTCGTCAGGATCAATTCCCTTTTTTAAAAGGAGAAATGTCTGGAAATTGAACGATCCCCATTCTGTATACTCACCTACACTCTCCTGAACAATTTTTCTTGTGGCAATATTTGTAATTGCATTGAAGGTAAGACACGAATTAGCATTTGGCTCCTCAATAACTGCACTTACTGTAAGACTATTATTGTTGTTCAGTTTAATGATTTTGCCAAGAGCCACTTCATTGCCAAAGAGCTTGTGCGACAACGTTTTTGTGATCACAATTGCCAAAGGGTCTTTCAGAGCAGTTTCAATATTTCCTTCAATTAAATTGTAAGTAAAAAGCTTAAAGAAATCTTTATCTGCAAAAATCAGATCTGATGTGATGGGCTCTTTGTTTTCAGCCTGAAATACCGGAGCTTCCCAAGTATCGCTAATCCTGACAGTTGATTCTACTCCGGGAACTTTCGCATCAATATATTCTTTAAGGATACCCGGGGTATAAACATGATCTTCTGATCCGTATAGAAAAACCCGTTCTCCGTTCTTTTGAAAACTGTCTGTCGTAAGCTCACTATAACAATAAATAGAAAGGATGATTACCAGTGTCAGACTAATGGATAAACCAAGAAGATTTATCAGGTTGGTTGCAGGTTTCCGGGTGAAATTCCGGATGATTGTTTTAAAAAAATACTTCATTTTTTTTATGCTTCTTCGTTAAGAAAACAAGGTAAACTATTCATATCTCAGCGCCTCCACAGGGTTCCTCGTAGCTGCTCTCCAGCTCTGCCAGCTGACTGTCAGCATAGCTATACATGAGACCATCAAACCAGCCAGAAAAAATATCCACCAGCTCATAGTTGCTTTGTAAGCAAAACTTTCGAGCCATTTATAAATGGCGTACCAGGCAATTGGACAGGCAATAAGAAATGCTATTGCTATCCATTTTATGAAGTCTTTATTGAGCATACCAAGTACTTCGGCTACTTTGGCACCGTTTATTTTCCGGATACCGATTTCTTTAACTCTTCTTTCAAAATAGAATGTAATTAACCCAAACAGACCAAGCAGAGAAAGTGAAATGGCCAGAATAGCAAAAATCCCGATTATTTTTGACAAGCGCTGTTCTTCAGCATAGTTTTTGAAATAGGTTTCCCTTACATCCAGATAACTAAACGGTATGCCAGGAAATATTGTCTCCCAGTTTTTTTTCATCAATGCAATAGTCTGATTTTTATATTGGGGCACTATCCTGAAAGTCAGAAAGGCCGGGAAATTATTCTGTAATCCAAATCGGTATATCATTGGTGGAATAGGTTCTTTCAGAGTAGTTGGATAGATATCTTTCATCACTCCCACAACCGGGTAATTCGAGTCTTCTTGTCTAAGTTTTAAAAACTTACCTTCTATGTTATTCCATCCGAACCGTTTCATAGCAGTTTCATTTATGATAAATGCATGCTTATCAGTACTATATTTCTCTGAGAAGAATCGCCCGTCAACGATATTTATTCCGAATACTTTTGTGAAATTTTCATCCACAGCAGTAGATACAACAAGACATTCATCAATATGCGCATCTGTTGGATTTACGGTAAAATAATTTTCAAAATAAAATCCAGGGATATCCTCTGTTATACTTCCTATTGATAGACCATACCCTGCACCTTGTTTTTCCAACTCACTATTGTAGATTTTGGTTTTGTTAAATTTATCCACTTCGTTCATTTGGACATTTTCTAAAACAATAGCAAGAAGGTTGTCATTATTAAATCCAAGATTGGCACTTTTCATAAAAGCTATTTGTCTTATAATGAAAAATTGTCCGATAATAAGCGCTATTGTAAGTGAAAACTGGAAAACGAGTAACCCGTTATGTATGCCTTTGTTGATTCTGACAAATGAGTTTTTGCTCTTGATAATACTTGCCGGAATAACTTTTGAAAAAGTATATCCTGGTATTATCCCTGAAATAATAGCCACAATAAGAGAAATGCCAATTGTATATATCCATACATAAATGTTATTTTCCTGTCCTGCCAGTGGCCTTTCTGCTAAATGCTCAAACATTGGCAGAAAAAAACTACTGAGAAGTATGGCTAAAAGTAAAGCCACAAATACATTTAAAAGTGATAAACAGATTTGAATAGAGATAATATGACTTGAACTGGCACCTGCTATACGTCTGATACCGGCATCAATATTCATTTTAAAAGCCCGTGCCAGTGTAAGATTTATATAATTAACACAGGCAATAAGAAGAATAATGAACGATATACAGGCTAAGAGAATTATATAGGTATATGAAACTGCGGGTTGCCCAGTTAATGAGGTGTTAAAATGTGATTTATAAAAGGGAGCCGTGAAATATGTACTGCGTCCTTTTAAAAAATCAGGATAATACCTGGAAGGAATCTCCTGAAGGTGCCGGTTAAATTCGTCTTTTGAATATCCATTCTGTAGGATTACATACGTTATCATCCCACCGTTCCACCATGCAACTTTATAATCAGGAGTAATTTTCTCCCTTATTTTATCCGAGAATAGAACATCAAAATGAACTGATGAATTTTGAGGAATATCCTTGAAAACATGAGAAATAGTAAAACTAAAATTGTTGGAAGAAATGACTTCCCCTATCGGATTTTTGTTACCAAAGATTTTTAATGCAAACGATTTTGATACGGCAATTTTATCGGGATCATTAAGTATGGTACGGATGTCACCGAGGATTAACCTGTAATTAAAGATATTAAATATATCGGGTTCTGTTGAAGCTCCGTTAAAACCGGAATACTCAACATTCTGATATTTAATTTTGCTGTTTTCACGAAGTATTTGCCAGACTCCTGTCACATATTTTACCTCGGGGAAATCGTTTTTCAGGGTAAGGGGTAATGGGATAGCCGAATAAGCCATGTATTCTCCTGATTTAAGGTCGTGTTCACAAACCTGTAGAATCAATTTTTTATTTGAATGAAAAGCATCAAATGACAATTCATAATGTAACAGCATGACCATAAGAACAAAAAGTGAGATCCCAATAGTTAAACCAAAAATATTTAAAAGCGAATACCGGTCCGCTGCTCTAAAATATCTTAAGGCTACTTTTAAACTGGTTAGTTTCATATTATTTTAAGATTCGATTCGATTAGTACCCAAATATTTCCAACAGCTACTTGTTCCAACCCTCCAGATTCTACTCAACGCGAGATTTATTAACCCTAAATCTCATTCTTTTCAACCCCCCATCCCCCCATCTGGGGGGCTTACCAGAAGATAGATGACGAATCCTAAGTCCCCCAATTGGGGGATTTAGGGGGTAAATTTATTCATACCTTAATGCCTCCACCGGATTCCTTGTTGCTGCACGCAACGATTGGAATGAAACAGTGAAAAACGTAATCAACAATGTAAACAAACCTGCCAAAGCAAATATCCACCAGCTAAAACTTGTCTTATATGCAAAATTCTCTATCCATTTATTCATAGCAAAGAATGAAACCGGGACAGCAATGATAAATGCCAGGATTACACCAACCAGGAATTCTTTATTCAACATTGTCACAATCTCAGTAACCTTTGCTCCGTTGATACGGCGAATACCAATTTCTTTTGTTTTATTAACAGTCACCTGCAAAATCTGACCTAACATACCCAAACAGGTAATTATAAATGCGATCATTGAAAAAAAGGCAATGGCTTTGCCCTGCCGGTCTTCTCCACGGTAAAGAGAATCAAAATACTCATCGAAAAATATATAGGAGAATTGAGTACCTGGTAATAAAGATTTCCAGATTTTTTGAAGGGCATTCATCTGTTCCTGCAAATTTCCGGGAAGCAGCCTTATATTTAGTGAAGAATACTGACTGTCAGTAAATATGAGACAGGCCGGTTGAATCTCTTTATGCAGAGACGCCACGTTAAAATCTTTCACAACTCCCACCACATTATATCCACCTTCTTTGCCATTTTTAAATTTTCTGTTTTCCAGATTTCCCCAACCATATCTCTTAAGTGCTTCCTCATTTATATAACATGACTGATTCAGGTCTCCATCCAGAAATTCCCTGCCTTTAAGTAACTTAATATCAAAAGTTTCAAGAAATTGCTTATCAATGTAAAAACAGTTAAACGTTGTTTGCTTAATGTCATCAACACCCATTCCAATTCTTACAAAACCGGGACCGCCCTGGCTATAAGATGAACTTTTAACAAAGGACAGGTTATTAATTTGTTGTTTTAGTGCCGACTTATTATGAAAATCTTCGGGGATGCTTAGATTTAACAAAAGTTCTTTATTAAAACCCAGATCAGTCGTTTTTACATAAGTCAATTGCTTTTGGATCAATATTAAGCTTATAAGCAAAATCAGAGATACAGAAATCTGAAAAACAGTAAGTAATTTCTGTCCCAGCCTTCTTCCGGGCTTTAATCCTTTTTTCCCGAACAACATCTGAACATCAAACCGTTTGATAATATATGCCGGGGCCAACATGGAAACCATTATCACAATCAGGATCACGATACTGAACATGAGGAATAACTGCCAGGAAAACATCCATCTGAGATTAAGAGTCGTGTCAAGTAATTTTCCAGCGACAGGAAGGGCAGCAGATGTAAGGTAAAGTGCTATAAGAAAAGAGATTAATACTGTCACGACTATTTCCGTCAAATAATATTGTCTTAACTGATTGCTGTTAGCACCATTTGTGATTTTTATTCCGACAACTTTCAGAGCGTTGATATGTTTTGATAATGTGAAATTCACATAGTTTATAACTGAAAGTAATAGAATAAGCAAGGTAATTGAGAGAAATATATATATCAAACCTTTGCTGCCGACCTTGTTCCCGTTGTCCTTAATACCTTGTTCAAGGTAAATATCACGGAGTTGTTGAAGGTGAACACCGGTGGTTTTTGATTTGTTCGCAGGAAATCCGGAATTTAGCTTCTTTTGAATTGATGCAACATCTGTTTCTCCTTTAATGAGCACATAAATATCCACGTCATTGTAGCATACTTTAGCATTACAGGTCTGTGAGAATCTGAAATTCTCATTATCACTATTAAAAAAGATATCGGCTCCCATACTTGAATTTTCCGGCATATCTTCAACGACAGCGCTGACTGGCAGTTCCATAGAATTGTCCAAATGTATAATCTCACCCAGAACATCTGTTTTTCTGAATAATTTCTGTGCAGTTGATCTGGTAATTACCAGCGAATTCAAATCAGAAAAAGGTTTTACTTTATCTCCTACCAGAACGGTTAAGGTAAAAATTTTAAAAAAGTCATTGTTTGTAGAAATAATTTCTTTTATAAGTACATAATCTGTCCCATGAATAGTTCTTAAATAAAGTGGAATATTTAAAGGATTGTAATTAAGTGGCGCTGCACAGGAGATTTCAGGGTACTGTTTCTGCAATGCGGATGCAATATCATAATCCATTTTTGGACTATTGCGAACTGTATCTACCAGTCTATAAATACTTTTATGGTTCTTATAACCTGAATCTACATTAAATTCATTAAAAATGAATAATGACAAAATAATGCATACAGTAAAACCAACAGAGAATCCTGCCAGGTTCAGAAAAGAAAAGAGCCTATTCTTTCTTAAATTCCTTAAAGAGGTTTTCAGGTTGTATAATAACATTTTTTCACGTTTTAAGTTTTAAAATCCGATGCTTAGAAAAACCGTGTGACCCAAATTCTGATCCAGAAGTATTATGTAGTTTTAAAGGAGTTGTGTCTTTAAATTCGTCTGACATATAGTACAAATTTATTATCTTTTATCGCTCGTTATGAGTCCATCGGATAACCTGATTATCCGGTTTCCGGTCTTTGCAAACTCCTCATTATGTGTTACCTGGATAATCGTGATCCCTTCACTGTTAAGAGTTTTGAGCAATTTCATGATTTGCTTACCCTGGTCGGTATGAAGGTTCCCAGTGGGCTCATCAGCCAGGAGAAGTTTTGGTTTGCCGACAATAGCTCTTGCAATACCCACAAGTTGTTGTTGCCCTCCTGAAAGCTGAACCGGAAAGAGATCCTTTTTTGCCACCATATTGAACCTGTCGAGCATTTCAGCCACCATGGCCTTTCGTGTACTGAGCTTTACTCCTTTATAGACAAGCGGAGTTTCAATATTCTCATATACTGTCAAGTCTTCAATCAGGTGAAAAGCCTGGAAGATAAATCCGATATAATTCCTGTGATATTCTGTTTTCTTTTTCTCACTAATTGCATGGGCTGGCTGATCAAGAAAGAAGTACTCACCCTCATTCGGTTCATCCAGCATTCCAATTATGTTTAGAAGTGTTGATTTCCCTGCCCCGCTGGGTCCCATAATAGTAACAAACTCACCTTCTGAGATTTCCAGGTCAATGTCTTTCAGAACAAATGTCCTCTGGAATTTCGAATCGTAATACCTGAAAATGTTTTTAAGTAAGATCATATTCGTCGGTTTTAAATTCATAATATACTATTCATATCTCAGTGCTTCCACCGGGTTCCTGGTTGCTGCCTTTTACCCCCTAAATCCCCCAAGGGGTACTTAATGAAATCAGAATGAAGAACATTCGAATTCAGAATACTGAACTATCCTTCAATTCTTAATTCGCTGTTCGTTTGTTCTTCATTCTTCATTCATACCTTAATGCCTCTACCGGATTCCTTGTCGCTGCCCTCCAGCTCTGCCAGCTAACTGTCAATAATGCAATTACTAATGCAATAACTCCTGC
>Ga0182021_10010261_pt1 | contig 11113 bp, 9 predicted proteins | sample 612E3MmetaG_FD_120493 | JGI IMG/M metagenome (GOLD analysis project Ga0182021, IMG submission 120493) | Permafrost microbial communities from Stordalen Mire, Sweden - 612E3M metaG (Illumina Assembly) | ecosystem: Environmental > Terrestrial > Soil > Wetlands > Permafrost | place: Sweden...
CCCTTCCTTCCCGTCGACGACGAACAGTACGACATCCGCCTCCTCGATCGCCATCTGGGCCTGTTCGCGTATGGCCGTTTCGATGACGTCGTCGGAGGCGGGGACAAATCCCCCCGTGTCGATGAGCGTGAAGCGTTTCCCGCCCCAATCCGTTTCTGCGTAATGCCGGTCGCGCGTGACACCCGGCGCGTCGTCCACAATGGCGTCCCGGTGTCCGACAATCCGGTTAAAAAGCGTGGATTTGCCCACATTGGGACGACCGACGATTGCGACAAGCCAGGTGGACATGGATGTTGACAATGGGATATGAATGACCCGATTAAAAAAAATACGACAATCGGCTGCGAGTAGCAAGAGGACGAGGATGAAGACCGAAAAGGGGCGTGCGGGGAATGCCGATCGAATGCGGGCGAGCCGGGGGAATCAGAGCTTGGGGGGGGTCGCAAACGTGTGGACGTTTGCAAGAGCTTCGTTCAGTTTTTCAAAACCGGAGGATTTTGAAATGTATGCGCTTGCTCCGGCCGCGGCGGCGAATGCCATGTCTTCCTGGCGATTGGAGGAGCTGACGACGACAACGGGGATATCCTTCAGTCCCTCGTCTTCCTTCATCATTTTCAGGATCTGTTTTCCGTCCACGTACGGGATGTTGAAGTCAAGGAGCACGAGCGACGGTCTCGGACTGAGCGATTCGTCGGAAAACTTGTTCTTCCTGTAAAGATAGTCGATGGCTTCCTGCCCGTCGCGCACGACGTGGATCTCCCCCGGGACATGGTTTCGCTTGAGAATGTACGTTGTCAGCTTGAGGTGCTCGTAATTGTCCTCCACGAGCAGTATGTCGAGGGGATGCGCCATCGCCGACGCATCATAGTCAATTCGATGCGGAAACACAAGGGGACGGACCGGCCCTTGATGCAGATCACAGCGGGACTGACCGTCCATGCCGGCGCAGCCACCGTTCCGATTGCCGGAAAGAAGGGCAGATCTTCTCCACGAGATCCCAGAAGCGGGAAGAATGGTCCAGATACTGCAAATGAGCAAGCTCGTGGCAGATCAGGTAGTCGGCGACTTCCATCGGGAGAATGACGAGGCGCCAGTTGAAGCTGAGCGCACCGTTCCGGGAGCAGCTCCCCCAGCGGGTCCGCTGGTTTCGAACCGTGATCCTGCCGTAACGGAACTTCCACTGCTCGTTCAGCCGGCTGACGCGAAGGGGGATGATCGACTCAGCCTGTCCCCTCATCCAGCGTTCGAGGAGCATGTGGATGTCTTCCGGGCTCCCGTGAGTGAGACGGACGATGATCTCAGATTCTGTCAGCGCAACGGAAGGCCGGCGCCGGTCATCGCGGAGGACGCGAATCGTCCGTTCGGCTCCCAGAAAAAGAATACGGGAGCCTTCTCCGGGCGGCCGTTCCCTTTCGACAGCGCCGGAGCGCGTGAGTCTGTCAAATGTCCGGAAAATCCACGGCGCGTGCCGTTTCAGGACGGTTTCCGGAGCGGACAGTACGAGATGCGCCGGGACAACCACTTCCACGAGTCCGGCTTCCCGGATCCGGAGCGACACACGCCGCGCCCGCCTGCTCGGGCGGACCGTGTACGGGATCTCACGCTCCCCGAGCCTGACCGTTCCGTTCATCGCTTTGCCATTTTCTGGAATTCTATGTACCTATACGTGAACAACGGACTCCCGTCTCACCATGCGACTTGCCATCCATCCCATCAACCCGGAACCCAGGCTCATCGAGCGTGCTGTGGAGGTTCTGCGGGCGGGCGGGATCATCATATATCCCACCGATACGGTGTACGGAATAGGGTGCAGCATTGAAAGCAAGAATGCGATCGAGAGGATTCACCTGATCAAACATCAGAAGCAAGAAAAGCCGTTCAGTTTCGTCTGCTCGGGGCTGACACACATCAGCGAATACGCCCTCGTCAGCAACATGGCCTTCCGGACGATGAAGCACCTCATCCCGGGTCCGTACACATTTATCCTCCCCGCGGCAAAAATGAGGCAGTTCCCGAAGATACTCGTGTCGAAGCGGCGGACGGTAGGCATACGCGTACCGGACAGCCCGATTACACTTGCCCTTGTCAGCGGGCTCGGACATCCGGTACTGAGCACCAGCGTGACGCTGGAGGACGGGACCCTTCTCAACGAACCCGACGAGATCGTCGGGCATTTCAACAACAGGGTGGAGATGATCATCGACGCCGGCCCGCTTCACACGGGCCCTTCGACGGTGATCGATCTCACCGGGGAGCAACCGGAGATCCTTCGTGAGGGTTCCGGCACCATTGCTCCGCTTTCCTGATTCTGCGTTCTCCGATATCCCAAGATAACGCTTCTCCGCCGTCAACGCAAAAGGGAGCGCTTTGTTTGTCAGGACAGCATCGCCCGCCCGGAACCTGCAGGGTAACACCCCGGAATGCTCCGCTTACTTCAGGTACACAACCTTCTTCTCCCATGTCCGTCCTTCCGCCTGGAGCCTGCAGATATAGACTCCCGACGCGGCCGCATGCGCTTCCCAGGCAGCGGTATAGCTGCCGGGTCCCTGCTGCCGGTCGACAAGCCGTGCAACCTCGCGTCCGACGACGTCGTAAATAGTCAGCGTAACGTGGCTGTTTCTGGAGAGACTGTAGGTGATCGAGGTCGCGGGATTAAACGGGTTCGGGAAATTCTGGCGCAGCCCCGGTGCCGTCGTGACCGATGCCTGCTCTCTCTGCGCATCGGTCAGCGTAAGCGTCACGGCCAGGGCCCCGCTGTAGTGCACCGTCCCGTCCAGGTCGGACTGATTGAGACGGTATTCATACGCTCCGGGCGGTATGCCGCTGTCGAGCCAGGAATATGAATGCCTCGCCGCTGAAGTTCCCGCTCCGTAAGTAAACGAGGCGGGGTTGCCGCTGAAGGTGCCGGTTGCGGCTGTGCGGCGCTCAACGATGAATCCGTAGCAATTGGTTTCGGAGGGAGTCGTCCAGTCGACCCGCACCGAGCGGTAGTCGACGGGAAGGGCCTCGAAACTGCTCAGCTGAACGGGAAGGGCGGCAAGGCTGGAGAGGACGATCGATGTCTTCGGATCCCCGACCACGACGTCCATCCACGAAAGATAGTGCGAGGCGCTGAAGTAGCTTTCGGCGAGGTTGTACCCCGATGTGTACCGCCCGAATAGGATTGACACGTCGGTCATCGCCGAGGTGTAGGGCTCGAACACGTAACCCCTGGCGCCGCTTACTCCCTCCTGGATCAGGTCGGCGACGAGCGATTGCCCGTACGTTGTGGCAGTCATAAAGCTCCGCGCGGAGGTGGACACGTACGTCTCGGCGATCGCACCCGGCATCCATGTGTTGTGCGGGCTGCCGTTGTTTGAATACAGGACAGCGCTGTGATCGTTGGACCCCCAGCTCGCATATCCCGCAACGCCCGACTCGTGTGTCATGAATACCGTGCCCGTATCAAGAATGGCCAACGCGCCGTTGCCTGCAAGAACGGCGCGCGCCTTCGCGAGGTTTGCGTTCAAAAAATCGTAGACGTGTGCCCAGAGGGGATCCTCATCGAGAATAAACGGTGATGCAGAGTTGAGAAGAACCCCGGGCCCTGATTTATCGATAAGCCGCTCTACGTCCTGGAGCGAGTAACCGTCAAGCCTCGTGATCAGGTAGATCCCGAATGCTCTGCGCGAGAAATGCGCCGTCTGAGCGAAATAAGGCGAGAGACACCCGCCGCCGTTGCCAATCTGCGCGCTGTCGGGGCCCAGGACGCACATAAGCTCGCTCTCCACGGACGCCGACGTGGAACCGGGTCCACCGAGATCTCCCCGGTCAACCCGGAGGGGAACACCCTTTGTCGTGACGATGTAGTTGATGGAATCCACAAGGTTATTGGTTCGCAGATAACTCTCGATCTGGTGCCGGAGCGACGCAAAGACAGAATCGTTTACGGTCTCATCCGTTGTCGTGTTCACACGGATGATATTCGTCTGCGGAATCCCGCGCGCTGTCTGGAAATAGTTCCCGATATCCAGCGAAACCTGGCTGTTGGTATTGACGACGACGGCAACATCCTGGTAACCGGACGCGAAAACGCTCCGGGATGGAATGAACGAGGCCGCCGCGAAAAAGTATGTCATACAGCGTATGCACCATTTCATACGGTATGGTGTCTCATCATGCGTGCCACCAGACCCCTTGTTCGACCATACCCCGGGAATGGCCTGTTTTGAGGAGATTGTCCCGGCTGAACCCTCCCGGCAGCCTGAATCAGGAGATCCAGTCCCCATTTCTACAACGGGATTGTACATATTACCTGCCGGAAAACAGCAGCTTAGCAGGAACGACGGAAGAATTGGTTGAGCGGAACAGGCATATGAAAGGGGGACGGGAGTGGAAAAGGAATGTGTTGTCTTACCGGGGCCTGCGCGACGGCATGACCCAGACGGTTCCCAGAATTCCCGGCTTCGTTCTTGCAGAGTCAGGGGGATGCATCTTCTGCACAGCATTGCGCGGGACATCCGGCTGGTAGTACACGGTCAGAATTCTGCCGGAATCGAGTTCGACAGACGCCGGGTATCCCAGGTCGCCGTTCGGGGCATCGTCACGCAAGACAATCTCGTCTCTCAGCTCCCACCCGATGCCGTCAGCACTGATGCAGGCCCTCTCGCCAAAAGGGACTCTCCTGTATCCGTACGAGCACAGAATCCGGCCGTCGGAAAGCTGGAGCAGATGCGGAGGGAAGCCCCAGAGGGGTGTCCGGAACGGCTGAACCCAGGTTGCGCCGCCGTCATCGGAGAACGTTTCCCACAGAACGCACCGGGGGCTTGTGTCATCATATCGGGGAGCGGCCGCCCGGATCATCATGATAACCCGCCCCGTGGACATCTGCAGCATATGCGGCTCGGCGAATGTGATGCTATCGGCCGGCGGCGGTTCAATCGTCGCGATCCGCGTGAAGTTCATATCCGGCATCACGGCGCTGTAGACCCCGATGCGAGGGGAGTCCCGGCGGTATGAAGCGACGAGAAGCCTTCCGTCGCGCAATTGAATGCCGCCGTGCACGGCATCGCATCCCCGGACGGGTGTGGACCAGGTTCGCCCGTGATCGCGCGACAGAATCGTCCACGCCCCCTGGGTGTCCACCGATGCCCGGTACCCGGGAGCGTCAACGAAAGCAGACCAGCGCCGGAGAGTCGACGGTTCATATGAGAGACGAGCCAGGGCATCGTACCCTGCGCGCGTGTGGAACGTGGACCAGAGATGGGCGACGATCGTGCCGTCGGAGAGAAGCGTGATCCCCGATTCCCGGTCGTCAATCGGCGTATCGTACACCACTGAAGGAGGTTCCCACGACTCACCGTTGTCGGTCGAACGCGTCCCGAGAATCGCTCCATCCGGTCCCAGGTGTTCTTCGGTCTCTGTAAACAGCACGAGCAGATCCCCGTTTGCTGCGCGCACGACCGAAGGCCACGCGCAATATTGCCCGCGCGTTTCCGCGATCACGCAGTTGCGAATGATCCCGGCGTTCCCCCGCACCGCCGGATTCTCCTGCGCCGGCGAAAGGAAGCCTGACAGGGAGAGTGCAATAAAGACTACGGGGATAGATCGCATTGTTGGCCTTTGCCCGGAGGTCACGCCTCCGGGGCAATGAACATTCGCACATCGCCGAACTCCATCGTGACCCTGTGAACCAGCGACGGGGCCCCTCCTTCGGCGGGACGCATCGCATGCGGGAAGGTCAGTGTGCGTTCGCCGGCGGCGGTGGCGATGACGGTTACCGCGTCGCGGGTCGCGTACACAATATCCGACCGGTCGCTCCAGAGCGTTACCCCTGCATCCCGGGCGATCCGGCGGAGGACGTCCACAGTAAGGGGTGCTGCGCCGACATAGATCGACGTCCATCCATCCAGGGACTTGCTCGCGAAGGCCGGGCGCCCGTTGTCGATCCATCTCCCGAGAACCTGTACGCCGGCGTCAAGCACGGCGAACCGGGGCTTCTGGGGTTTTTTTGTGCCGAACACCGTGGTGCTTATTTCATCGGTCTTCTCGACCCGGATCTGCATCGGACCGGGATCGTGGAGGATCTCGAACCGGAACCCCGTTAGCCGTTCCATCTGCCCGGGGTCGAACCCGCCGGGAGCAATAAACCCCGGGGCGTAATACCAGACGACAGTTGCACCGCTCCCTTCCAGCATGTGCCTTATGCGGTCAGCTTCCGCGCGATCCATAGTGAAGAGATTGACCATGAAGAGAAGCTGAAATCGTCGTGCATCGGCGGAAGTGAGATCGGAGCGGTAGATCGAGTCGAACGGAGCCGCCATCCGGGAGAATGTCCTCTGCTGGCTGTTGATAAACCAGTGATTGAAGTGGTCGCACTGTGTGATGCCGTAGCCAGTCCACGGATCCTCGGCCTTCCAGTGTTCTGTTGCGAAGAACGCCTTCGGATCGTACACCGCCGCGATCTTCGCGACGCTCGAAACGTCCATGCGGGCGCGCTTCTCGCCCAGCGCCACAAACGGCCGGATTGCTTCAATGAGCGGGGGAGAATCGTACCAGCCGTGGTTGGCCTGGTAGGGGGGGCAGAGGTGGCCGAAATCGAAGAACCACCCCCCCACGCCCCGCGCAAACATCTGCCCGAGGTCGCGGCGTATGATCCTCACCGATCCTTCCACTGAATCGTGGCCTGATCCCCCTTCCCCTGCTTTCTTCGGCTCGAGGTATGTGGTCGGGTCGATCTCGACGAAGAAGAGCTTCCCGTGCCTGTGTATGGACTCGACGAGGACGCGGTAGCCTCCGTCGCCTCCAACCCCTCGGGCACGACCCAGCCAGTTCCCCGCATCATCCACCATGTCGCTCTCCCAGCGCTCCTTCGCCGGCATCAAGTTCGTGTGCTGGTATGAGTACGGCGAGGCAAGAAAATCAACATCCGCGCTGGCGAGGACGCGCTCGGGCGAGAGGTGTCCCCCCTCCTGGATGTGGACGTTTTCGAGAAGGTATCCGAAGAACGCACCGCAAAGTATGCGCCGGCCCGTAATCTCTTTCGTGATCCCGGCAAAGTACAGGAGCGTATCGGCGATGTAGTCGTGATGGCGACCATAGAACGCGATGACATCGCGCTCAACTGCGGGATCGCGGAGGAGTCCGGCCGTGGTGGTCATCCGGGCGTGGGTGTCCGGGACGGGACCGACCGCCTCCTGCATCGGTACGCTGTAATCCGGAACGAAACGCATCCCCGTATAGTGCCACTCCCCTGTATGCCCGTACGCCACCTGGTAACCGATCATCCGGGAAATAAGCGGCGAGGCCTCCATGTGCCGGAGGAACGAGGTAAGGACCTCCTTCATCTCTGTCCGCCAGATTTTGGAAGCCCATGAGGCGTCATTCGGATCGGAGAGCCCGTTCCAGTTAAGTCCGGTTTCGCCGAGCCGCTCCGGAAGGCGATACATGGAAGGATCGGGCGTCAGTCCGCATTTCACGAGCTCACCGGGGTGCGCCTCCTTCCACCAGGCAGGCGGATTGAGATGGAGTCGCGGAAGGAAGTACGACGACCCCTGAATGGCGAGCATACGGGCGAAGAAAAGGTCGAACGCGCTCCAGTCGTACTTTCCGGGGGCGATCCAGCCGGCGTTCAGTCCGAGAATCGGCGTGAACATGGATATGCCCGAGTCCCGGTACCCTGCAGCCGTCTTCAGGAGCTCGTCGCTCAGAGCGAGGAACGGATACGTTTCGCGGCCATTGATGAAGAGCCTCGGCCCGCCGCGTTCGCTCCGGATCTCCGAGCGGCAGGGCTTCTCCCCCCGAAGAGGCGAGAATGCAGACTCAAGTTCATGGTCCCGGTCCTGCGCTCCGTCCGCCGGCCCGGTGATCGCGAATGTCCGTGGAATGAACGCGAGAGCGCCGGCGGACGCCCCGAGGAGCTCGAGTACAGTGCGGCGTTTCATGGTCTACCTCACCGAATTATAGATGTACACCGACAACATTGCTTTTGTGAATGTGATCATGCCAGACCTTCGCCGCCAAATTGAAAAAGGGAGCATCACACCCGTGACACGGATATGACAAACTCCCTTTTCAAATCAGTTTTGCATTCTCTGTCGGAGCGGGGGGGGGTCGAACCCGGGACCTTGGCGCCTCCGGCGCCACGCGCTAGCCAAGCAAAAATAGAAAAGGAACTCACCGAACCGATGCACAGTCGTGGTTAAGTCCCTTCTCTCTTTGCTGTCGGGGCGCCGGGATTCGAACCCGGGACCTCCTGGTCCCGAACCAGGCGCGCTAGCCGGGCTGCGCTACGCCCCGATGTGCTGCAACAACGAGCGGAAATATACGGAACACGCAGCGGTAAATCAAGAGACGTCACCGAAACTCGCAGACCACCCACGCATTGGTCACCGCGTTCGTCCGCGGATCCTTCGACGCAAACCTGCTGTTCAGGGGGAAACCCTTCTGGAGCATTTCCAGCGCAGATGGATTGACGTGTTCTTTGACCGAGAGATTTGTCGCATCCATTTCGGTGAGGATCCGGACGTAATCATCAATCCGGAGCCTGTTCTGGTACATGTATCTGTTCCCGGACAGCCTGTCCCATTCCCTCTCGGAAAACCTGAGAAAATTGACTGAGGAAATCGAATGGTCCCCGTGTGAAAAATGATCTGAGAGGTCGATCCAGTGGACAAAGAGGCCGCCGGGTTTCAGAAGCCGCCGCGCCTCCGCAATGATGCTCCTGAGGATATCCGGAGGGATATGCTGGAGCACGGCGTATGACACGTGGTAGTCGATCGTGTGGGGGGTGATGTCCAGACGGGTCGCGTCTGCAGGAGCCTGATAGCGTATGTGCGCAGCCTTGAGCACGCGGTCGATGTCGTCCCCCACTGCCAGCAGCGCGTTGAGCCGTTCTACCGAGAGCCGGGTGCCGGGTGTGTTCCCCAGGAGGCGGACGATCTGCTCAAAATGGGTCCGCATGCGGAATTCGTCACCCCCCACGAGCTCCGCCTTCAGGTAGTGGTTGAGATCGACGGTCGTGATTTCCGACGCCCCGCATAGCCACAGGACCAGGGGGAGTGTGATCTGAAGTCCCGTCCCGATTTCCAGAAAGACCCCGGATTCCACCGACCTTCCCTGCCTGACGATGCACTCCATGAGATCAAGTCCCATTTTCAGCCGGTGCGAGAGGTCGACTCTCCGCAGTCCCCCTGATCGGCGCTGGAGGTAGTAGTGGATGGAATAGCTCAGGCGGAGGGGGAGTCTGGCAACGAGGCTCTGCAGGAGCGCTTTCTGTCTCCATTTCATCGGATGAACACCCGTTGAATTCCCTCAGCCTGAGTCGCGGGCCGGGGCGGCGCAAAACTCCCCCGCGATAACCTCCGCCACATCACCCTCCGGCGTCTCCCCGTTCATGTCTATCCAGCGTATGCGGCCGTCGCGCCGGAACCAGGTCATCTGACGCTTTGCGTAACGGCGGCTGTTCTTCCGGAACTCTCCAGCCAGCTCCGCGGGGGCAAGCTCCCCCCTCAAGACGGCAAACGATTCTTTGTACCCCACGGTGTTGAGCGCATTCAGTCTCGCGTCGTAACCGAGTCGCACCAGCGCCGCTGCCTCTTCGAGGAGCCCTCCGGAGAGCATCCGGTCACACCGTTCGTCGATCCGCCGGTAGAGCTCCTTCCTCTCCCAGAGGAGACCGAAGAGGACAGGCACGAAATTCAGCACGACCCTGGCAGCCGTCTGATGGGATGACAGGGATCTGCCGGTCGCGTGTATCACCTCGAGTGCCCGGACAACCCGGCGGGGCTTCGTAGGGTCGATCCGTGAAGCTGTCGCCGGATCGAGGCGCCGCAGGTCTTCCAGGAGATCAGGAAGGCCGTTCCGCCGTATGCGCTCCTCCAGCGCTTCACGGAATTCCGGATCCGCCCCCGGCCCCTCGAAAAACCCGTCGATCAGCGACCGGACGTAGAGCCCCGATCCCCCTGCAACGACCGGGATGAGCCCGCGCGCAAAAATCTGATCGACCGCTCTTCTCCCCAGCTCCCCGAATTTCCCCGCGTTGAATTCCGCGTCCGGAGCCAGCTCGTCAACGAAATGGTGCCTCACCAATTCCCTCTGTGCAGCGGTCGGTTTGGCGGTCCCCACATCGAGATGTCTGTAGATCTGGCGGGAGTCGGCCGACAGTATCTCCCCTCCCAGGATTTGCGCGAGCCTGAGCGCGACCCCCGTTTTCCCCGATGCCGTCGGTCCCACGATCACCGGGACGCGGCGGGATTCCCCGGGACCATGGCCTCCGGGAGATTTTCCTACCATCCCATTTTTCCGATCAGAGGAACGAACTTGAACCCTTCGATCTCGCGCCGCTCGGTTTCCTCCCCGCGGCGCGTGATGACGACGAGCGACTGGACCTCGCGGCTTCCCACCGGAATGACGAGCTTTCCCCCGTCGGCGAGCTGCCCGGTGAGCGGCCGGGGGACATCCGGCGCGCCGGCAGTGACGATGATGCCGTGGTATGGAGCGAACTCACTCCAACCCACCGTCCCGTCCCCCCCTTTTGTGGCAATCCGGTACCCCAGCCGGTCAAACATCCTGCGGGCTCCCGCAAGGAGATCCAGGTCCCGTTCTATGGAGAAGACGCGCGCTCCCAGCACCGCAAGGACCGCAGACTGGTATCCCGACCCTGTTCCTATCTCGAGTATCCTGTCCCCGGTGCGAACGCCGAGAGCCTGTGTCATGAACGCAACCGTGTAGGGCTGGGAGATTGTCTGCCCCTTCCCTATCGGAAGAGCGGAATCCTCATATGACCTGTTTGTAAACGGCTCGGGGACAAAAAGATGGCGTTCCACGGTGGCCATCGACTTCAGGATCCTCTCATCGGTGATCAGCCGGTCCCGCAGGAGGGCGATCATATCGCGGCGTTCTTCTTCGAACCGTCTCACGGTCACGCCTGTGCCCCCGTCTTGAGGACCCGCCACACCGCAGCGGCGGACCGGTCTGCTTCCACGTTAAACCGTGCCTTCAGCTCCTTCCGGAGGACTGCGGGGGTCAGGCCCCGGTAGAGCGTCCCGTTTTCGGCAATCGAGACCATGCCGGTCTCTTCGGAAACGATCACGACAATAACATCGGCCTGTTCCGAGATCCCGAGTCCCGCCCG
>Ga0182021_10010262_pt1 | contig 11113 bp, 12 predicted proteins | sample 612E3MmetaG_FD_120493 | JGI IMG/M metagenome (GOLD analysis project Ga0182021, IMG submission 120493) | Permafrost microbial communities from Stordalen Mire, Sweden - 612E3M metaG (Illumina Assembly) | ecosystem: Environmental > Terrestrial > Soil > Wetlands > Permafrost | place: Sweden...
ATACATTCATCGGTAATTTTGTACGCCATAAATTCCTCCTTGATTATTTTTAAAAATAACTGAATTCTTTCCTAAAGAGTTATCTTCTTACTCATGACTTTGTCCTTCAATGCTCTGGCGACATTCTTCGGGACCATGCTGTCAACGTCGCCGCCCAGATTCGCCACCTCTTTTAAAAGGCTGGAACTGAGGAATTGGTATTGCAGACTCGTCATCAGGCATACTAACTCTAAATCAGGACTTAATTCTTTATTCATCAAAGCCATCTCGAACTCACGTTCGAAATCAGATGACATTCGCAATCCGCGCACTAGAGTTTGTGCCCCGACTTTCTTAGCATAGTCCACGGTCATACCGGTAAATGACTGCACTTCAATATTGGGATAATTTTTAGTCGCTTCCTTGGCCATTTTAACCCGTTCTTCGGTAGTGAAGAGGATGCGTTTGCCCGCTGTATTATCGTACACACAAATAATCAATTTATCAAAAATATGTGACGCCCTGATAGCAATATCCAGATGTCCATTCGTGATCGGATCAAAAGTTCCGGCATAAAGAGCCACGGTCATGCTAATTTCTCCTTACGGTACATTGAAATGGTGCTGTCACCATGACGACGTTCTTTAAATTGTGTTAACTCTCCATAATTTAATTGTAAAGGAAAACGTGAAGAGTGGGTTACTACCACTAATGAATCCTTATTTATTAATTTTGAACCCGCAAGTTGTCCCACCGTATCGCCGATTGATGTATCTGGATAGGGTGGGTCCATGATAACAATACTGTACTCCTTCTCCAGAATGGAGAGGGCTCTTGCCGCAGGCATACAGTATATATGTGATTGAGCGCTGAATTTAGTCCTCTCCAGGTTAATTTTGATTATAGCACAACACCGTGGTTCACGGTCAATAAAGTCCACCCAGTCCGCCCCGCGGCTTAGTGCTTCAATTCCCATCGCACCGCTGCCGGAGAAAATATCCAGCACTCGCGACCAATCATCGGTCAGATTTTCCAGCATCGCAAAAATCGAGCCCCGGACCAGGTCGGTGGCGGGACGAAGACCTGTTTCCGGGACTTTTAAGTGCGTTCCTTTAGCCGTGCCGGTAATAACGCGTAACATCAGGTTAATCGTAACTAATTAAGCAGAAGCGTGTCAATTCCTGATTTTTTCCAGTAATCTCTCCAACCGTCTTTTCGCGTCTTTTGTAATCGGACGGCCGTGTCCGAAGCAAATTGTTTCGACATCAAGTTGCGTCATTTTTTCTATAGAAGCAATTGCCTGATTGATATCTGTGGTCGCCGTTTTCAATGGTAAATGCAGACCGCGCCGTTTTTTAATGGCATCGGCAACGAAAAGCAACTTCTTTTGAGGAGCATAGAGACTGATGCTGCCGGATGTATGGCCGGGAGTAGTGATGACCTGTAAACCACCCAGCACCGGCAGTATTTCTCCCCCGATGAGCAGAGTATCTACATCCTTGTCTGTCAGTATCCACCGCTTTTTTAATAGTGAAAATCCGGGCATAGATAAAAATGCATTCACATAAACGGGATAAGGCACCGTATCTTTGTCGAGAGTAAAATCGATTTTCGGGGCAAAGACTTTAGCTTTCGTGAGTTTGCGAAAGACCGGCAGTCCGCCCGTATGGTCGAAATGATTATGAGTGAGAACTATAAACTTGATCTCTTCCGGCGACCGCCCCAGAGAGTGGATACCTTTAATTATCCACCGTGAATTTCTCCGCACTCCGGTATCGATCAATGTCAGTTTGTCTTCCACAATCAGGAAAACATTGGCATAACGGAAGCGAAACTGATAAACGTTGGGAATAACCTGAGTCATAAATATCATATAAAAAAACTCTAAACACCGGCAGCGAACGTTAACCAAAAACTCCCATTTCGATGGTAATCGGAGTCCAATTATCCGTTTGTATTATTAATTGGTATTCATTTAGAACTTAGGATTTTTGATTTAGAATTGTTATTCTATCCACTGTTTGTCAGTTAACCCCAGCCGTCTGAAAACATCATCCACATAACGCAGGTAATAGCTGTAATCAAACAATTCTTCCAGTTCTTTCAGGGATAAAACTGCTGTCACTTCCCTGTCGGCTTTGAGTAAAGTAATGAATTTTTTAGTGTCGCTCTGCCATGTTTTCATGGCGTTACGCTGCACAATCTTATATGCGCTCTGGCGGCTCAGTCCCTTGTCAATTAAAGCCAACAGGACCCTTTGTGAGAAAAGTAGACCTCTGGTGATTTCCATATTCTGCTTCATTCTCTTCGGATAAACGTTTAACCCTTTCATTACCGAGGTGAAGACATTCATTGAATAATCAAGCGCCAGACAGGCATCCGGTAGAATAATCCGTTCCGCTGAAGAATGACTGATATCTCGCTCATGCCACAGCGTGATGTCCTCCATCGATGTTACTGAGTAGCCACGAATCAGTCGGGCAATACCGCAAACACGTTCGCACAACTCCGGATTACGCTTGTGCGGCATCGCAGAACTGCCGGTTTGACCGGCGCTGAACGGCTCTTCAACTTCTCGTACTTCAGTTTTTTGCAAACCTCTGATCTCTGTGGCAAATTTTTCCAGTGAACTGGCGATAATTGCCAGCGTCGTCACAAATTGCGCATGACGGTCGCGTTGCAGAATTTGATTCGATATCGGAGCCGGTGTCAGTCCCAGTTTATGACAGGCTTTCTCTTCCACCTGAGGCGAAAGAGTGGCATATGTCCCAACTGCGCCGGAAATCTTACCTACTGCAATTATTTTCCGGGCTTCGGTGAGGCGATGACGGTTACGATTCATTTCCTCAAACCAGAGCGCCAGCTTTAACCCGAAGGTTATCGGTTCGGCATGAACGCCGTGAGTGCGTCCGGTCATCGGTGTATTTTTATACTTAATCGCCAATCCGGCCAGCTCAGAACTTAATTCTTTGATGTCCTCCGCCAGTATATCCGAGGCTTCAATCAGCTGTAAGCTGAGCGCAGTATCCATGACATCGGAAGATGTCATTCCCAGATGAATGTAGCGCGATTCTTCCCCGATACTTTCCGCGACTGTATTCAGAAAAGCGGTAACATCATGATGAGTCTCTTTCAAAATCTCATCCATACGTTTCAAGTTGACACGGGCAAGCTTGATTTTAGGTATTGCCGAGCGAGGAATCACACCCAATTGCGCCCAGGCTTCACAAGCCGCAATCTCCACTTCCAGCCATTTGTTAAACTTGTTTTCGTCCGACCAGACTTTTTTCATCGCCGGTCTGGAGTACCGCTCAATCATTTGCCGTCTCCTTGCAGTTTAATCCGGTATCCGTCATATGCCTTTCTGATATTATCATATTTTAAACCAAGAATCTCGGCGGCCAGATAAGCGGCATTCTTCGCGCCCGCTGCCCCTACGGCGACACAGGCGACCGGGATACCGGCAGGCATTTGCACGATAGAGTATAAAGCGTCGAGACCTTTTAATTCACCGCTTGGCAACGGCACACCGATGATGGGAATAGTTGTCCAGCTTGCCAGGACACCGGGTAAATGCGCTGCGCCGCCGGCAGCGGCAATGATGACCTCTAAACCGCGTTCACGCGCAGTCTGGCCGTATTTCCGGGCCTTTTCCGGTGTACGGTGCGCTGAGATGACATTTACTTCGTACTCTATGCCGAATTCCTTTAAAATATCTAGTGTCGGCTGCATCGCTTCGGCATCTGATTTTGAACCCATTACCACACCAACCATGACCATTGTTCTTCCCTCCCCGACTGCTTTAATTAATAATCAAGATTCAATTATCAAGCTTCAAGAATATTTTGAATATTTATTATTCATTTCATTTTATCTTTTCAATGATGGCGGTAAATATTTTCAGTAGTTCTGAAGATTCCATAATCAGCATATTTCTTTTCTCTTCGATAACTTCACTTCTTATTTCGAAAAGTTGCAACCAATATCTACTTTCTTTTACTTCTTTCCGTCAGATCCGGATTCTCATTGCCTGGTCTTTTTTCCCGAGTGATTCCCTGGCTTCGATATAATTCGCTCCCACCGAACCTGCTGATCTTACTATCTGTTTTACCAATTCAATATTTACTTGTGTTTTAGGACATACACCTACGAAAGCAAATACATCTCTGGCGTATTTGATCGTCCTTTCTTCCAAATCATATGGTTTTGAATCTGTTTTTTCGGACACAAAATAACACTCTAATCTTGATTCTTGACTATTGATTCTTGATTATTTTATTTGTTACTTAAATAAAGCTATATCTTTCCTGTAATGGGCTCCGTCAAATTGGATTCGTGAGATATTATCATAAACTTTTTCTCTCGCCTGGGCAATAGTTTTTCCCAGAGCCGCCACCGTCAGGACACGTCCCCCGTTTGTCAGTACTTCCCAAGGGGTTTCTCCGATCTTTGTGCCGGCGTGAAACACCATGACATCGCTATCGACATCCAGCAGACCGCTGATCGGTAATCCTGTTTTATAATTTCCCGGATAACCGCCGGATGCTATCACCACGCCAACGCATGCCTCTTCGGTGCATTCTATCTTGATCTGGTTAAGTTTCCCTTTGATCACCGCCATAATTATATCGAGCAAATCTGTTTTCAATCGGGGCAGGATAACCTGAGTTTCCGGGTCGCCAAAGCGGGCATTAAATTCCACCACTCTAACACTTTCTTTATCTACCATCAATCCGCCGTAAAGCACGCTGCGGTATTGTCTGCCTTCCTGTGCCATCGCCTGGATCGTCGGCAGCATAACGGTTTCCATGATTTTTTTCTGCAGCGCGGGGGTACTAAAAACGGGAGGGCTGTAGCCGCCCATGCCGCCGGTATTCGGCCCCATATCATTGTCATTGACCCGTTTGTAATCGCAAGCCGAGACTAGGGGTAAAACCGTTGTGCCATCGCTAAAGGCGAAGAAGCTCATCTCCCGGCCTTTCATGAAATCTTCCACCAGCACCTGATTGGTGGCAGCGCCAAGTTTCTTGCCTTGCATAAAATCGGTCAGCGCTGTTAACGCTTCATCGATCGTGCCAGCCACCACGACGCCTTTGCCGGCAGCCAGTCCGTCGGCTTTGATCACCACGGGCGTTTTCTGCTTTTGTACGTATTCTTTGGCCTGATTATAGTCGGAAAAACTGATGCTTTTTGCGCAAGGAATGTTGTATTTCTGCATCAGGCCTTTGGAAAAAACTTTACTGGATTCGATTTCCGCGGCCAGTTTGCTGGCGCCGAAAATGGGGATACCGATACTTTCAAAATGGTCGACAATGCCCTCGGCCAGGGGAACTTCCGGTCCCACTACCACCAGGTCGACATTTTTCTGCTGCGCCGCCTTTGCCAACGATTTAATATCATCGGCGGCAACATCAATATTCTGCGAAATGCGCGCCGTGCCGGCGTTCCCCGGTGCGGTATACAGTTCTTTTAACTTGGGACTTTGGGCTAATTTCCAGACAATAGCATGCTCCCTGGCGCCGCTACCCACAACCAGAACTTTCAAAGTAACCTCCTTACGGCAAACGAATTATGTGTTGCCTTTCCCTTTTAAAAAAGGCTCTTATTCCCGCGAATAGGGAGAGACCGAGAGGGATTTTTTAACTCACCACCCCCGGGTTAATTTCCGATTATGCTCTACTCCCACTCAATCGTTGCCGGGGGTTTGGAGGTGATGTCATAAACGACCCGGTTCACCTCCGGGACTTCATTAACGATACGATTTGAGATGCTTGCCAGTACATCATATGGTAAACGCGCCCAGTCAGCCGTCATCGCATCCTCGCCGGTGACGGCGCGGATACCGACGAGATAGCCGTACGTGCGATGATCGCCCATGACTCCTACCGACCGGACTTCGGTGAGAACGGCAAAACTCTGCCACAATTGCCGGTAAAGCTTGGCTTTCTTTATTTCGCTCATTAAAATAAAATCAGCGGAACGTAAAATTTCCAATTTTTCCGGAGTCACTTCACCGATGACGCGAACCGCCAGACCCGGTCCTGGGAAAGGCTGACGCCAAACCATTTCTTCCGGTAACCCCAGTTCCAGACCCACTTTCCTGACTTCGTCTTTGAAAAGAAAACGCAGGGGTTCAATCAGCTTCATTTTCATTTTTGCCGGAAGTCCGCCGACATTGTGATGTGTTTTTATTTTTGCCGAGGCTGAACTGCCGGATGAGGCGCTCTCGATGACATCGGGGTAAAGGGTACCCTGCGCCAGAAAATCTACTTTGCCCAGTTTAGCGGCTTCTTCTTCAAAAATACTGATGAATTCCAAACCGATGTTTTTACGTTTCTGTTCCGGGTCGATGACACCTTTCAGGCAGTTCAGGAACCGCTCCGTGGCGTCAACGTAGATAATATTCATGCCCATATTGAGACGGAAAGTATTGAATGTTCTTTCCACTTCCTCACGCCGTAAAAGGCCGTTGTTTACAAAAATACAGGTCAATTGATTTCCGATTGCTTTGTATAGCAAGCTGGCGACAACAGATGAATCGACACCGCCGGAAAGTGCACTGATAACCTTGCCTTTACCCACAGTCTCCTGGATGGAGGCAATATTTTCGGCGATAAAATTGCCGGTTGTCCAGTTCCCTTTACAACCGCAAATATTATAGGCAAAGTTCTTCAGGATTTGTTTCCCTTGCGGCGTGTGCACTACCTCAGGGTGGAATTGGATACCATACATTCCTCGATCATTACCGATAGCGGCGTTAGGAGTATTCTCGGTTTGTGCCAGGGCTTTAAAACCGGTCGGCATTTCCAGGATACTGTCGCCGTGGCTCATCCAGACAGTTAAAGACTCTTCTAATCCTGTAAAAAGAGGCGAATGACGGTCGCTGACATGTAAAACCGCATGGCCGTATTCCCGTCTGGTGGGTGATATTACTTTTCCGCCGAGCTGGTAAGTCATTGCCTGCATCCCGTAACAAATACCCAGCACCGGTAAACGACTTTCATAGATATAAGACGGCGCCAGCGGCGCTCCCGCTTCGTAAACAGTGGAAGGACCGCCGGACATGATAATTCCCTTGGGATTGAGAGCTTCGATTTTCTCCCATGGTGTATCGAAAGGTAACAATTCGCTGTAAACATTGCATTCACGAATACGCCGGGCAATGAGCAGGCTGTACTGCGAACCAAAATCCAGAACGACGATTACCTCACGGTCCGCAGCAGGGATTGTCTGCGGCGCCGGCGAGGGCTGGACGCCGCCCTTTTCTTTGGCAATTTCCAGATATGCGTTGACTTCAATGTCACCGCTCATCTTGACTCTTTCTGTCGGGTTCGGTCTTGGTTTGTCAGATTCTGTGCTCATAAATCCCTCTGCTCGATTGTCTTCAATCTCTTTATTTTTGAAAATGTAATGTTATTATAACCTAATTGTGAAAAAAGTGGCACTGTAATTATTGAGTTAGTGAATATGGTTTCTTACTATAAATATCCCGGTTTATTATTCAGGACAGGAAATTGCTTTATTTCGATATGCTGATGATAACAATGCCGCCGGTCATCAGGATAACAGCGAAGAACTTGATCGCGGCCGTTCTTTTGTTTAGAGACTCGTTGATAAAATTCGGTACTAACCAGGTCAGCACCAGGGAAAAGATAAAGACAAATACCGGACGGGTGTTAAGCAGAGCGTTTACCAGCGATACCGGACCCAGACTCATCGCCCTGAAAGCTAATATGGCAGATAAGATGCCGATGCATTGGTCGCCGATAATCAATCCCACCTTTTGCGTCCGTTGGGGAAGGTTCTTTAATTCCAGTAAATTTGACTTGCGTAAGGAATATATTAACATCACGGAGCCCATGCACATTGCGGCAATCCCATATGCATTCCAGAAAGGCATGGTCTTCATGCCGTACTTGAAACCGATGCTGGCAACCGCGCTCATCAAGGCCGCCAGCAGCAATAAAAAGAAGGACTTATGCAGCCTGGTTTTACCGCCTCCCTGCCCAAAATGCAGCGAAATCAGAATTGCGCCGGTTACGGTCATCATCACTGCCAGCCATTGCCAGTAACCCATTGTTTCTCCCAGTATGGGAATGGACAACAATGCCACAAAAATGGGAGCGCTGCATAAAATTGGAATCACGCGAGACACTTCGCTTTTACGCAGGGTGTTCATGATAATTATGGAAACACAACCATTAAGGCTGGCCGCGCCGATAACCGCCAGGATATGAGAAGCGCCGGGATTATTCGGGAATGGGAAAACAAGCAATAAAATACACGCGGCAACCAGCTGCGTCAAACCCGTGGGAATCAGGAATGACGTCAGACTGGGCATTTTTTTCGAAAGGAGATGACTGTCTATCATATTGCCGATTGACACGACCATTGAAGCAGCGAGAGCGGTAATAATCCAGGTCACAGTAAGTATTAACTCCTTTTTATTTGACTATTTAACAAAGCCGGGTAGAAAAGATAGAGTGTTAACCGGATAACCCGATAATCGCGACACCACCCGTTATCAGCACGATACCCACTACCTTAATAAAAATCGTATGCCTGTCTACATGCTCGGTGATAAAACCCGGAAACACACGACTTACAATCAGGGAGAAAATCAGGATGAATGCCGGACGGATGTTCATTATTGTTGAAACCAGTGCTACCGGACCGCTTCCGAGGGCAATAAACGATAAGATAATCCCTAAAGCGGCGATGGTCTGGTTGCCGAAAACCCATCCTATTTTTTGATTTCGCTGTTCGAGGTTTTTCAGTTCCAGGAAATGTGATTTACGCGCGGAGAAAGCCAATGCCACCACGGCGGCGCAAATACCATTGATGGTGAACGTATTCCAGAATGTTAAGGTCTTCATCGCGTAACTATAGGCGATATTGGAAAGCGAAAACAATAATGCCACGAATAATAGTAATATAAATGATTTCTGCAGTCTGGTTTTCTGCCCGCCGCCCCCAGGTTGCAAGGAAATTAACACCGCCCCGGCCACCGTTAACACAACCGCTAACCATTGCCACAAATTTAACATCTCCCCCAGGAGAGGCATTGATAACAGCGCCACCCAGATGGGGAAACTGCTGGTGACCGGAATGATCCGGGATACTTCACCCTTCTGCATGGCATTGAACAAAATGACAAGGGCAACGCCGCTGGCCAGTCCGCCGCCGATACCCGCTAAAATATATTTAAAGCCGGACACAGCGGGAAAAGGAAAAATGGCAAATACGATTAAAGCGCTGATAATCATAAACGCCGACATTATCAACAGGTAATAGTGTAAACCTAGTTTTTTTGAAAGGATATGACTATCGATAATATTTGCAATAGAAATTGTAATTGCGGTAGCCAGAGAGGTGATTATCCAAAGCACTGTGAACACCAACCCTTTTCCGTTTAACTAAATGTTAAAACCTCGCTCGTTAGCGAGGTTCAGTTGGTATGATTTAGGCAATTTTCTCTAGCCTTTATACAGATAAAGGGGAGAATCGTCGGTGATGAGTCTGCCGCCGCGGGTTGCTTTGCGCATGTGTTTCGATAGAGTGAACATCGCCAGGTGGGTCAGTCCGTCATAAAATTTCAGATCGTTGATAGACCGCGCCTTAAGTCTTTTGTCGACCTCGGCAGGCGTCATTGCGGCAACATCCAGGTTCATTGAGGCCACACAGAATCCCCACGGGCCGCCGAATGACGGGATATCGGCCTGATAAATACTCACGATCGGGAAAACACTTTTCAGCGTATGGCTGACGGCTTTCAGGTTCAGTAATTCCGTATAAGAAGCGCAGCCGGACTGCACCGAAATCACGCCGTTTTCCGTCAGTTTATCCTTGACGATCTGATAGAATTCTTTGGTATAAAGTAAATAAGCCGGCCCTTTTTCTACAGGCTCAGTCAGATCAATAATGATAACATCGAACTTCTCTTTACTCTCAGCCAGCCATTTGCGGGCATCGGTATTATACACTTTGGAACGTTTATCATCAAAAGCGCCGGCATGATATTCCGGCAGGTACTTTTTACAGACTTTGATGACATCGGCGTCGATATCAACCATTACCGCTTTTTTCACCGACGGGTGTTTTAGTATTTCCCGCAGCGTAGCCCCTTCACCGCCGCCGGCAATGAAAACCTTTTCCGGCCTGGGGTGCGCCAGCATCGGCGGATGCACCAGAAGCTCGTGATAGATAAATTCATCCACCTCACTGGACTGGATCTTGCCGTCGAGCACCAGCACTTTCCCGAAGCTGGGACTTTTCATTATCTCAATCGATTGAAATTTCGTGCGGCCGGAATAAAGCGTGCCTTCGATTGCGTGCAGTTGCAGTAAATGCGGATTTATTTCGTCAAAAAACCATTTGCTTGATTCAAGTTCCATTATTCCCTATCCTTTTACTCTTGATTTAGCGTTGATTATACCGCGGTCCATCAGGATGACGGAATGGGTTCGGGGTTTTAATTTTGCGATGAGAACGGCGGCGGCTTTCTCCGGTTTGACCCGCGTGCCGCAGGTAAAAATATCGGCGCCGGCATAGCCGTGCTCCGGCCACGTGTGCACTGTCAGATGAGATTCAGCGATGATAATGACGCCGCTGACCCCCTGCGGACTAAACTGATGGAATGATTCACCGAGGACAGTGGCGCCGGATTCTCTGGCCGCAGCCAGCATAATTTCTTTGATAAAACCGATGTCATTGAGAAGCTTGGGGTCACAGTCATTTAATTCTAAAAGTAAATGTTTCCCTAAAGCTTTCAATCAACCGTCCTCCAAAGAAAAGTCGTTCATAGTCTCGTATATCTATAACCATCGAGATATATCATTAATTCTAATGAAAAATGCCGATTTTAGCAATACAGCTTTTGAGGGAGTGAATAGCTATTATCCTTCGATACCTGTAGGGGCGAGTTTGGAACTCGACCGCCCCTTTCTTCACTTGATATAGTCACACTCACAAACTCAAACACGCTTCTACGGACAGCCAGAACAACTTTTCCGTAAACGGCATTTTATCATTTACGATACGGGGGTCCCACTCATCTCCACTCACATCGTCCCCTGCCCCCAGATATTGTCCGAAGGGAACATTCCGGTGCTGGGCTACCGCCAGCAATGCGGAA
>Ga0182021_10010263_pt1 | contig 11112 bp, 9 predicted proteins | sample 612E3MmetaG_FD_120493 | JGI IMG/M metagenome (GOLD analysis project Ga0182021, IMG submission 120493) | Permafrost microbial communities from Stordalen Mire, Sweden - 612E3M metaG (Illumina Assembly) | ecosystem: Environmental > Terrestrial > Soil > Wetlands > Permafrost | place: Sweden...
AACGTTTTGCCGCGCTTCGATTGGTTTTCCGCTTTTTCACAACATTCTCCTTATGCACTCATTCCGTGTTGCCAGTTACACTCGTCTTTCGCGCCACTGTTGTTTACGCCTTTTTCGGTGCGAAGATCGCGACCAGGGCGTGCCCTTCCATCTTCGGCGCTTTTTCGATCTCCGCAATTTCGACCAGATCCACGAGCAGTCGCGCCATGAGGCGTTGCCCGATTTCCTGGTGCGTCATCTCCCGGCCCCTGTAAACGACTGTCGCTTTTGCCTTGTTCCCATCCGTCAGAAAACGGAGGATATGATTCTTCTTGAACTGATAGTCGTGCTCTTCCGTCTTGGGCCTGAATTTGACTTCCTTGAGGGTCACCAGCTTCTGGTGTTTCTTCGCATCGTGAGCCCGCTTGCTTTTCTGATACTGAAACTTGCCGTAGTTCATGATCCGGCACACAGGCGGGGTGACGCCCGGCGCGACTTCCACGAGATCCAGATCGCGCTCCTGCGCGATGGCTAGCGCCGCCTCCGGGGTCATGATACCTAACTGTTCCCCGTTCTCATCGACGACGCGGATATCCTTCGCGCGGATCAACTCGTTAATGCGAACCCTGATTTGTTTGATTGCCATCATCCTCCTCGCCCAACGGCGGGCGACATCTCTATCTTCTGGTCTATGGACGGGTTGCGCGAACTTCGATCAAGCCCTTGATCTTGGCCAGGAAGGCATCCAAAGATTCTGCGCCTTCGTCCCCCTGGAAGCGGTTTCTGACGGAAACCTGACCGTTCTGTACTTCCTTATCGCCAACGACAAGCATATAGGGAATCTTTTGCGTCTGCGCCTCGCGAATCTTGTACCCCATCTTTTCATTTCTGTCATCAAGTTCCACGCGCAATCCAGAGTCGCGGAGTCGAGCGATGACGTTCTGTGCATACGCGTGATGGCGCTCAGAGATCGGGATCACCACGACTTGCACCGGTGCCAGCCAGATTGGAAATGCGCCGGCGTAATGCTCGATCAGGACGCCGAAGAAACGCTCGAGTGACCCGAGGATCGCACGGTGCAGCATTACCGGCTGGTGGGCCTGTCCATCCGGACCGATGTATTTCAAGTCGAACCGTTTCGGCAGCGTGAAGTCGAATTGAACCGTGGAAAGCTGCCAGGGACGGCCGATCGCATCGATCAGTTTGACATCGATCTTGGGCCCATAGAAAACCGCCTCTCCTTCCATCCGCTCCCAACCGATTCCCATGTCGGTCATCGCCTGGACCAGCGCCCCTTCCGCCATGTCCCAATCTTCTGTGGTCCCGGCGTATTTTTCGTGCTTGGCTTCATCCCGCACCGAAAGCTCAACTTTGTACTGGTCGAAACCAAAGCTCTTCATTATGAATAGAACCAGATCAAGCAGGGCGCGAATCTCTCCGTAAACCTGATCCCGAGTGCAGAATATGTGCGCATCATCCTGCGTGAAACCGCGTACTCGCAACATGCCGTGCAGGACGCCGCTCTTTTCGTACCGATACACGGTGCCGTACTCCGCGAGACGCACCGGCAGGTCACGGTAGCTTCGCATCTTGGACTCGTAGATCTGAATGTGGCCCGGACAGTTCATCGGCTTGATGACGAACTCCTCATCCTCGATGGCGAAGACATACATGTTGTCTCGGTAGTAGTCGTAGTGCCCGGAAGTCTTCCATAAAGTATTGCGAGCCACGTGCGGAGTGATCACGAACTCGTAGCCCCGGTGTATCAGCTCAGGCGTGAGAAAGCCTTCAATGGCCATGCGCACGCGCGTGCCCTTGGGATGCCAGAAGATCAATCCGGGTCCGGCCTCTTCGGATATACTGAAGAGGTCAAGCTCGCGGCCAAGCTTGCGATGGTCACGCTTTTTCGCTTCCTCAATCCGCGCCAGATGAGCCTTCAACTCCTCCTGATTCAAAAACGCAGTCCCGTAAATACGCTGCAATTGAAGGTTATGCTCATCACCCTTCCAATAAGAGCCGGCAATGCTGAGGAGACGGAAGGTGGCGGGATCAATCGATCCCGTGGATAAAACATGCGGGCCGGTGCAGAAATCCACCAGATCTCCAAGCCGATAGCAGGACAGTCTTTCGCCGGCTTTATCGTTAATCAGCTCGACCTTGAGATGTTCGCCGCGAGCCTCGAAGTAACTGATCGCGTCCTGTTTGGGAATGATGCTGGGCTCATAATTGAGGTTACGATGCGCCAGTTCCCGCATCTTCTCCTCAATTCCGGCAAGATCCTCTTCCACAAAACCTGTTGGCCGCTCAAAGTCGTAATAGAATCCGTCGCTGATCGCGGGTCCTATTCCCAGATGCGTGCCGGGATACAGCGCATTGACGGCAGCCGCCATCAAATGCGAGGTGCTGTGCCGATAAATCTCCAGTTGAGCCGCAGGATCCTGTATTTCTTCAATCCTGCCGTCCGGGTAAACAACCTTCAGTGCCATAAATCTAAGATAGGCCCCAAATCACGTTGCCCCGATATTCGAGGCCCGAAGAAGGGCGTATGCCTTCCCTTTTCATCAACTTGTAAGTTGCTTGGAGGAGACTACATGCAATTGGGGCGCAACATTCATCGCGGTTTTCCCAAATCGGATCATCTCTCCCGTGCGGCGACTTTGGTAGGCGCGAGCGGATTTGAACCGCTGACCCCTTCCGCGTCAAGGAAGTGCTCTCCCCCTGAGCTACGCGCCTATAAAAACAGGGTTTAAAGCTACCAGAAAGCGCGAAAATGTGTCAACACTATTCGCCGGCTCGCTAGCTCAGGCTGCCTTCTTGACTACCGTCCCGGCCTTGCCCACGATTTCTACTGCTTTGTTGAGCTGTTCCTGATCGAGCTTCTCCCGCAACTGTTTATACTTGGCCGCATCATCCTGCCCGTCAAAATAAGCATCGACAAGAAAATCCTCTAGTCGATCCTTATCCGGAGCTTCGACGTCCGGTTTGATCCCGGTGTCGGTAAGGTTCACGTCGTCCTGGATCAACTTTCCGTCCGGAGTGTAATACTTGGATATCGAAAGGACTAAAACGCCGCCGCTTTTCAGTTGGAAACGTTTCTGCGACGAGCCAATGCCGAATGTTCTCTCCCCGATCAGAGATGCCCTGCCATTTCCCTTCAAGGATCCAACTGCAATCTCCGCAGGCCCTGCCGTGGAACCATTGATGAGAACTACAAGGGGAAGATCCGTAATGAACTTGTCCGGAGTGGCCTTGACGTCAAGCAGCGTATCTCCCGATTGCCCCTTGCTTGTATAAATCACCCCGCCCTTCAGGAACAAATTCGCAAGTTCCGCGCCGTTTGCTGGTTCGCCGTCTGCGCAGTCTCGCAAATCGAGAATGATCTTTTGCGCTCCCGCCGAGATCAGCGTCTTCAATTTGATTTGTGCCTGACCTGGAGCAGACGCACCCAGAGAGTAGATCGAGAGCAGGCCTATCTTCCCGTCCAGCATGCGCGACGCGACCGCCGGGGGCGGCTCGTTCGTGCGCGTTACCTCGATATCGAGCGGCTTTGTTTGAGTGCCACGAAACACCGTCGTCTTCACTCGGGTCCCTCCGGCGCCGCGCAGCAAGCTCTCCGCCTTCAAAAGGCTCTCATCCTCGACGTTCACACCATCGATCGCAACGACGTAATCTCCAGGCCTCAGTCCCGCCGATTCGGCAGATCCGCCGTGCGCCGCCGACACGATACAAATAATGTTGGCGCGTTTGGAAAGAACGACTCCTATGTTTCCTGTATCCGACTTGTTGTGATCCACGTCGATGGCTTGCTCTTTGGTCAGATAAGCACTGTAGGGGTCGAGAGCTTCAATCATGCCTCGCATGGCGCCCACCCGCACCTTGCTCATGTCAGGCGGCTCGACATAATCCGAATTGACGTAACTCAAAGCCTTCATAAACACTCCCAGGGCGGGATACGTCACGTCCCCATAAAAGGCGGCCGAGACGCCATACAGAAGGATCACCCCTGAGAATATAAAAACAAACAACTTCCCTTTGCGAAGCATCGCACCTCCAAAAGCGCACTTTGTAAACTGCAGAATTATATAGTACGAGCCGGACTGGGGCAAACAATATCGGGCATATCAGCCATTGCAGCCTTGACGGGCTCTTACCGGCTGTGATCCAATGTCGGCGTGGGCTGCGGCAGGATTCTGGCTTTGGATTACGGCGCCAAAAACATAGGCATGGCTTCTTGCGACGAGTTGGGGATCACCGTTCAACCCCTGCCATCCGTACCGAATACAGGCCGCCGCTATCTGCTGAGTAGGATACTAGAAGCGATAAGGGAACGAGACATCGCATTCTTAGTTATCGGCCTCCCATTGAACATGGATGGGTCATCTGGAGAGGCTGTGCGCAGGGTTCGCGACTTTGCTGAATTTCTGCGATCCGAGCTGCGTCTACCCATTTGCGAGGCAGATGAGAGGCTCTCGACGGTGGAAGCTCTGGAAATGTGGACGGCGATGGGAGCCAGACAACAACGTAAGTACCGCACCGTCGATTCGCTCGCCGCCGCACTGATTTTACAGAGATATCTTGAGGAATCCTGAGAATTGCGTATCGGGCTGATCGCAAGCCTAGCAGGCTTGATTTTTATATCGGGAGTCGCGGCAATCTGGCTCCATTCGGAGCTGTCCAATCCTTACTACAGGGCCAGCCGCACAGAGGTTTTCGTTGATGTCCCCCGTGGCGCTGGAATCAGCGCCATTGCGGAGTCTTTGAGGTTGTCTGGTGTTTTGCACCATACGATCCCCTTCATTCTCTATGTTCGTTGGACCGGTTTGGCCCGCCACCTCAAAGCCGGCGAATACCTCTTTACGGCTCCCGCAAGTCCCGGCCAGGTCGCCCGGCGACTGGCGCTTGGAGATATCTACTATCACAGCATTACGATTCCTGAGGGACTGACCTCGAGGGAAGTGATTAACCTCCTGGCTCGCAGTGGCTTCGGCGACGAGAACGAGATGCTGCCGCTTCTTTTCCGATCCGATTGGGTTTCCGATCTTGATCAACACGCCAAAGGACTGGAAGGATATCTTTTCCCGGCTACCTATCGCTTTGTCAGACGCGCGACCTCCCAGGAGATACTCCGGAAAATGGTCTCTGAGTTTCGGGCCCGGATGGCCAAGCTGCTGCTTGCCAATCCTCTGCCGCCGAAATCCAGCCTGGCGCAGGTCATTACTCTGGCTTCCATGATCGAGAGGGAGGCCAAGGTAGACGAAGAACGACCCCTGATTGCGTCCGTGTTGCTCAATCGACTGCGTCTCGGCATGCCTCTCGGCTGCGACGCAACGATCGTTTACCTCTTGAAGGAGTCCGGTGCGTTCGACGGCTCTTTACACAAGGCGGACATGACGCTTCCGTCCCCGTACAACACCTATACGCACTTAGGCATGCCGCCCGGGCCGATCGCAAATCCCGGCGCCGCTTCAATCCGAGCAGCTCTGGCTCCCGACACAAGCGAATATCTTTACTACGTGTCCAAGAATGACGGTACTCACTGCTTCTCGAGAGATCTTCGGTCGCATCTCATCGCCGTGGCCCGCTATCAGAAGAAGCAGGTTCACACTTCAGGACGCGGCCAGCAACCGATTCGCCGGCAGAGCTCAAAAAACCCAAGGGTCCCTAAGTGTTGACTTGCCCCCATTGCGATGTTACGATTCATCTATGCTCGCAAACTATTTAATTTTTCAACACGTTAAGGTGATTCGCTTCCTCTTGTTTGGGTTACTTTTGGGAGCCGCGCCCTTGGCCGACCTCGCGAATGCCCAAATGCAGAAACCGAACCTCCCCGATGCGATAAAGTTTCTCGGCAAGCGCGAGAATGTAATGCGAGCGTCGCGCGCCGTTCTGGAGCAACTCGGCTACACGATTGAACTTGAGGATATGCAGGCCGGCCATCTTGTGACTCGCCCCTACGAATTCGTATCCGGAACCCTTACCTCTTCCGAAATCGACAAAATTGCCATCAAGAACGATTCGTTATCAGGGGCATGGCTGCGTGCCCATTATGTGATTGATGCTCAATTCGAAATCGTGTCGACAACGGAAACTCTGGTGACGGTGCATTCTCAAATGCAAGGGCTGAATCGTGACGTCAACGGCGTAGAAAAATGGGAGCCGTTGCAGTCATTAGGTTCCGTGGAGAGGCGTGTCTTAGCCAAAATCAGCATGAAGTTGTTGGGAACCGAACCGGGATTCAAAGACAACAAGAGTTTTTGGGAGAAGAAACCTCAACCAGTTCCACCTGTAAAGAAACTTCCCGCTGAATAGGCTCATGTCCATTCTTTCGCTGACGTACGATCCGCTTTATACCAGAGCAGCACTGGCGGCGCTCGCGGTCCTGCTGATTTTAGGATACTTCATTTATTATCTGAGGCGTGTCCGACCGGCGCGCATTCAAGCCGCCGTACCGCAGAAAACGCCGGCGCCTTCCGGCTCGCAGCTTTTCGAGTACTCTCCGAGACCCGGAGCTTCGATGTTCGGGATAGCAATGCGCGGCGCGCTGATCCTTCTGGCTCTTTGCGTTGCCGTGGGATTCGTCGTCGTTCTGCTCCCTGACAATGTGATCAATCGCTCCGCTGATGCAATCCGCATGAAGACAGGCGGACCTCCTCCTCAGGAGCGCATCTCCCTCCTATATCTGGGAGACGAAGCAAAGGGCAAGGAATTCCAGATTCGTGGAGCCATTCGCAATATTTCGACGCAGTCCATTGAAAAACTGGACGCCATGATCCGCCTTTATGCTCCCAACGGCGTCCTGCTGGAGACCGCCGTTGTGCGCATGGAATTGGAGACGATCGCGCCGGATAGCATCGCCGCGTTTCATCTGATCTATCCGGATTATGACGGAAAATTTTCCAGCTATTCCGTAGACTTCAAGCTGCGCGACGGCGAGATCCTACTCTACAAGGACATGCGCAGCGCACACACGGGCACCTGAGTCGAGCGCCATAGCCCTGGTTATGCAAACCAAATACAGCCTTCTGTACCTCGTGCCCTATCTGGACCGCTATCGGACCAAGCTGATCGTCGGGGGCCTCATGGTGGCGTTCACCGTTGGGACGAGCATGATTTCTCCCTGGGTGCTCAAGTACGTGATCGATGATATTAAAGCCGCCTTCGCGCCACAGAAGCTGCCGATATACGCAGGATTGTTACTTGGCGCTTCCGTTGTCGAGGGTTTTTTCCGTTTCTGGATGCGCAAGATCCTCATCGGGGTCAGCCGGGAGATCGAATACGACCTGCGCAACGACTTTTTTGCTCACCTCCAGAAGATGTCCGTTTCGTTTTTCCAGGCGCACAGCACGGGCGACATCATGTCGCGTGCCACAAACGACCTGAATGCCGTGCGCTCCGTTCTGGGTCCGGGAATCATGTATTCCACGACGACAGTTGTGACGGTGATTGCCGCCAGCGCGGTGCTTTTTCGTCTCAACTGGAGACTGACCCTGCTCTCCTTTATTCCCCTCGTACTGGCATCCCTCAGCGTCAAGAACTTCGGCCAGCAGATTCATGACCGCTTTGAAAGCATCCAGGAGCAGTTCTCGCATCTCAGCACGAAGGTGCAGGAGAATCTTGCAGGCATGCGAGTAGTGAAGTCATTCGCACGCGAACAATCTGAGATCGCCGCATTCCGATCCCAGAACGCCGAATATCTCAAACGCAGCGTGGCGTTGATTCGAATCTGGGGGCTCTTCTACCCCTTGATGTCCGCGCTCATCGGACTGTCGTCGGTTGTGCTTTTGTGGTATGGCGGGCGCCAGGTCGTTTCCCGCCGTCTTACTCTTGGGGAGTTCGTGGCTTTTATGGGTTATCTCTCCATGCTGACCTGGCCCACGATTGCCACCGGATGGGTCATCAACATCTTTCAGCGCGGCGCTGCTTCGATGGATCGCATTCTGCGAATTTTGCACACGGAACCGGAGATCCACGACGCACCGGATTGCTCTACCCCCGAGCCTGCAAACGGCGCAGTCGAGATTCGCGGACTGTCTTTTTGCTACCCGAACTCCCAGCGCTTTGCTTTGCGAGGAATCGACTTGACGATCCCTGCCGGCCAGACGCTTGCGATTGTCGGCCAGACGGGCAGCGGCAAATCGACGTTGATAAACCTGATACCCAGGTTATTCGATCCACCCCCGGGCACCGTGTTTATTGACGGCCGGGACGTTCGGCTGTGGCCTTTAAAGGATCTGCGGCGCATGCTTGGATGCGTTCCCCAGGAGACCTTTCTGTTCTCCGATACGATTCTCGCAAATATTGCATTCGGTAAGGAAGATGAGACATCGGAGCAAGAGGCCTCCTACGCCGTACGCGTGTCTGCCATCGAGGAGGACGTCAACGCGTTCCCGGACAAGCTGCTGACTTTCGTGGGCGAGCGCGGCATTACGCTCTCTGGTGGTCAGAAGCAGCGCGTTGCGATCAGCCGCGCCGTCGCCAAAGCACCGAAGATCCTGATCCTGGACGATGCGCTTTCAAGCGTCGACACTTACACGGAAGAACGAATCCTGCGGGAACTGAAGGGTGTGATGAAGGATCGAACCACGATCCTCGTTTCCCATCGCATCTCCACGGTGAAGGATGCACACCAGATCATCGTTCTTCAGGAGGGCGCGATCGTGGAGCGAGGCACCCATGAGACGTTGATGTCCGCCGAGGGCGCATATGCCGCGCTATATCAGAAGCAGTTGCTCGAGGAGGAGTTGGCGACCGCCTAGGAGTTTGTCCGACTTTGAGGGAGAGTACCTGTTTAGCCTTTACAGGAATTGAGAATCTTCGGAACGATGATAAAGCAAACCGCAAAGGCTCAGCGGAAAATTTGAAGAATAGATTCATAACGATGCAGGGCGCTGACGGGAATGACTGAGCACCTCCACGACGAACAGGTACTGGGAAAGGCCTATGACGGCCGGTTGATGCGGCGCCTGTTGCGCTACATAAGGCCGTATCGAGGCTCCGCACTTCTCGCGTTTGTCTATATTCTTGCCGGATCAGGGCTATCGGTACTGCCTCCGTGGCTGACCAAAGTCGCCATCGACACCTACATTCGCAAGGCGGATCTCGCCGGGCTGACCAATATTGCGATCCTTTATGTTCTTGCTCTTGCGGGAACGTTTGTCTTCAGCTATGCCCAGAACTGGGTGCTCAACCTGATGGGCCAGAAAATCATGGTCGATCTCCGGATGGAGATCTTCAAGCGACTGCAAGAACTCGACGTCTCGTTTTTTGACAAGAACCCTGTAGGCCGGCTGATGACGCGCGTCACGACGGACGTCGACGCGCTCAACGAGCTGTTTACGTCCGGTGTAATCTCCGTCTTCGGCGACATCTTTACTCTGGCAGGTATCGTCATTATTCTCTTCCTGCTCAACTACAAGCTTGCGTGCGCCATTTTTTCCGTTATACCGCTGCTGTTTCTTGTCAGCTTTCTCTTCAAAATCAAAGTGCGTGAATCGTATCGCCGCGTGCGCACAGCCATAGCGCGCATCAACGCTTTCTTGCAGGAGAACATCACCGGCATGTCGGCCGCCCAATCCTTCTCGCAGGAGAACCGCCAATACGGCAAGTTTACTCGGATCAATCGCGCGCATCTGGATGCAAACCTGCAGTCGATTTTTTACTATGCTCTTTTCTACCCACTGCTGGAGCTTGTGGGAGCCCTCTCTATCGCACTCGTCATCTGGTACGGGGGACTCAAGGTCTTTGCAGGCACCCTATCGATGGGCGCACTCGTCGCATTCGTCCAGTACTCGGATCGGTTTTTCCGCCCGATTTCCGATTTGAGCGAGAAGTACACAATCCTGCAGGCGGCCATGGCGTCTTCGGAACGGATTTTCAAGCTTCTCGACACGCAGCCTTCCATTGTCTCGCCGGAACGCCCTAAGGCCACGGCTGTCACTGAAGGATCGATTGAGTTCCGGAATGTCACCTTCGCGTACAACCCGGGTGAGACGGTTCTCCATGACGTGTCGTTCGTAGTCAGACCGGGCGAAAAGGTAGCCGTTGTGGGCGCGACCGGCGCCGGGAAGACGACGATCATCTCGTTACTGAGCCGGTTCTATGATGTCCAGCAAGGGGAAATCCTTGTGGATGGGGTGAACGTCAAGGATTATGAGTTGCAGGGATTACGCCAATCCATTGGAGTCGTACTGCAGGAGGTGTTTCTGTTTTCAGGCAGCATCGCGGATAACGTTCGCCTCCGCAACAGCAGGATCGACGACGCCATGCTTGAGAAGGCCGCCGAAACGGTACATGCGGCTGAATTCGTTCGCCTGCTCCCGCGCAGATATCAGAGCGAAATCGGCGAGCGCGGATCTTCGCTTTCCGTAGGTCAGAAGCAGCTCCTTGCGTTCGCGCGCGCTCTTGCCTACGACCCCAAGATCCTGGTGCTCGACGAAGCCACCTCCAGCATCGACACAGAGACCGAGATTCTGATCCGTGATGCACTCGAAAAACTCCTGGCAGGCAGGACGTCTATCATCATTGCGCATCGACTCTCCACGATCCAGAACGCCGATCGCATCATAGTGCTTCATCACGGCCGGATTCGCGAAATTGGCCACCACCAGGAATTGCTGAGACAGAAAGGCCTCTACTGGCGCCTCTATCAGCTCCAGTACAAGGACCAGCTGGTTCCGTCGATCTCAGGATAGAAAGCTTTATGATTCAGCGGGCGCCTTTTCCGAGGAGCACTACCGGGAAGGTGCGTAAGAGGATCTTCAGGTCGAGAAGGAGCGACCAGTTGTCGATATAGTGCAGGTCCAGCTTCATCCACTCATGGAAATCGATCTCGTTGCGTCCGGAGACCTGCCAGAGGCAGGTAATCCCGGGTTTTACCGAAAGCCGCCGTCTTTGCCAGCGCGAATACTCTCTGACTTCCTCGGGCAGAGGTGCACGCGGACCCACCAGGCTCATATCGCCTTTGAGGACGTTCCAGAATTGGGGGATCTCGTCAATTGAACTCCTGCGCAGGTATTTCCCCAGCGCGGTTACGCGCGGGTCGTTGCGCATTTTGAAAACCGGCCCATCCATTTCATTGAGGTGCTTGATTTCCCACAGCACGTCATCGGCGCCTTCCTTCATGCTGCGGAACTT
>Ga0182021_10010264_pt1 | contig 11111 bp, 7 predicted proteins | sample 612E3MmetaG_FD_120493 | JGI IMG/M metagenome (GOLD analysis project Ga0182021, IMG submission 120493) | Permafrost microbial communities from Stordalen Mire, Sweden - 612E3M metaG (Illumina Assembly) | ecosystem: Environmental > Terrestrial > Soil > Wetlands > Permafrost | place: Sweden...
GAAAGAGTTTTTGGGTGATTTATCAAAATATGTATCGTTTGTTTGCCGAAATTTTGGATGAAATTCTTTCATCCATGTTTGTGATTAATGATAGTGATATCATGAAAGAAGGTGTTACAACTGAATACTCACATTCCTAAAATATATCTCTTCCATTGTGCAACAAGCTACGATCAAGAAGAATTGTTGAAAAGTTATTCCCCGCAGGCCATTGAGATTAAAGTAGTATCCCTGCCCTGTTCCGGAAAACTGGACATTCTTTATCTCACTAAAGCATTTGATACCGGTGCGGATGGGGCTGCCATTCTGATATGCAAAGAAGGCGAATGTCATTATATGGAAGGTAATATGCGCGCCAGAAAACGGGTACAGGCCGTCGACGAATTACTGGAAGAAGCCGGACTCGGAAAAGGCCGGACTAAAATAATTCAGATGGGCGACAAGGGTATAACAGGTGCCGTCCATGAGTTAGAAGATTTCTTACTTCAAATAAAGATAATAGTTGAAAATGCGCCGTCTTTGCCAACATCGAAGACGGAATAGTTTTTCGTCAGTCTATCACAGAAGGAGCACAGGGTATGAAACCTGATAGTAAATTAGCGGTTAAAATCAGCGGCAAAGAGTTTATTGTCACTGCCGAGTATTTACCGGTTGCCAGTACCGAGTTAACGATTGATCCTAAAATATTCGGTAGCGGTGTGACAGCGGTAAATGTAGCTGATAATCATTATGGTGTATCCATTTCCAGTCTGGCAGCTTCTTTCGCCTTGAATCAGACCGGCATTGAACCTGTGTTTCAAATCATAACCAGAGACCGCAATCGCATTGCGCTGCAGTCCGATCTGCTCGGAGCTGCGTCTCTCGGTATTAAAAACGTACTGTGCCTTTCCGGTTTTCACCAGACTCTTATAGGTTGTAATGAATCAGCCAATGTCTTTGATATTGATTCTATTCAACTCATTGATATGGTGAAAAAAATGAATAATGGACAGTTGTTGGACGGCTCGAAAATCCAAGGGAATTTCAGTATGCTGATAGGCGCTGCTGCCAATCCGGATTTGAAGCCGATCGAGCTGAATATTATAAGATTAAGTAAAAAAATAGCCGCAGGCGCCAATTTTATTCAAACTCAACCTGTATTTGATATTGATGCGTTTAAAGTCTGGCTGGAAGCCGTTCGTAATGCAGGGCTTGCCGATAAAGCAGCCTTTCTTGCCGGTGTTCTGCCGCTCAAGAGTACGGCCCAAGCCAAAGAGCTGATCGAGTTGCATACTGATTTTGTTATTTCCGAAACGATCATTAACCGGTTGACGAATGCCGGTGATCCCGAGGCTCAAAGAAAAGAAGGCGTTAAAATAGCCGCTGAAATTATAAAGAAGCTTAAAGATCTTTCCGAACTAAAAGGTGTCCATATTTTATCCGGTGGCAATGAATTAGCTATTAACGAATTATTAGCCATTATATCGTAATGATTGAGATTTAATAAAATGCCCAAGAAATATCACATTGAAACAAAAAAGATTGCACCGAGATTGCCGAAAAGAGGTAAATTCGGGATTGTTGATTGGCGTGAAGATTGTGCCCGATGTCATAATTGTGTGAAAAAGGCTTGTGTATACGACCGTTACCGACAGGAAATGCAGTATATCAAAGACTTGGATGAATTTAATTCCATGTTCTTTGAATGCATGGGTTGTTTCTCCTGCGTGCAGAAATGCACGAAGGGTTTGCTGGCTTTAACCGTGAATCCCGAATACGAACGCATGGGTAATGGTTATTTTACTCCGGACATTATTCTAACTACTTGGAATCAAGCGGAAACAGCCGGCATTCCTGTTTCTGGCGCCGGTTATCGCGGTAAGTTTACGGGTGCCGGATTTGATTCCATGTGGACGGACATGTCTGAAATTGTCCGTCCGACTCGCGACGGAATCCACGGTCGTGAATACATCAGTACCTCTGTCGATATCGGAAGAAAACCGAAATTGCTTTCGTTTAAAAGCAACAAACTGACTACTACATTACCACCGCTGGTAGACCTGCCGGTTCCGATAATCATTGATATGTTCCCCGAAAAATACCATTTCCCCAATCTAATGCCGATGTTATTGGCTGTCACCGTTAAAACTGGCACAATGATGATTGTTGATTGGAAATATCATCATCTTTTAGGGGCCTATGAAGAAAACCATTTATCGAATATCATTTTTTATCTTGATAAAGAAGCGCCGCTACCACCGCCTGATATCCTTAAAAAGTTGCGTCTTATTGAGATCGCTGACAGCGATAGAATCGAACAACGGATAAACGAGATTAAAGCCATCAATCCGGCATTGGTTGTTTCAATCAGAGTTGAACTGGATGCTTGCGGTGAGCAGAGATCTGTAGAGCTTGCTCATCACCCTTTCATTGAAGTCATACATATCGTATCCGATATCAACGGTAATCAAACAAGAGGGGAAAAACCTAAATTCATAAAGGATATGACCCGGACCATCCATACGTCTCTTGTAAAAGACGGTATCCGGGATGAAATCACTTTGATTGCCAGTGGCGGTATTGCTCTGGCGGAACATATGGCAAAAGAGATAATCTGCGGCGCAGATGTCATCACAATCAATATGCCACTGCTAATTGGTCTTGAATGCCGTTTTTGTACAAATTGTCGCGATGGTTTTGCCTGTCCGGCGAAGATTGAGACCATCACCGCCGAGTATGGGATCGGACGTATGACAAATTTAATTGCTGTCTGGCATGACCAACTGATTGAAGTGATGGGAGCCATGGGAATGAGAGAAGCCCGCCGTCTACGTGGTGAGACCGGCCGTGCATTATTCTTTGAAGACCTTGAGGAGGAAACCTTTGGAAGGATTTTTGGCAAGAGAATCAGGGCTTAAAGAAGTCCTGCCTGAAAATACAATAAAAACATTGGTACCGCAGGTTGAGGTAGATCGAGTGGTCAAACCAGCGCCCTCGCGCTATCGCAATGAGATAGCCAAATATATTATTCGGCGCAGCAGTGATTGCAAATTATGCGGTAAATGCGCTCAGGTTTGTCCGCATGGCGTACACGTATTGAAACCCGGTTATAAATTATTTTCTGCACCGCACTTGAACGTTTGTGTAGGTCCTTCCTGCCAGAAGACAGACCATTATTGTATTGATCTGTGCCCGAATAAAGCGCTTCAAATGGTTGAAAATCCGATGTTGAAGTCGATGGGCGACTATCGCTGGACACCGGACATGCTTATGGCTACCTGGAAAATGGCAGAAACCGGGGAAGCGCCATTACCTGAGTATGGCTATGATTACGAGACGGGAGCTTCCGGTGGCGGGTTCGACCGATTGAGATTCAAGTTTCCCGAAAAACCGCCCATTGAATTACGAGACGATGATATAGATACCAGTATTATACTTAACAGACGAAACGATGGCCGACCACAGGTGAAAATCGATGTTCCATGGTATGGTGGCGGAATGTCTTTCGGCTCCGTCAGTAACGTAATACAGCTTTCCAAAGCGCGTGCGGCCACCGCTTTCAATACCTTTACTTGTACCGGTGAAGGCGGTTACATGGAACGTATGAAGCCATACGATGATCATGTAATAACCCAGATTGCCACCGGTCTTTTCGGCGTTCGTGAAGAGACAATCCAACGTGTTCGCATTGTTGAATTTAAATATGCCCAGGGAGCCAAGCCTGGTTTAGGAGGCCACCTTTTAGCCGATAAAGTCACTTCAGCAGTTGCCAAAATGCGTGAAACTGTTCTGGGTATTTCACTCTTTTCACCTTTCCCGTTTCATAGCGTTTACTCGATTGAAGATCATCAGAAACACATGGATTGGATTAAACACATTAACCGGCGAACCCTGATTGCCACCAAGGTCTCTACACCTAATGATGTGGATATGGTCGCTGTTGGCAGTTATTCCGCCGGTACCCATATTGTGCATTTGGATGGCGGATACGGCGGAACCGGCGCCGCACCTGATATTGCCAAGAAGAATATCGCAATGCCCATCGAATATGCTATCATTAAAGTCCATCGTTTTCTGGAACAGGAAGGTATTCGCGACAAGGTAACGCTGATTGTTAGCGGTGGCTTGCGAACATCTCATGACATTGCGAAAGCAATCGCCTTAGGAGCAGACGGTGTTGTCGTTGGTACTTCCGAACTGGTTGCGCTGGGTTGCATCAGATGTTCACGCTGTGAAAGCGGTCGCGGCTGTCCGCGCGGCATTGCTACGACCGATCCCGAACTGGCGAAGGATATTGATCTTGACTGGGGTACACAGCGCGTTATAAATTTGTATTCTGCCTGGCGAAAAGAACTTGTAGATATATTGAAACGGTTAGGACTGCGTAGCGTGAGTGAGTTGCGTGGGCGTACCGATCTTCTGATACATCTTGATTATACGAATGATTCGGAGACCCATCCATGAATAACGGAATGATTGAAAAACTGCTACTTTCCCGGCGGAAACTCAATGAAGAGTTACAGATTCCTGAACCCACTTATAAAGGAGAGGAAGAAGGCGGGTGCGGTGTCGTTGGTTTTTGCGCCACCGAACCGATTGCTGCTCGTCATATTCACGAACCTTCCAAGCAAATGCATAACCGCGGCAACGGTAAAGGTGGCGGAATTGCTGCATTAGGCTTTATCCCGGAACAACTTGGAGTTACCCGTGAAGTTTTGAACGACTATTACATGGTGCACATAGCGTTTCTCGATAATTCGATCAGGCCGGAACTTGAACAAAAATATATTACTTCCTGTTTTGAGATCAAAACTTTCCGTCAGCTGGACACAGTTGCCGACTGGACTACCATTCCTTCTTTGGAAGCAAAGCCTCCCGATGTCATGCGTTATTTTGTTCGCGTGAAGCCGGATGTGCTGGATGCCTTTATTTCAAAGAACAAATTAGCCGGAATAAGCCGCGAAGAAGCGGAAGGCGAATTCCTAAGCCAGCAAAGCGTTAAGCTGAATCATGAATATTATGCCTCGTTAGGCGATAAAAAAGCCTTCGTCATGTCTTACGGCAAAAATATCATGATCCTGAAAGTCGTTGGGTACGCGGAGTCTATTACCGATTATTATAAAATTGACGATTTGAAGGCGCATGTATGGATTGCTCATCAGCGGTTTCCAACCAAGGGACGTGTCTGGCATCCCGGTGGTGCCCATCCATTCGGAGCAATGAATACCGCGCTGGTCCATAATGGTGATTTTGCCAACTATAGTTCCGTCAGCGAATATCTTGCGCAACGTCATATTTATCCGCAATTTCTGACCGATACCGAGGTTTCGATCCAGATATTTGATTTGTTGGACAGGACCTATCACTATCCGCTGGAATATATTATCGAAGCGCTGGCACCCACGACAGAAATAGATTTCGATAGACTTCCTAAAGAGAAACAGTCCGTCTATCGGGCGATTCAGGCAACTCATATTCATGCTTCACCGGACGGTCCCTGGTTCTTTATTATCGCTCATAGCCTGCCAGCAACTGATAAATTTCAGCTAATGGGTATTACCGATACCTCCATGCTCCGGCCGCAGGTCTTTGCTTTTGCCGACGGAGAAGTTCAGGTCGGCTTGATCTGTTCTGAAAAACAAGCAATCGATGCAACATTACTCAGCATGTCCAAAGATGACAGCCGCATCTGCCCAGTAGCCGATAAGTACTGGAATGCCCGGGGCGGAAGTTCGACGGACGGTGGATCATTTATTTTTACCCTCGAAAAAGATCAAGCCGGAAAATACCGGTTGAATTGTACCGACAAATTCGGGGTGCCGGTCAAATTGCCCTCCGGAACAGAAGTTGTCGATTTATCTAAAGAAATAGAAAAACCCGGTGCCTCTACCGATAAGATTGAAAAAGGAATTCGCGAGAACTGCGATGCCGACAGTCAAAAAGTTTTTCGTCATATTATTGAAAAAAGCGTTGATTGGTCATTTGCTGAAGTATCATTTGCCTGCGAAACAATTATTTCACTGGCTAAAGATTCAAATCAATTCGCCAAAGGAATTGAGATATTGACTCTGCTCAACGACCGGCGATACGCTACCGGTTCAAAGAAGCGCAAGTATATCCTACAAATCGTTCGCACCGCTTTGCGCCAATTGTTCGGTCTTATTCCCTTGATCGGAGAAACATCGTCAAGTGAGTTTCGGCTGATAAATTATAAAACCAAGCAACTTTTAAGAGAACCGCAGATTGGTGAGACGACTCTGGTGATTGATACGCTGGGTTTCCCACCTGAAGGAAACGAATCGAATTCCTCGCTTTTAATGGACGGTTACATGAAAGGCTGGAAACATTTCATTGTTTATAACTGCGCCGGACAACGTTTTACCGGCTGCGGTCTGGGACCCCGAACAGAAAATGTTACAATCGATGTTTACGACAGCGATGGCGATTACCTTGCTTCAGGTATTGATGGTTTAACCATTACTGTTCACGGCAATGCCCAGGATCAATTGGGTCAGATTATCAAAGGTGGTAAACTGGTTATTCATGGCGACACCGGACAAACATTCTTATACGGCGCCAAAGGTGGTTCTATTTTTGTTTTGGGTAATGCTGCCGGCCGTCCTTTGATTAATTCCGTGGGTAAGCCAAAGGTTGTGATCAACGGAACTTGTCTGGACTTCCTCGCTGAATCTTTTATGGCGGGTGATGTCTTTGCGGACGGCGGTTTTGTTATTTTAAACGGAATAACATTCGATGATAAAGGCAATGTCGTTGATCTAAAAGAACCCTATCCCGGCGGCAACTTGTTTTCTCTTGCTTCAGGTGGTGCCATATACGTACGTGATCCTCATAAGTATCTAGTAAAGGAACAATTGAACGGAGGAGGCTTTTTCAGGATGACGGATCAGGACTGGGAGACGATCTTGCCCTACCTTGAGGAAAATGAACGTTTGTTCGGGATAAAAGTAGATGACTTGCTGACGGTCGACGGCAAACAGAAGCGACCCGGTCAAGTCTACCGAAAAGTTGCCCCAGCCAAATTGGAGGCCACCGCTCAAATCGAGTCGGACGAATAGGTATTTTATTTCAATGAGAGAGTATTGAAAATGACGACAAGAATTACAAAACAAAAAGCCAATAGAGATTTTTTAAAGGCCGTTCAGGAAAAAGCGGATGTGAATTTAAACTCTTGTTATCAATGTAAGAAATGTTCCATTGGCTGCCCTGTCGCCGACTGGATCAAGTTGCCGCCTTCCGAGATAATACGAAGTCTGCAACTCGGCGCTGGTGACGAATTATTGAATACAGACCTCATCTGGACATGTCTTTCCTGTGAAACATGTTATTCCAGGTGTCCTAATCGGATAAATTTCCCCGCTGTGATTGATGCTTTAAAGTCCATTGCTTTGGAAAAAGGAGCTGCCAAACCGGAGGGTGATGCACCGTTATTTAACCGTTTATTCTTAAACACGGTCAAGTCTTATGGCCGCGCTTATGACTTGCAGGCTATTGCCATGTATAAACTAAGAACTGGCAACCTGAAACAGGATATGGATAAATTCCCCACGATGCTGAAAAAAGGCAAAATAGCAATTCTGCCTCCGTCCGGCGCGAATAAAGACAAAGTGAAACGCATATTTAAAAAATCAGCACAAAATAAAGGAATGGAAAAATGAAATACGCATATTATCCTGGTTGCTCTGCTCATTCCACTGCCCGAGACATGCATGAATCATGTCTGGCGGTATCGAAAGCACTGGATATTGAACTTAATGAAATCAAAGGATGGACATGTTGCGGTGCCAGTGCCGCTCACCAGACAGACCGGAAATTAGCGGTATCGTTGGCTTCTGCCAACCTCTTACTGGCCAAACAGATGGGCATGGACATGGTAGTCAATTGTGCCGCCTGTTATAACCGCTCAAAGGTGGCCAACTATGAAATTATAAGTTCCGAAGAAATAAGGGAATCCGTTGCTGACAATCTTGGAGAGACATATGACGGATCGGTTCCGGTGCGGCACTTTATAGAGATACTTTTAAAGGACATTGGACCGGTTAAATTACGGAAGAAAATTGTTAACCCGCTGAAAGGTCTTAAAGTGGCTCCTTATTACGGATGTTATCTGGTCCGTCCGCCGGAAGCAACCAACTTTGATGATCCCGAGAATCCTACTATTATAGAAAGCTTGATCGATGTGATGGGCGGTGAGAATGTGGAGTGGTCGGGTAAAGTGGATTGCTGTGGCGGTATGCAAAATCTTACACGAACTGAAATTACCGTCCGGCGGTCGGCTGCGGTTATAGAGATGGCAGAGGCTGCCGGTGCCGAGTGTATCGCCGTAGCCTGTCCTATGTGTCAAATCAGCCTTGATGTAAGACAGGCTGACATGGAAAAGCTTCTCGGCAGGCAATATAATATGCCTGTTATTTATGTTACACAGTTACTTGGTCTTGCCATGGGACTCTCGCCCACGGAACTCGGGCTAAATAAACTCATGGTAAGTCCGTTAGCTGTATTAAATAAAGTCAAATCAGCAGCCTAGTTAAAACTGCTTATTGATACAGATGATTAAAGACTACTTAAGGTTAAGATATGCATAAAAGTAAAAAGAAATTGACAGGCGCGGTTCTTGTTCAGGGCGGCGGTATTGCCGGCATTCAGGCAGCCCTCGACCTAGCTGATTCCGGTTTTAAAGTCTATTTGGTGGAACGTGATGCGGCCATCGGTGGCATGATGGCACATCTTGACAAGACGTTTCCTACCGGAGATTGCGCGACTTGTATTGTATCACCTAAACTGGTCGAATGCGCCCGCAATATCAATATTGAGATACTTACCCTTTCTGAGCTTGTTGGTTTGGAAGGAGAACCTGGCCATTTTAAAGCTAAAGTTAAGGTTTCTCCCAGATATGTGGATGAAGCAAAATGCACCGCCTGCGGTCTGTGTACAGACGCCTGTCCGGTCAATGTGTCTAATCCGTTTGACCGTGAAATGGGTACCCGAAAAGCAATCGCCAAGCTTTACGCTCAAGCAACACCGAATAAATTTGGTATTCTAAAGACTGGACATTCCCCCTGTAAGGTAGAATGTCCGGCAAACATTAATGTCCAAGGCTACATTCAATTAATTAAGAAGAAGGAATATCTCAAGGCTGTTAATCTTATCCGGGAGCGAAATCCACTATCTGCTATCTGCGGACGGGTTTGTACTCACCCCTGTGAAACTGAATGTACACGTAATGATATTGATTCCTCCGTCTCCATCAGATTATTGAAACGTTTCGCTTCAGACCAGGAAATGGAGATGGTCAGGTCCGGAAAACTGGCTCTTCCGGAAGAGAAGACTCTACCCACGGATTCCAAAAAGATTGCTGTAATCGGCGCTGGACCTGCCGGTCTTACTGCTGCTGCTGATCTGGCCGACCGTGGTTATGCTGTGACAATTTACGAAGCCACGTCGGACGCCGGCGGCATGCTACGCTGGGGAATTCCCGCTTACCGTTTACCGAAAGATGTACTCGGCTACGAAGTTGAGTTGATCCGCCGCAAGGGAATCAAGTTCGTCTACAATACACGTGTCGGTGCGGGTATTTCCATGGAAAAAATACGCCAGGAAAATGATGCTGTCTTTATCAGTGTTGGTACACAGAGCAGCCGGAAGCTTAACGTCGAAGGTGAAGATAAAACCGGAATTGCCTACGGTCTGGAGTTCCTGCGTCTGGCCGGCGACAAAGACAATCGTCCCAAACTGAGCGGTAAGGTCGTGGTAATCGGCGGCGGCAATGTCGCTGTTGATGTAGCCCGCTCCGCGATACGCCTCGGCGCCGACTCCGTTGAAATGGTCTGTCTGGAACAGCGTTATGAAATGCCGGCTTTACCCGAAGAAGTTGCCGCCGCTCTCGAAGAGAACATAAGAATCAATAACGGCTGGGGTCCGAAACATATTCTCGGAAACAGCGAAGTCAGCGGAATCGAACTAAAACGCTGCACAAGAGTCTTCGATGAAAGCGGCCGGTTCAGTCCTTCATACAACGAGAATGAAACGACCACATTAAACGCCGATCAAATCATCGTAGCCATCGGTCAGGCAATCGATCAAGAATCTCTCAGCAGCATGGGAGCGGCAACTGAACGTAATTTTTACAAAGTTGATAAGGTCACCCTGGAAACATCTTTGAAAGGTGTTTTTGCCGGCGGTGATGATATTCCGGGCAGCGCTTCCGTAATCGGCGCTGTGGGTGCGGGCAAGCGGGCAGCGGAATCAATTGATCGTTTTCTCAAAGGCGAAGATATATTGTCCGCCCGTTTTGAATCAACCGTGAAACCACTTGTTCCGGAATTACTGCCGGAAACCAAAGGCAAAGAAAAGATACCGCGTACCGAGCAGGCAATGCTGCCTGTTTCCGAGCGTGCCAATAATTTCGTAGAAATCGAAATGGGTCTTACTGAAGAAGATGCCCTGGCAGAAGCAGAGCGCTGTCTTAATTGCGCCCTCTGTTCGGAGTGTCTGGAATGCGTCGCAGCCTGCGAGCAGCATGCCGTTGACCATTTCATGACGGAAAAGATAGTCGAACTTGATGTCGGTTCCGTTATCCTCGCCCCTGGTTTTGAAGAATTTGATGCCACTAAAAAAGGTGAGTATGGCTATGATCGCTACCCGAATGTAATCACCAGTGTTCAGTTCGAACGCATGCTTTCCGCTTCCGGACCGTTTGACGGCCATGTAATCCGTCGATCCGATGGTCAGCCGGCCAAACGTGTCGCCTGGATCCAGTGTGTTGGCTCACGCGATACCCGTTGCGGTAATGAGTACTGCTCCTCTGTCTGTTGTATGGTTTCCACAAAGCAATCGATGATCGCTGCCGACCATCTACCCGGGTTGGAAGCAACTATTTTTTACATGGATATTCGGGCCCATGGCAAGGACTTCGACCAGTATTACGAACGGGCAAAGAAACAAGGTGTAAATTACGTAAAAGGAATACCGTCCCGCATTATCCAAGTGCCAGACACTAAAGACCTGCGGACAACATTCTATAACGAAGCCAATCAACTGCAGGAAAAAGACTTTGATCTGGTTATTTTATCTGTCGGCATGGAACCAGGTTTATCTGCCGTGGATACTGCCAA
>Ga0182021_10010266_pt1 | contig 11110 bp, 10 predicted proteins | sample 612E3MmetaG_FD_120493 | JGI IMG/M metagenome (GOLD analysis project Ga0182021, IMG submission 120493) | Permafrost microbial communities from Stordalen Mire, Sweden - 612E3M metaG (Illumina Assembly) | ecosystem: Environmental > Terrestrial > Soil > Wetlands > Permafrost | place: Sweden...
ACCTCCTGCAGCGGGCCGAGGATCAGGGGCTGGATGGGGAGGCCTTCCTCTCGGTCGGTGAAGTGCCGTGGGGCAAAGTGTAGTTCAGTCTGGAGGCTGGACTCCTACCACAATCCTCCCGTCGTAAGCTTGTTCCCATGGACCTAACCCGTTTTCTCGAACTCGTCCGCACCCAGGGCTGGCAGGGCTGGTCCTTGTGGGCGGTGCTGTTGGCCCAGGCGCTGCTATGGGTGGGTCTGGTGCGCCTGCACCTTTCCCTCGAGAGGGAGGAAGCGCCATGGGAAGAATGCATCGGGAAGATCCGTTCGGCCTTCCTGCGCAAAGTCAACGGTGAGGAGGAGATCCAGGAGTTGAAGGTCCACCGTTACGCGCCCCTGGTAGACCAACTGGTGGCCCTGCACTTCACCGAGGAGAAGGCCGACCGGTTCGACCGCTGGCTGCTGCTGCGCTGGAAGCTGAAGGAGGGCCTGCGCCCCTACTGGTACCGCTGGGGCTACCTGATCATCGCCTTCGGGGCCGTGGTGTGGTATCTCCAGGGCCTGCGCCTGGACATGGGCACGGATGTGCTCAAGCGCACTCCCGTGGATCCCCGGCTGCTCTGGGTCTGGCTGGGCTATGCCATGATCCTGGCCTGGAAGATCGTGCGCATCCACGGCAACCTCGAGCGGGTCCAGCGTAGCCTGCTGCTGCCGAGGCGGGACGAGTGACCGGGTCCCGGCGTGGCGTGGCGGCCCGCCGCCTGGGCCTCCGCGCCGAGCGCCTCACCCTCTGGCTGCTCTGGGTCCGGGGTTGGGATCTGGTGGCCTGGCGTCAGAAGCTGGGTCGTTACGAGCTAGACTTGCTCCTGAGCCGCGGACCGGAGCTCCGTCTGCTGGAAGTGAAGGCCCGGAGGCCGGGGGCATGGGTGGGGGCGGACACGGCCCTGGAGCCCGAACAACGCCTCCGGCTCCAGCGGGCACTGCGCACCTGGCTGGACCGCGTCCCATGGCCCGGCGAGGTCACCTTCCAGCGGGTGAGCTGGGCTGGGTGGCGATGGCGGTTTCATCCGCCGGAGCGGTGGGACGGGCTGAAGGTGTCCAGGAGCTGACCCCTCCCACCGCTTACAGCCCACCGGGTGCCCGGCTCGGAACGCTGCATTCGCTGAGGCCAATCTGGTTGTGATGCTCAGCCCATCGGGTGCCGGCTCGGAACGCGGCACTGCCGCGTCCCTCGCCACCCTGTTGGGCTTCGCTGGCATGGCCCTCGCCCCGCACCCGGTGGGTGTCGGTATGTTGACCTTTCTGGACCGTCTGCTTCCATTGATGGGCCGCCTTGCCAAGCGGTCGGACCTGGCTGCGCCCGTTTTCGTATTGATCGTGATGGTGGTGATGGTGCTGCCCATGCCCGCCTTCATGGTGGATCTGCTCATCGTCCTCAACATCACCCTGAGCCTGGTGATCCTGATGGTGGGCATGTATGTGCGCCGCCCCAAGGAATTCAGCTCCTATCCATCGGTCCTGCTGATGGTGACGCTTTTCCGCCTGGCCATCAATGTAGCCACCACCCGCCGGATCCTCCTCTACGCCGGGGACCAGGGCGCGGATGCGGCCGGCCACATGGTGAAAGCCTTTGGCCAGTTCGTGGTGGGCGGCAGCTATGTCATCGGCCTGGTGGTCTTCCTCATCCTGCTGGCCATCCAGTTCCTGGTCATCAACCACGGCGCGGGCCGCATCGCCGAGGTGACCGCCCGCTTCACCCTGGACGCCATGCCCGGCAAGCAGATGGCCATCGATGCCGACCTGAACGCGGGCTACATCGATGAGAAGGAGGCCCGGAAACGCCGCAAGGATCTCCAGGAGGAAGCTGGATTCTACGGGGCCATGGACGGCGCCGTGAAGTTCACCCAGCGGGACGCCGTGGCTTCCCTGATCATCCTGGCTGTCAACATCGTGGCAGGCATCCTCCTGGGGGTGATCCGCTACAACCTGCCCGTGATGCAGGCCCTGGAAGTCTTCACCCTGCTCACCGTGGGCGATGGCTTGGTGACGGTGATCCCCAGCCTGCTCATCAGCGTGGGCGGGGCCATCCTCACCACCCGCAGCGGCAGCGACGCTTCGGGCCTGGGCAGCGAGGTGATGGGGCAGCTGGGCGCGGACCACCGCCCCCTGACCATCGCCGCCGCCATCCTCTTCTTCTTCGGCGCCGTGCCCGGCCTGCCGCTCTTCCCCTTCTGGGTCATGGGCGCCATCTTCGGTGTCATGGCCTACGCGGCCTGGAAGCTGCCCAAGACGACCCCGGCCATGGCAGCGGACTTGGCGGAGGCAGAGAAGGCCAAGGCCGCCGCCGCCGAAGGCGCGGACCGGGTGGAGGGCCTGCTCAAGGTCGATCCCCTGGGGCTGGAAGTGGGCTACAGCCTCATTCCCCTGCTGGATGTGAACCAGGGTGGCACGGTCCTGGAACGGATCAAGGCAGTCCGGCGCCAGATGGCCCAGGAACTGGGCATCGTGGTGCCTCCCGTGCGCATCCGCGACAACCTGCAACTCCCGCCCCATACCTACCGCATCCTGCTCAGGGGCGAGGAGATCGCCCGTGCGGAGATCCAGCCCACCCAGTTCCTGGCCATGAATCCAGGCACCGCCACCGAGGATCTTGCGGGCACTCCCACCACCGAGCCAGCCTTCGGACTGCCCGCCTATTGGATCCCCGATGCCCAGCGGGACCGCGCCCAGATGCTGGGTTATACCGTGGTGGAACCTGCGACCGTACTGACGACACACCTATCCGAACTCATCAAGCAACATGCCCCCGCCCTGCTGGGCCGGCCCGAGGTCCAGCACCTGCTCGACACCCTCAAGGAGGCCACCCCCAAGCTGGTGGACGACCTCATCCCCAACGTCATCAGCGTGACCACCCTTCAGAAGGTGATGCAGAACCTCCTGCGCGAGCGGGTGCCCGTGCGAGACCTCGCCCGCATCCTCGAGGCCACTGCCGATGCCGCCGGCATGTCCAAAGATATCGGCTTCATCACGGAATACGTTCGCCAGGCCATGGGTCGGGTGCTCACCAGCCCCCACCTGTCCGCGAACGGCGAATTGGGCGTGCTGGTGCTGGATCCCTCTCTGGAGCAGACCCTCCAGGGCGGCATCGAGCAGACGGACCGGGGCAGCTTCCTGGCCCTGGAGCCCGGACGCACTCAGGAGCTGCTCAACCGCATCGCCAACGGCATCGCGAAAGTGCTCCCCGGCGCCCAGCCGGTGCTGCTGACCAATCCCGTCGTGCGCCCCCATCTCAGGCGCCTGCTCGAACGTGCCCTTCCCCACCTGGTGGTGCTGAGCCACAGCGAGGTCCCCATGGATGTCCGCGTCGTGAACCTGGGAACCGTCTCATGAAGGATGAACCATGCGCGTGAAGACCTTCGAAGCTGGATCCATGCAGGATGCCCTCGACGTCGTGAAGAAGGACATGGGCGAAGAAGCCTTCATCCTGTCCACCCGCACCCGGCGGCGCCCCGCCTCCCTGGGGATGGGCGAGGAATCCATCATCGAGGTGACGGCTGCCGTGGACGAGGCCCAGGCGGGGATTCCGCCGGTCGCCAGCGGGACGCCCCCGCTCACCTATGGCCTTCGCGCCGCCCTGGATGCACCGACGCCCCGTCGCCCGTTCCGCGAACCGGCACCGCCGCCACCCCCGGCACCGGCCATGGACCTCCAGCCGCTCCGCCGGGAGCTGCTGGAGATCAAGGGCGCCGTGGCGGCATTGAAAGATAATGACTTGCGCAACACTTCGATTCTGAAGGAACTGGATCAGATGAAGGCGCTGCTCAGCCGCATTCAGCGCCAGGGCATGCCGCCCGCCCAGCTCCACCTGCCGCCCAGCCTGCTGGAGCTCTACGGAGACCTCGTCTCCAATGATGTGGAACCCATCATCGCCCTGCGCCTTTGCGAATATGCCCAGCGCGCCCTGACCGACCAGGATGGCGACGGTGCCTCCGGAACCGTGGATCCCGAACGGGCGAGGCTGTTCCTGCGCCGCGTCATCGCGGACTTCATCCCCGTAGCCCCTCCCATCCAGCTGGAGCCCGGAAAAATGCGTGTGGCGGCCTTGGTAGGCCCCACGGGTGTGGGCAAGACCACCACCGTGGCCAAGCTGGCGGCCTATGCCCAGTTGCACCTGAAGCAGAAGGTCGCCCTCCTCACCCTGGACACCTACCGCATGGCCGCCGTGGACCAGCTTCAGCAGTACGCCCAGATCCTCCAGGTTCCCCTGCACGTGGCCCTCACAGTGGAGGACCTCCGAAGCGCCCTCCGCTTCTATCAGGATCGCGCCCTCGTACTCATCGATACGCCCGGCCACAGCCCCAAGGATACGGAGACCCTCAACCAGTTGAGGGGTCTGCTGGACGAGCTGCCGGAGGTCGAGACCCACTTGGTGCTGTCAGCCACCACCAAGCCCCGGGACCTGACCGAGATCGCCACGCGCTATGAACCCCTGCACCCGACTCGCCTGCTCTTCACCAAGCTCGACGAGACGTCCACCTATGGCCCCATCCTCAGCACTCTGGCGCGCGTCAAGAAGCCCCTCAGCTACCTGGGCACGGGCCAGGAAGTGCCAGAGGCCCTGGAACTGGCCACCAGCCGCCGGGTGGCCGACCTCATCCTCCCTGTCCCCGTGAAGGAGGCCGAATGAGCAGTGATCAGGCATCCCGACTCCGCACCATGGCCAAGGGGCAACCTGCCGAGCAGCCCCTGTTCGCGGCCCGGGTGGTGGCCATCACCTCTGGCAAAGGGGGGGTAGGCAAGACCAATGTCGTGGCCGGGCTGGCCCTCGCGTTGGCCCAGCAGGGTCAGCGCGTGGTGGTCATGGATGCGGATTTCGGCCTGGCCAACCTCGACATCCTGCTGGGCCTGTCGCCGAAGTACACCCTGGAACACGTGCTCCGGGGCGAAAAGGTGATCGAGGAGATCCTGCTTGAAGGTCCCTTGGGCATCCGCATCATTCCCGCCAGCAGCGGCATCCAGGAGTTGACCCGGCTCGACACCATGAGCGAATTGCGGCTGGTCCAGGGCCTGCAGCGGGTGGCGGAAACCGCCGATTGGCTGCTGATCGACACCGCCGCCGGCATCCATGATTCGGTGCTGAAGCTCCTCATGGCGGCCCAGGAGGTCATCCTCGTGGCCACTCCCGAACCCACGAGCCTGGTGGATGCCTACGCCATGGTGAAAGTCCTGCATCTGCGCGAGGCCAACAAGCCCTTGTGGCTGCTGGTGAACAATGGGCAGAGTGCGGATGAGGCCCAGGAGACGGTGGACCAGCTGCAGGCCGTCACGGAGCGATTCCTCGGTAAACAGCTCAAGGTGCTGGGCATGATCCCCAATGATCCCCACATTCTCCAGGCCGTGCGCCAGCAGCGGGGCGTGGTGGAACTCTTTCCCCACAGTCCGGCCACCCAGGCCTTCCAGGCTCTCGCCCGCCAATTGCTGGGGCAGGTATCCTTGCAGCCCGACGGCTTTGCGTCATTCTGGAGGCAGCTCGCCTCCGAAGACCCCACCTAGGATCCTGGATGCCACCCACTCCGGACCAGCCCGACAGCCCAGGCCTGCCCCTCAGTGGCGAGGTTCTCCGAGCCGTGGAATCGGCGCCTGCCGCTCTCCGTCCCTGGGCGGCCCTTGCGGCGGCCAGGGCCTATGGGAATGCATCCCCCGCGCCGGTTCCCACCGTTTCCCCTTCTCCGGCCCCGGAGACCGAATCCGCCGAACCACCGGAGCCCTTCGACCGCAGCAACCGTGAGCAGATCATCAAGGACTATGTGCCCCTGGTGAAGTTTGTGGCTCACCGCATTGCCTCGCGCCTGCCTTCGCATGTGGAGCTGGATGACCTCATCAACAGCGGCATCCTCGGCCTCATGGATGCCATCGAGAAATTCGAGCCGGCCCGCAACATCAAGTTCAAGACTTATGCAGAGCTGAGGGTCAAGGGAGCCATTCTCGATGGCTTGAGGGATCTGGACTGGGTGCCCCGCAGCCTGCGCCGCAAGAAGAAGGATATCGAAGGGGCCTACCACTCCCTCGAACAACAGTTTGGGCGCGCGGCCACGGACGAGCAGGTGGCCGTCCACCTGGGCATCACGCTCGAAGAACTGCACAAGAACCTCGACGACCTGAAAGGCGTCACACTGGGCACCTTCGTGGAGGTGGGCGAGGACGGCGAGGGGGAAAGCCTCATCAGCTTCGTCCCGGATCCGGATGCGGAGGATCCCAGCCAGACCTTCCAGGCCTCGGAGATCAAGGAGATCCTCCGGGATGCCATGGAGGTGTTGCCCAAGAAGGAGAAATTCGTGGTCCAGCTCTATTACTTCGATGAGTTGACCATGAAGGAGATCGGGACCCTCCTGAACATCACCGAGTCCCGGGTATCCCAATTGCATACCAAGGCCATGTTGCGACTCCGGGGCAAGCTCCTGGAGAAGCACATCGAAGGGTAATCCATGGCCAAGATCCTAAGCCAAGAGGAAGTGGACGCACTACTTAAGTCCCATACCAAGCCCGCCGCAAAGGCCTCGGGCGGCGGGGGAGGGGACCGGGGTGCGGCACCTGTCCAGGCAAAAAAAGCCCAGGTTCAACGCAAGGTCACCCTTTACAACTTCCGCCGTCCGGACCGCGTAAGTCGGGAACAGATGCGGTCGCTCCACTTCATGCACGACCGCTTCGCCCGGAACTTCTCCAGTTCCCTCAGCGCCTACCTGCGCACCATCACGGAAGTGAACCTGGTCAGCGTCGAACAACTCAGCTACCAGGAATTCCTGCTCTCGGTGCCGGACCCCACGTGCTTCAACGCCATCTCCATCAAGCCCCTGGAAGGGGCGCTGGCCCTGGAGGTGAACCCGACCCTGGTGTTCCCCATCATCGACAAGATGCTGGGCGGTCCCGGGGAGCCCCTGAAACAGCTCCGCACCATGACGGACATCGAGCAGAGCATCTTCGACGGTGTGCTGAAGCTGGTGCTGGAAGACCTGCGCGAGGCCTGGCGGGGCATCGTGGACCTGGACTTCCGCATCCAGGCCCGGGAAACCAGCCCCCAGCTCATCCAGATCGTGGCACCCAATGAAGTGGTCCTCCTCGTGGTCTTCGAGGTGAAGATCGGCCCCGTGGCGGGAATGATCAACCTGGCCATCCCGAGCATCATCCTCGAACCCATCTCCACCAAGTTCGACCAGGAAATGTTCACGGGCTATAAGAAGTCCTCCACGTTCGAGGAGGCTCGCCTGCTCCTGGCCAGCCTGAAACGCTGCGGCATGGAAGCGGCCGCCGAGATCCATGGCACGAGCCTCAGCATGGAGGAAGTGCTGCAGCTGAAGGCCGGGGACCTGATTCCACTGACCAAGCGATTCGACGCGGAGTTGGACCTCTGTGTGGATGGTATTCCGCGCTTCGTGGGCCTGGTGGCCCTGAATCCCAACGGAAAACGCGTGTTCCAAGTGACCGGCAGCCGGTCGGAGGGGTGAACAATGGATGCCCGAGACACTGAGCTCTACCAGAAAGTCGGCGGTGCCTTCGCCGAAAGCATGGCTTCCGTGTTCTCCATGCTCACGGGACGCGAGTTCCAGATGAAGTCAGTGCCGGGGGAGTTGTTGGAGACACCGGCCATTGCCGCGCTTCACCAAGGCACCGCAATCCTCGTCAAGGCCAACTACCAGAAGGGGCTGAACGGTACCCTCTTCTTCACTCTTCCCCTCAAGGAAGGCACGATGCTGGTGGACCTCATGCTGGGCGGCGAAGGGGCGCCTGCGGAGGAATTGGTGGGGGATTCCAAGGATGCCCTGGCGGAGACCTTCAACCAGGTCATGGGCAGCGCCAATCAGACCTTGTCGGACCTGGCTGGCGAGACCTTCGCCATCGCCAATGTGGAGATCCTGGCCATGGCATCGGATGCCGCGGCTTTCGTGGAGCAATTGGGCCAGGGTGGCTTCCAGGACATCACGCTACCGACCGTTCAGGACGCACTGAACACCACGATCCATCTTCTGTTCCCAGACCTCCTTCTTCAGCAGCTCAAGCGGAAGTTGGGGCTGGGCGAGGCCCCCACGCCGGCCCCCGACCCTTCACCGGCCTCCGTGGCGGCGACCCTGACAGCTCCTCCGCGCCAGGCGCCCGTGGCCTCTGGACCGGCCACTGACTCAGGCAACCTGGACCTGCTTCTGGACATCCAGCTCCCGGTGGTGGTGCGAATGGGGCAGACCGAAATGCAGATGGGTGAGCTGCTGAAACTCACGCCCGGTTCCATCCTCGAACTGAACCGCAGCGCCGATGCGCCCGTGGAACTGCTGGTCAATGGCAAGCTCATCGCCAAGGGCGAGGTCGTGGTGGTGGACGGCAACTTTGCCTTCCGGATCACCGAGATCGACACCCGGGCCGCGAGGATCCGTAGCCTGGCTTAATGCTGTCCGGGGGTTCCCCTCGCAACGCATGCGTTGCGAGGATCTAAGGGCGTGCTGCGTACATACCCCCGGGCCCCCGCGCTGTGCCCGGCAAAGCCGGGCTTCGCTTTTCCCTACCCCGGCCCCCGCGATCATCCCGACTTGGACGGGTTTCGCCTTGGCCTGGCCCTGATTGCGGTGGATCTGCCACAGGGTGTGTCCAGCCAGCCACCTCAGGAGAGGTGAGCCGCACCACATTGGATCCATCGCGTCCCCGCGCTAAGTTGGGATCAGTGATCGGGAGCCTCCCATGTGCGGAATTGTCGGATACATCGGGCAGCAGGGTGCCGCGGGCATCCTCGTGAATGGTCTGCGGAGCCTGGAATACCGGGGCTACGACAGCGCGGGCATCGCCCTCGGCTCGGGTTCCGGTGAGTTCAAGATCATCCGCGCCTCCGGCAAGCTGGCCAACCTCGCCGCCCGAGTGGATCTATCGGATCCGACTCCGCTCGGCATCGGTCACACGCGGTGGGCCACCCACGGCCGCCCCACGGAGGAGAACGCCCACCCGCACTGCAGCGCGGATGGACAGGTGGTGGCTGTCCACAACGGCATTTTCGAGAACTTCCTCGAACTGCGTGCGGAACTGAAGGCCGCCGGGGAGACGTTCCAGTCCGAAACCGATACCGAATGCTTCCCGGTGATGGTGTCCCACCTGATGAAGCAGGGACGGACCTTCACCGAGGCCTTTCGGGAAGCGGTGGGCCGCATGCACGGGATCTACGCCCTGGCCTGTCTGCATGCCACGGATCCGGATCGCATCCTGGCCGCCCGCAACGGCCCGCCCATGGTGCTGGGCCTGGGCGCTGGGGAGACCTTCCTTGCCTCGGACGTGGTGCCCCTCCTGCCCCACACCCGTCGCGTGATCTTCCTGGAGGATGGCGATCTTGCGGAGCTCACCCGGGGCGGAGTGCGGATTTTCCGTTTGGATGGCCGTGAGGTCGAGCGTCCCGTCCTCACCATCCCCTATGATCCTGTGGCCGCCGAAAAGGGAGGCTACAAGCACTTCATGCAGAAGGAGATCTTTGAGCAACCCCAGGCGCTGTCCAACACGCTGCTCAACCGTCTTCCTCTGGACGGCGAAGACATCCCCCTGGACCTGCCCTTCACCGAGCAGGATCTGGCGGACCTGACCCGCATCCACATCGTGGCCTGCGGCACCAGCTGGCACGCGGGCCTCGTGGGCAAGTTCCTCATCGAACAGTTGAGCCGCGTGGCTGTGGAAGTGGACTACGCCAGCGAGTACCGCTACCGCGAACCCGTGATCCAACCGGGCACCCTCATCATCGGGATTACCCAGAGCGGTGAAACGGCCGACACCCTGGCCGCCATGAAGGAGGCCGCGGCACGGGGGGCCCGCACCCTGGCCATCTGCAATGTCATGGGATCGACCGCCACCCGGCAATGCGAGGCCACGATCCTCACTCACGCGGGACCTGAGATCGGTGTGGCCTCCACCAAGGCGTTCACCACCCAGCTCGCCGTGCTCACCCTCCTGGCCCTCAAGCTCGGCGAGGCCAAGGGCACTTTGGATCCTCTGCTCAAGGCTGAGCTGCTGCAGGGCCTGCGCGAACTGCCGGCGCACCTGGAGCGACTGAACGCCCTCGAACCGAAAATCATCCAATGGGCCCACCGCTGGCAGGATGCCACCGATTTTCTCTATCTGGGCCGCGGCCCCTGCTACCCCATCGCCCTGGAAGGAGCCCTGAAGCTGAAGGAGATCTCCTACATTCACGCCGAAGGCTATCCGGCGGGCGAAATGAAGCACGGTCCTATCGCCCTCATCGACAAGACCCTGCCCGTGGTGGCGCTCATGCCCAGGGACGCCCACCGGGACAAGACCCTCAGCAACCTTCAGGAGGCTGCCGCACGGGACGGGCGCATCCTGGCCCTCGTCACCGAGGGCGATACCGGGCTTTCTGGCATAGCAGAGGACGTCCTGGAACTGCCCGCCGTTCATCCCTGGCTCACTCCCATTGTTTATGCGGTCCCCCTGCAGTTGCTGGCCTACCACATTGCAGTTCTACGCGGATGCGATGTGGACCAGCCGAGGAACCTGGCGAAGTCAGTGACGGTGGAATAGCCGAGAGAATTTCCCAAGAATTCACGGCAGGAATGGAACGGCGCCCCATGCTGGCATTGGACAGGGACTCCTTGACCAGAAGGCTGCCATGGCTACCCGTTCCCTACACCACCTAGATCTCGGGCATTCCGTGATGCTTGACTGGGCGCTTGTCCTGGCGGGCGCCATGCTCGCCTGGCTGTTCTGGCCGGCCTCCTTGCATTGACCCCTGATTTTTTCCGGGCGCCTTCCCCTATGCAGACCCATTCTTGGGGTAGACGGCGGTACCCAGGAAGGGAGGTTGCCATGGCCACCCATCTTCACTTTCATCCCCATTCCCAGACCCATGCTCCGATCCGCTGGTTCGCCTGGGAGCATCCCTATGCAGGGGAGTGGCTGATCCTGGGCCTCGTCACCCTGGCTGCCCTTCTGCTCTGGCTCTCGAATTCCTGACCGGCCCCTTGCCTGCCCTGGAGGCTCGACAGCGGCCCCCATTCCGCTAGAATAGAGCCTCGCATTGGCGCGTAGCTCAGCGGTAGAGCACTACCTTGACACGGTAGGGGTCGGCGGTTCGAGACCGCCCGCGCCAACCAAAA
>Ga0182021_10010267_pt1 | contig 11110 bp, 4 predicted proteins | sample 612E3MmetaG_FD_120493 | JGI IMG/M metagenome (GOLD analysis project Ga0182021, IMG submission 120493) | Permafrost microbial communities from Stordalen Mire, Sweden - 612E3M metaG (Illumina Assembly) | ecosystem: Environmental > Terrestrial > Soil > Wetlands > Permafrost | place: Sweden...
CCCTTTTCATCTACTACCAGACTATCATCCACTACATTAAGCATCCTTATAATTCTGTCTGAACCCACGGATCCTTCAATCACGCCAGTGAAAAAACTATCCCTGCGCAGGTAATCCAGTCTGTCCATATCCACCTGACCCGAAATCAGTTCGTGCAAAAACTTCCGGTTATAAGCATCTGTGAAGATTTCAATTGCGAGATCAAGTTTTCCGCTATATTGTTCACTTAACTTTCTCATCAGCAAAAGAGAAATATCTTCATGGTTAATACCACTAATTATAGAATTTTCCAGAGCGTGAGAAAAGGGGCCGTGCCCGGCATCATGCAGAAGTATTGCTATAAGGGTGGCTTCTTCCTCTTCAGCAGAAATCATAACTCCCTTACTCCTGAGTGTAGCGATAGCCGTGTTCATGAGATGCAAGGTTCCAAGAGCGTGCTGAAATCTGCTGTGAGTGGCGCCTGGATATACAAAACTTGTCAGACCAAGCTGTTTTATATTCCGCAATCTCTGAAACCAGGGATGCTCAATCAGGTCAAATACAAAATCCCCCGGTATGCTTATGAAACCATAAACAGGGTCATTAATTATTTTTCGTTTATTAGTCAGATAGACCACCTTGGAAATTTTAGATTACAAAATTATGAATTAACACCATTTAACAGCAACAGCGGCAAAGATTTAATTTGAGGTCAGATTTACCATAATGAAACAGTACTATTTCCTCTTTAGGCAGATGTCCGCAAAGCAAACAGTGAGTTGTCCATTCGAAACAGAATCTCTTTAGAGGGATAGCCACGAATCGGTTAGGGGGAATTTGAAAAGAGAAATAGTTCATTTAATGCTTTATAACATATTTTATTATTGTCACATTTGTAATTAATCACGTCTTTGTATTGTCAAATATTTAATACCTTCTGATTTGTTAGAAATTTACCGGATTTTTTATGAAAATTGAGATTCAGGGACTTAACCAGATCTATCCAAATGGTAACCATGCTTTAAAAGATATTAATCTTGAGTTCGGAACTGGAATGTTCGGGCTTCTCGGACCGAATGGAGCAGGTAAATCCAGCCTGATGAGAATAATGGTTACTCTCATGAAACCAAGTTCCGGTGTAATTCTGGTAGATGGTAAGGATATTCAGCATATCAGAAAGGAACTCAGAAAAATTCTGGGATATCTTCCCCAGGATTTCAGATTTTTCACTTCACTTAAAACCTGGGAATTCCTCGATTATTCAGGGTCTCTTGCAGGATTAAAAAATAAAAAGGAACGGATTTCGGAAGTAGACAGACTCCTCGATCAGGTTGGGCTTCTTGAAGTACGCGACAGGCAGGCCAACAGATTATCAGGGGGTATGAAACGCCGACTGGGCATTGCACAGGCACTGATCGGCAATCCAAAAATTATCGTTGTTGATGAGCCGACTACAGGTCTCGATCCTGACGAAAGAATAAGGTTCCGGAACATTCTTTCACAGCTGAGTCAGCATGAAGTTACAATCATTCTTTCAACTCATATCGTAGGTGACATTTCATCGACCTGCCAGGGAATGGCACTTCTTAACAAGGGGGAACTGGTATTTTCCGGTTCACCCGAGAACCTTGTAAAACATGCTGAAGGTCATGTTTTTAAGCTCACACTTAGTCCTTTTGATTATGAGAGGGTAAAAGAACATTATAATATTATTTCTACTATACCTGTCGAAGCCGGATGGGAGGTTCAGATAGTTTCAGAAAATGTTCCCGAGTTTAACCTGACAAACATCGTTCCTAATATCGAACATGCATATGTTTATTATATGGAACATAAGTTACATACAGAAATAACTGATTAACAAGAACATAATTCATGGCGTTTCTTTTTAATATAAGAACTGTTGCAAAGTATGAGGCAAAAACCTTAAGGAGAAGCTGGTTTTTCAGGCTCTTTTCGTTTGGTGCCCTCTTTATTTTCACAATCTTAAATTTAGGTTTCTTCTCTCCTATCGGCGATGAAAACTGGGAATTGGTTTCAATTCCATCATCAGTACCTCTCATAAACCTGTATATTCTGAACATCGGACAGGCGATTGTAGTAATCTTCCTGGCTGCTGATTTTCTGAAGAGGGACAAAAAGCTGGATACAAATGAAGTATTGTATACCAGGTCAATGTCGAATTTAGAATATATCACCGGCAAGACCTGGGGTATCCTCCGGTTATTTCTTGGACTGAATATCGTTGTCCTCTCATTGGGATTGCTTATGAATATCATATCCAAAACCATGACAATTGATTTCCTGTCATATATATCATACCTTCTGATAATATCCGTACCAACGATCATTTTCAGCCTTGGGCTTGCTTTCCTCCTGATGTCATTGATCAGAAACCAGGCATTGACTTTTCTGATTCTTCTGGGTATAGCTGCGCTGGATATATTCTACCTCTGGTTCAGAATGGGATCAATCTTTGACTATATGGCTTTTGGACTTCCTGTTTTTAAATCAGGAGTAGTAGGTTTTAACAATCTTGGTTTTATTGTTAATCAAAGGCTTCTGTATCTGTTCCTGGGCCTTGCGATGGTGCTGGCAACAGTTTTGTTATTCAGGAGATTGCCTCAGTCCAGTTTGCACAGAATACTGACGATTATTTTTTTAATTCTTTTTCTTGGAGGAGCTCTGAACTGCGGATTCAATACATTTTCAGTCTATAATAACAGCAAAAATTTCAAAAAACTGGTAATTGAAACGAATAAAAAGTTCGAGAATAAGAATTTTGAATCGGTTACTGAAGCCTCCATCACATTCGATCATAAAGGAAAATCATTTGAAGCAACCGCTGATCTTGGGATAATCAATAATAACAGTGTGCCATTGACAAGGTACATTTTTTCTCTGAATCCTTCACTTAAAGTTCAGAAAGTAACTACTGCAGGAAGGGAAATGAAATTTTTAAGAACAAATCAGATCATAGAAATTGATCCGGGAAGAGCTCTTGATCCAGGGAAAAAGGACAGTGTTCGGATATCTTATTCCGGCACTATTAATGAATCATTCTGTTACCCTAATTACAGCGACAATCTCAGGGAATCGCCTTACAGGATCTCATTAATGAATGTAAATAAAAGACAATCTTTTCTGGATGAAAAGTATGTTTTGCTAACACCTGAAACTCAATGGTATCCGGTTGCGGCATTAAACTATTATCCTGAAGATCCTGCCCGGATCAAAATAGATTTTACTGATTATACCCTGCGCGTTAAAAATGAACAGGGTCTTGCTGCGGTTTCGCAGGGGAAAATGAAAACCGAAAAAGGAAATTCGCTCTTCAAATCTTCAAGCCCCCTTACAGGATTAACCCTTGCAATTGGCAATTATCTGTCGGATACTCTCACGGTTGATTCTGTTGAATATATAAGTTATCACTTCCCCGGGCATGACTATTACAATAAGGATCTGGCTGAAATAAAAGATACTCTTCCAACTCTGGTCTCAGCGATTATGAGAGATCTTGAAACAAGTTTCTCGACTAAGTATCCTTTTAAAACTCTGAGTCTTGTTGAGGTACCAGTCCAGTTCTATTCCTATCCGAAGAAAAACACCCAGACCAGAGCGGAGGTTCAGCCTTCGATGGTTCTTCTCCCTGAAAAACTATCAACTATCGAAAATGCCGGTTTTAATAAAAGATTCAGGCAACAGAAAAAAAGAATGGCCCGTAACAACCAGGTAATAACAGATAAGGAATTGCAGGTAAGGCTCTTCAATGATTTCATTAAAAATGCATTTATCAACGGAGTAAACTACCATTTATCAAACGGGGTCCCTTCAAATGAACCGTTAAGGTACCGTCTCGGACCTAGTTTCTATTTCTTTAAAAACAACTTTTATTCAAATGAATACCCCGTCATCAATGCTGTTTTTGAATCACATCTTCAACATTTAACGCGTTTGGAAAACGGGGATGGATTTATGGCCGGTTTTGGAGCGCTTTCTGAAAACGACAAAGCTAATCTAATCCTGAAGAACACCAGTTTCAAAGATCTCCTGGCAAAGAACCCTTCAGGCGATACAATTCGTACTGTACTGACAGTTAAAGGAGACTGGCTTTTCAATTATTTAAGATCAAAAGCCGGATTATACGAATTTACACCATGGTTTTCGGAATATACCGATAATAATCGCTTTAAATCGATTGATATTCAAAAATTTAATAATGATGTTAAAGCAAAATTCGGCTTCGAATTCTATCCTTCACTTGATGCCTGGTTCAATAGCAAAGAACAGCCCGGATTTCTTTTCACGGATTTAAAAGCAACCGAAATTATTGTGGGTGACAGGTCGAGGTATCAGGTCACCTTCATAGCCTCAAATCCCGAACCAGTAGCCGGACTTTTCAATGTTTCATTCAGAACCGGTTCTGAGGATCTGCTAAACCGTAAAATACAGGCAGAAAAAATCATGGTTCAGGGTGGCGGGGGAGATAAGTTTGCGGTTTCCCTGAGAGGCAGGGGAATGGAAGCTGACGACATATCAAAAATTGTTCTAATGGGACCGCGGGAAGCGAAAAAAATAGGAATCGTTCTTGATGCTGAACCAAGAGCAATGATGATTAATACCCTGTATTCCAGGAATATTCCAAGTGAAATAACCCTCCCCTTTGATGAAATAGTAAAAACTAAGGGGGTGGCTAAAGAGTTTTCCGGAGAAGAGCTTCTGACGTCAATCCCCCTTTTCACAGATCCCTCAGACATTATAGTTGATAATGAGGATCATGGATTTATTTATAACAGACAAAACATCTCAAGTCCGTTAAAGAAGTTGCTAGGAGTAAAAAATCATACTGAAAATACCTATATGAGTATCAGCAACTGGAATACACCTGAATACTGGCAGCCTGTTGTGCTTACCTCTTACTTTGGAAAATACGTCCGTTCAGCCCTTTATACAAGATCAGGAAACGGCGATAAATCATTAACCTGGACTACAATTATAAAAGAGCCGGGGTATTATGATATTTATTGTTATGTAGGCAAGGTCACAGACAGGATGAAAGTGAAAACCGGTGGCGGACAGGGGAATAATGGAGAGTCAGATGAAGAATCGAGTGGCGATGACCGTTTTAAAGAGATGCATTATAAAGTCTACCATGATGAAGGGGTTGATGATATCACTCTTGATTATGAACATGCGGACGGAGGATGGAATAATCTCGGAAGGTTTTATTTGTCTCACGACACAGCAAAGGTAGTATTGACAAATAAATCTGCCGGAAGAATGGTAATTGGAGATGCTATTAAATGGGTGAAACAGAATTAGAAGATAAAAGATAAAAGATAAAAGTAAAAAGACAAAAGTTTAAAAAAGAAATCCTTTAACCACAAAGTGAGTATAGAATGACCACTAATTCTCATTGCGACCTTTGCGAAATACTTTGTGACCTTTGCGGTTAATGGATTTCAAAACGCAAAATTCAGATCTCGTTTTATAAAAGTGTAATCATAATGAAGAACCAATTTAACAAAAAAGCAAAGCTCAGCTTTCTGATATTGATCTTATTGATTTTCAATATTTCAAGTACTTTTCCCCAGCAGGGATTAACCCTTGAACAGGGACTTCGCATCGCTGAACTGAATAGTCCCTCAATGAAAAAGACCAGGCTGAATCTTATCAGAAACCAGGAGAATCTCAATGCCCAGAATGCATCATTGAAATCTCAGTTCTCTTTGTCACTGACTCCTCTCAGCTATAGTCAGGGCAAAGTATTCAATGAACTTATTTCCGGTTACAACACCCAGAAAAACATTGCATCAACAGGAACTTTTTCAATTGTACAACCGATTATTTTCACCGATGCATCTGTTTCTATTACAAACAACTTCAGCTACCTCGATAGTTACAGTCAGTTCACTAACGAAAAAAGCAAGATCTTCAGCAATAACCTCTCGCTCAACCTTAATCAACCGCTATTTACTTATAACAGGACAAAGCTTACTCTTAAGGAACTTCAGCTGGCACTTGAAAATGCCCAGTTAAACTATGCCATTCAATTACTAGCGCTCGAGAAAGAGGTTACACAGGCGTTCTATAGTGTCTACCAGCAACAAAAGAGCCTCGAAATATCAAATCAGGCTTATCAGAACATGCAAAAAAGCTATGAAGTCTCTAAAAACAAGGTTGATGCCGGGATTTCTCCTAGAGAAGAGATGTTTCAGGCTGAATTAAATCTGGCAACAACCCGTTCAGATTATAAAAACAAGGAGGTATTGTTAGAAAATGCAAAAGACGACTTTAAAATGCTCATTGGTATGAGTCTTTATGAGGATGTGGTAGTAATACCTAATATAGCTGTCGATACTGTCTCCATTGATATTTCCTTTGCGATTGATCAGGGATTAAATAGCAGGATGGAACTCCGCCAGAAAAAAATAGATATCGAAACATCGCAATTCGATCTCATTCAGACCAAAGCCCAAAACGAATTCAAGGGAAATTTAGGATTATCAGTGGGTCTTTTTGGCAATAATGAAAATCCCGGCAATGTTTACGACAAGGCTAACAGAACAGATAATGAACAAGTCAGCCTGTCACTTGAAATACCTCTGTGGGACTGGGGAAGAAGAAAATCGATGATAAAAGCTTCTGAAGCAGGGATTGCTACGGCACAGGTATCATTTGAAGAAGAACAGAATAATATTATTCTTGATATAAGAAAGGTATACAGAAATCTCATTAATCTTCGCAATCAGATTGAAATTGCCAGACAGAATGTGACCAATGCACAGTTAACCTACGATCTGAATCTTGAAAAATACAAAAACGGCGATCTTACTGGTATGGACTTGAATATCTATCAGAATCAGCTGTCGGAAAAACAGCTGACTTTTACGAATTCGCTGATTTCTTATAAACTCGAACTTCTTAATCTCAAAATTCAGACACTTTATGACTTCGAGAAAAAAGTTGCGGTTGTCCCTGTAATGACATTAAACAAATAATAATTAATGATAATAAGATGAAAAAAAACATTTTCATTTTTGCAGTTGCCATAGCGTTATTTGCGGGCTGCAGGAACCAGGAGCAGAATCTTAATGCTGATATTGAAAGCCCTGTTACGGTTGAAAATATTAAACTTAAGTCAATTGAAGAGTTTATCAATACAACCGGGACAGCTTTCCCAAAAGGGGAAATTACCCTTAAATCGAAAATAACTGCCTCGTATTATCTTGAGAAAAATCCTGAGGCCGGAAGAGTCTGGCAATTAGGAGATAAAATCAAGGCAGGGGCACTGATTGCCCGTCTTGAGGACAAGGAATATGTCAATTCAATAAAGATGGCAACCAATCAGCTAAACCTGGAACTTACTGAGACTGAACTTAAGAAACAGGAATCCCTGTATGAAAAAGGAGGAGTTACATTAAAAGATCTCAAAACTGCTGGTATTAATTATGAAAACGCCAAAACAACTGTAGAAAGTTCAAAGCTTCAGCTTGACAAGACATACATAATTGCGCCAATCGACGGTGTAATAGTCGATCTTCCGTATTATACACAGAGCACTCAGGTCGAAACCGGTTCAACAATTGCAAAAATAATGGATTACCATGTGATGTATATGGATGTCCAGCTTCCTGAAAAATATATATCTGTAATAAAACCTGGGCAAGTTGTGAAACTGACAAATTATACCATTCCCGGAGACACTATTATTGGAAATATAACCCAATTATCACCAGCAATCAACGCTGATACCAGAACATTCAAAGGCAACATTTCAATAAACAATCCAAAATATCTTCTTCGTCCCGGAATGTTTGTAAAAGCAGACATAGTTACAAATCAACAGGATTCTGCAGTAGTTATTCCAAAAAATATTATTCTCTCACGTCAGCGCGGAAAAACTGTTTTTGTTGTTGACCGCGGAATTGCTGTTGAAAGGATAATTGAAACCGGACTTGAAAACAATAATGAAATTGAAGTCAGAAAAGGGCTTATTAAAAATGACCGGATAGTTATCAGCGGCTTTGAGACTCTGAGCAATAAGTCAAAGGTTAAAATCATTAAATAAGAGCTATGAACAGGATCGCTCAATTCGCTGTAAAATATCCGGTAACTGTCTTAATGCTTGTGCTTGGCATAGTTCTTCTCGGGTTTATCTCCTTCGGTAAACTCGGGACCGATCTGTTCCCTGATCTGAATAACCCCAAGATCCACATTGAACTTAAAGCCGGACAAAAACCTCCTGAAGAAATTGAAAAGAATTATGTTGATCAGATAGAGTCTATCTCAACACGTCAGAGTGATGTCCTGAATGTATCCTCAGTGTCACAGGTGGGCTCTGCCACAATCACCGTCGAATATGACTGGAATAAAGATATGGATGAAGCATTTCTTGATCTTCAGAAAGAGCTTAATGCCTACAGGCAGTCAACAGATCTTGAAAGTTTTACAATTTCACAATATGATCCCAATGCCGCTCCTGTAATGATTGTTGGTTTAAAAAATGCCAGTATAACCAACATGGATGAGCTAAGGAAAGTTGCTGAAAACTATATCAGGAATGAGCTGGTGAGGATTGAAGGTGTTGCTGATGTAAAACTTACAGGAATTGAGGAGAGTGAGGTTGTCATAGAGACAAATAAATACATTCTCGAATCATTTGGTCTCACTTCAGATGCAATTGCAGCCCAGATTGCCAATTATAACAAGAATGTGTCAGGCGGTACGATTGTCGATATGGGGCTTAAATATGTTGTCAAAGGAGTGAGTGTACTGAAAGACATTAATGATCTTAATAACATTATTGTCGGATTTAAACAATCTGCCTCAGGAACAGAATTGACGGGTCAGGGTCCTTCGGGCTCTGCTGTAAATCAGGGTTCAGCTTCCCTGACAGCTGCAAGCTCAGACAGGATACCAATATATCTGAGGGATGTTGCAACAATTAAGTTCGCAAACAAAGATCCTCAGAATATTATCACAATTAATGGTGAACGCTGTATAGGATTGTCAATTTATAAGGAACCAAAATTCAATACCGTTGAAGTTGTTAAAAGTCTTAATAAAGCCTTAGCCGGTCTTTCCAGGGCTTTGCCGGGGTACCAGTTTATTGGCATTCAGGATCAGGGTAAATATATAAGCAGTGCCATTAAAGAAGTTCAGAATTCTACTCTGGTTGGAATATTCCTGGCAGTTATTATACTGTTTGTTTTTCTCAGGCGTATCGGAACAACATTGGTAATAAGCGTAGCAATTCCCATTTCGATCATTGCGACATTCAATCTTATGTATTTCAGCCATTTAACTTTAAACATTATGACTCTTGGCGGTCTTGCTCTGGGTGCTGGCAGACTTGTTGATGATGCGATAGTTGTACTTGAAAACATTACCCGGAACAGGGAGGAAGGTATGTCCCTTAGAGATGCTGCCATAACAGGTACGGGAGAGGTTGGTGGTGCAATAACGGCATCGACGGTTACAACTATTGTTGTTTTCCTGCCAATTGTTTATCTCCATGGAGCATCAGGGGAAATGTTTAAAGATCAGGCCTGGACAGTAGCATTTGCGCTTATTTCATCTTTATTTGTGGCAATGTTTGTAATTCCAATGCTGATAAATACCCTTTTCCGGGATAGAAAAGGCCGGGAGACAAAACATCTGAACGCTCCTCTTCAGTTTAAATGGTACTCCACTTTTCTGTCACTGGTTCTTGAGAAAAGAGTAAGTATAATAATCGCAGCATTGGTTCTTATGATATCCTGCGTGTTTCTGATCCCTGGATTGGGTAGCGAGTTTATGCCCGGAGCTGTTTCATCTGAATTCACAATTGAATTAAACTTGCCCGAGGGTACAAATCTGAAAGGAACGCAAAATACCGTTCACCTGACTGAGAACACCATAAAGGAACTGCTTGGCAACAGAATTGAGATGATTTACAGTCAGTCAGGAGGAGATAATAATTCTTCACTGTCTCAGTCACCGGTAGCAAAGAATGAAAACTATGCCAATATTAAAGTTTTTCTTAAGAAGGAATATGCAAAAAATTCCGAAGAATCTATAAATCAGATTCAGCAATATTTCAAAACTATGCCTGGTGATATTAAAGTAAAACTCAGCAGGGAAGAATCTTCATTACAGACAACACTGGGTACAAATACTGCTCCATTTGTAGTTGAGATAAAAGGGAAGGAATATTCTGAAATGGAGAAGATCTTAAACGAGGCTAAAATAATACTCCAGTCAAATTCCGGGCTCAATAATATAACAACCTCTCTTGATGAAGGAACACCTGAGGTTGAGGTTGTAATCGATAAATTTAAAACAAGCTATTTAAATGTATCTGTTGACAATATAATCAATCAGATAAAAAGTTATCTGACAGGGACTGCTGCAGGAAGTTTTGAAAAAGGTGGCGAATTAAAGGACATAACAGTGAAACTTGAAGACCTTACCTTAAAACAACTTCAGGATCTGATAATAAATGCAGGCTCCGTAAAATTACCATTAAGTGAACTCGCTAAAATTAAGACAGTTGTGTCGCCAAGAGAAATAACCAGATCGGGCCAGTCACGAACATGCTATATCTATGCCATGGTAAATAAGAAAAAACCATTTGACCAGATTGTAAAGGATTCTGAAATCTCATTGAAAAATATTCCCCTTCCGGCTGATTATAAGATAGCAATAACAGGAGAAGAGCTTAAAAGGAAGGAAACAATGTCTAATCTCTCCTTTGCGCTTTTGCTTTCAGTAATTCTTGTTTTTATGGTTCTGGCTGCCGAATTTGAATCAGTAATTCAACCATTCGTAATCTTGCTGACAATGCCCTTTGCTGCAGTGGGCACAATTCTGACATTTCTGATTTTCGGGAAATCCCTGAATATGATGGCATATATTGGAATCATTATGCTGTGCGGAATTGCCGTGAGTAATGCAATTATTCTTATTGACAGAATAAACCAGCTTAGAGAAGGCGGGATGGGGAAGAAAGATGCAATAGTCACGGCAGGTTCTCAAAGGATCAGGCCAATACTGATGACAAGTCTTACCACAATTTTTGCTCTTGTACCTCTGACAGTTGGCATTGGCGAGAGTGCTTCACTCAGATCTCCTATGGCATTGGCTGTCA
>Ga0182021_10010268_pt1 | contig 11109 bp, 11 predicted proteins | sample 612E3MmetaG_FD_120493 | JGI IMG/M metagenome (GOLD analysis project Ga0182021, IMG submission 120493) | Permafrost microbial communities from Stordalen Mire, Sweden - 612E3M metaG (Illumina Assembly) | ecosystem: Environmental > Terrestrial > Soil > Wetlands > Permafrost | place: Sweden...
CTGCCATCAACAGGAAGGCTAGCAGCCGTACACTCAACTTCAACAGGATCGACTACAAGGAGGCTGATCCACCGGAGTGGAACAAGCTCGTCACTGTGAAGCAGTCGGGTGGTAAAACCACAGTTGGTGAGCGCCCATTTAGGTACTGGCTACTGCCCCCATACGCCTACACGTATCGTGAGAACTACGAGGAGCATAAGCCCTGGTGATTGCCATGAGTGAAAAGAAGGTATACGTGCCGGTTGAGGCGACGAAGTTCATCGAGTTCGACCCCAAGGTCTGCACCGGTTGCCCGACGCTCGAGGAACCTCGCTGTGTTAAGGCGTGCAGGATGGACATGCTGATAAAGAACCCTGAGCCCGGGAAGCCTCCGTTCGTAATCTACTCTGACGAGTGCTGCGACTGTGGCTGCTGCGTTCACGCCTGCCCGCGTGCCCTGCAGGGGGCGATAAAGATGAACTACCCCATATCGGAGAACGTCCGCTGGAAGGACAAGGCGACGGGAAAGCACTACAGGATCGGTATGCTGAACCCGCCTCCGCCAAACCAGCGCCCTCCGAGCGGTGGCTGGTACCCCGAGAACAAGGAACCATAGCGTGACCGCCTTGGGCTATGTCCACGAACCTGTCCTCATGCCAATCTGGGGGTGGAAGACCCCCGCCCAGAACATCCCCGAACAGCAAGTGGGCGATTTTCGAATCACAAAGAGAGTGGCGAAGGCAGGGACGGCGTGGCCGATGAATGGCACACTCGGCTACGATTACTGCGTCTTTATAGATGATGCCCCCATGACAATCCTTCAGCAGAGGCGTGGTGATGGGTGGCGCGACTGGATGGTCGACAGCCCCTACGACTGGTACGCCATGGGGGAGTACGCTATGAGGACTCGACCCCCAAACGTACTCGTCGCTGGCCTCGACCTCACACTCATCGACCAGCACCTCTCCCTCCGCAGTGACGTCGCAAGGGTCAAGATAGTCGAACTCAACGAGGAGGTAATCAAGATGGTCTCCCCGCACCTGCCGAGGGACAGCCGCTTCGAGGTAATCTATGGCGACTTCTTCGATATCCTCCCTCAGCTAGCCGCACGGGGTGAGGCGTACGACACAGTGATCATTGACATTTGGACGGGCGAGGACAGCGAATCTATAAGCGACTTCAGGAAGGCGTCCCGGCTCGTCCAGCAGTGCTATCCACGCGCTTTACATCTGTATCACTCTTTCCAGAAGGCCGTGGACACTGAGATCGTCAACTCCCACCTCCCTCACGCAGCGGAGGGGCCATTGTCCTTCGTCCCCGATCGCTATTCCGTAGAGGAGCTTCGGAGACATCAGGCAGCGAAGAAAAAGGATTAGGCGTGGCTGAGGAAGTCCCTGCGCCCGCCGTCGGCGACGAGGACCTGCCCAGTGACGAAGCTTGCCTCGTTGGAGGCTAGGAATAGGGCGGCGTTCGCGATGTCCTGCGGCTCGCCGATGCGTCTCATCCCGGCCATGCCCGCCTTGAGTTTTTGCAGCTCCTCAGTCTTCTCCTTGGTGGCGCGGCTCGTCATGTCGGTGCGCGTCCAGCCTGGGGCGACGCTGTTCACGTTGATGCCATAGGGGCCCAAGTCCTGTGCCACGACCGTGGTCATTGCTATGAGGGCGGCCTTGGCACAGCAGTAGGCAAGCTCCCCCACGGGAGCGCCTCCTAAGCCGGAGATGCTCGAGATGTTTATTATCTTCCCCGACTTCTGCTCAACCATCGTCTTCGCGGCAATCTGGGTGCAGTTGAACGGGCCTTTGAGGTTGACTGCGATGACCCTGTCCCAGTCTTCCTCGGGGGTGTCGAGGATCGTCCCACCTGTGCCGATCCCAGCGTTGTTGACGAGTATGTCGACCCTCCCGAACTCGGCTAGGACTTTATTGAACATCCTCTGGGCGTCCGCCCTTTTCGAGACGTCGGCCTTGACGGCGACGGCTCTCCTTCCCATCGCCTTGATCTGTTTGACGACCTCCTTCGCCTCGCCCTCGGATTTTACGTAGTTGACGACGATGTCGGCTCCTTCGCGGGCGAATGTCTCGGCGATCGCCTTACCGATTCCGCGGGATGCACCCGTGACGACTGCTACTTTACCATCCAGCTTCATGGTGGATAGATGCCACGTTAGGGAGATTAAACTTTCCAGAACTAGATGGCGGACTTTATCGCTTCTGCGAAGGTCTTCAGCTTCTCCTTATAGTTGCCCGACTTGACATCGGAGCCCGTCATCCCCACCATTGCCACCGGCGGCTTGCCCGCGAGTCCCTCCATGACCTTGAATGTGTCGCCCGACTTCGAGTCCATAGAACAGAAGAAGGCGATACGGGGGAGTTTGCCCCTCATCGCGGTGATGTAGCTGCGGACAGGACTGCTGACGTTCCAAGCCCAGATGGGTGTCCCAACGGCGACGAGGTCGTAGGTGGATGGGTCGGCCTTCGGGGAGTTGATTGGAACCACCGCGCCGCTGGATGCCTCCTTCCCGGACCTTATCCAGCCGAGTGGGCCGCCCCGCCCCTTCGACTCGGTGATCTCCTCGATGTCCGCCCCCAGCTGCGCCTTTAGCTCCTCGGCAACCTTACGAGTGGACCCATCACGAGAGTAGTAGACAACGAGAATCTTCATGAACTCAAGGTCATCAACCAAGCATAAAAAGCGTTAATTTCGGAGCGCTAGGGGTCATCGGTCCGTGGATTCACGCCAGCTGCTTCGACATGTGGACGAGTATCGAGCCTAGGAATGGCTCCCGCCCCGTCTCCTCGTACCCGAACCACCTGTAGAGGGTGATGTTCTCCGTGAAGAGCGAGTTCGTATATAGCCTGATCTTCCTGTAGCCCCGCTCACGCGCCTCGTTCTCGGCTAGCCTGAGTAGGCTGAGGCTGAGGCCGCGGCCCTGAAAATCTGGATGAATGGCGACGCTCCAGATTAGTGTTTGGTCATTCTCGTGCTCTAAAACGAGGACGCCAGCGGGCCGATCACCAACCATCAGGATATGTACGGGGTGCTTGGCAATCATATCGCTGTAGTCTACCGTCATGGGCTCGGGTTTCCGCCCGAGTAGGGGGATGTAATTCGAGTAGGCGGCGTCTGTGATAGCGGAGACCGTGGTGGCGTCCTCCTTCGACGCCAGTTTGATGTTCACCGGGGCGTCGTCTCCGGCGTATGTTGGCTTTTTATGGTGCATACATCCGTTTACCCATCGGAGGCGTATAACCTTCACGAGGGCCCTAGAAACGATTGTAGGCGTCTCCCCACCGAATGGGCCTTCAATATACTACGCTCATAAGCGACTGCCACCAGGCTGCCGCTCGTAAACGTTATCCTTTCTACCCCCGCCTTATTCACCTATGCCAGTTACAAAGGAAGAGCTTCTAAAGGAAGCCCAGAAGTGGAGCAAGATCGCCCCACCCTATCACGCCTTCTACCATGGCAAGGTTGAGGTTATGCCGAAGTGCGCCATCAGGACACTCCAGGACTTCAGTATCTGGTACACACCCGGCGTGGCACAGGTCTGCAAGGACATAGAGAAGGACAAGGAGCTCGCCTACGAGGGGACGAGCAAGTGGAACTACGTCGGCGTCGTCAGCGACGGGACGCGCGTGCTCGGCCTCGGTGACATCGGTGGCCAGGCTGGCATGCCCGTCATGGAGGGCAAGGCGCTTATCTTCAAGTATCTAGGAGGCGTCGACGCTTTCCCTATCTGCCTCGCCACAAAGGATCCTGAGGAGATCATCCAGGCGGTCAAGTGGATCGAGCCCACATTCGGAGGAATCAACCTCGAGGACTTCAGCAGCCCTAAGTGCTTCTACATCCTCGAACGATTGAGGAAGGAGATGCCTATCCCAGTCTGGCACGACGACCAGCAGGGCACCGCCGCAGTCATTCTCGCAGGTACCTACAACGCCTTGAAGGTGGCGGGCAAGAAGCTCAACGAGGCTAAGATCAGCATAGTCGGTGTCGGCGCGGCCAACACGCGCACTTACTACGTCCTCAAGTCGGCGGGCGTTAATCCTAAGAACATCCTCATGACCGACTCGACGGGCATACTCAGCAGCACCCGCAAGGACCTTGAGGGCAGCTACAAGTGGCAGATCGCCAAGGAGACCAACCCCGACGGCCTCGAAGGCGGTATAAAGGAGGCGCTCGAGGGCGCCGATATGGTCATCGCCGCTAGCAAGTCAGGTCCAGGCGTCATCACCAAGGAGGACATCATGGGCATGGCGTCGAACTCGATCGTATTTGCCTGCGCTAACCCCATTCCCGAGATTTGGCCGTGGGAGGCGAAGGAGGGAGGCGCTAAGGTCGTCGCTACTGGGCGTAGCGACTTCCCCAACCAGGTTAACAACAGCCTGGTCTTCCCCGCCATCTTCCGTGGGGCACTCGACGTGCGCGCTAAGACGATCACCGACGAGATGTGCATCGCCAGTGCCACGGCGCTAGCTAAGTTCGCCGAGGACAAGGGCCTTACCGAGAACTATATCATCCCGAGCATGGACGAGTGGGAGATATACCCGATGCAGGCCACCGAGGTCGCAATGAAGTGCATCGAGCAGGGTCTAGCTCGCAAGAAGGCGAGCAGGGCGGAGATACACGACGGGGCAGCCGCCATAATTGAGCGCACCCAGAAGATCGTGAAGTTACTCATGGCTCAGGGATTCATCGCTGATCCACCACCCGAGCCGAAGTAGCCCCTTTTTTTTCATTTACCCGTTTATTCAACAAAATTTAGTCAAATGAGCAGTTAGTGGTAAAGGGTATATACCGGCGTGGGAAAGGTAGGTGAATTGGCACCCCCACGCTGATTCTTTGGGAGCGTCAGGAATTGACCAGACAGAGGCTACGCGAAACCGTCAGCAGGATGAACGCAGAGGTGTGCGACCAGTGCGGCAAGTGCCCCTCAGCGTGTCCAGTCACCGCCCGCATAGAGGGCTTCAACCCCCGCCAGATAATCGCCAAGGTCAGCCTCGGCAAGGAGGAGGAGCTCATGAAGTCGGGCGTAATCTGGACCTGTACGAGCTGCCTCAAGTGCCGGGAGCGGTGCCCGGAGGAGATCAGCCCATATGACGTCATCCTTGAGCTGCGTCGCGAGGCAATCTCGGAGGGCTTTGAGCACCCCGCAAGCTACGACGAGGCGGAGAAGGCAGTAACTGAGACGGGAGTAGTTCAACAACCACAGCCCGTGAGGACACGCAGCAGGGACAGGAAGGACCGCGTAGCCCTCGGACTCCCACCTGCACAGAAGCCGAAGGATCAGGCGAAGTACACTCAGGCGATAAAAGAGTTAAAGGAGGCAGCGGATTGAAGGTGGCGTTCTTCCCCGGATGCACTGCGCAGGCGGACCAGATAGGCTACGAAGCTTCTGTTAGGGCCATCATGCCGAAGCTCGGCGTAGAGCTAGCCGAGATGGAGGGCGCCGCGTGCTGCGGTTACCCGCCATACAGTAGTGTAAGCGAGGCCGCGTGGTTCTACTCAAGTGCACGAGACATGGCGATCGCCGAAGGGATGGGGCTACCACTCTTCACACTCTGCAACGGCTGCCACCTCAGCTTCACTGAGACGAAGCACGCCCTCGCCAAGGACTCCGTCCTTAAGGCGAAGATCAACGAGAAGCTCACACGGGAGGGCCTCCATTACGAGGGCAAGGCGGAGCTGCTCCACGTCTTCGAGTTGCTACACGACAAGCTCGGGAAGGAGAAAATCGCCGCGGCTGTCATCAAACCCTTGACCGGTTTTAGGTTTGGCGCCCATCCCGGCTGCCACTCGATACGCCCTAGCAGCCTCGGCCGCCCAGACGACTCAGAGAACCCCCACAAGCTAGACGACCTAATCAACTGGACCGGAGCACAGGCAGTAGAATACCCGGGCAAGGTCGACTGCTGCGGCTCAAGCCTCGCCTCGGTTAGTGGTAAGACTGTGATGGAGATCGCGGGGGACAAGCTCAAGACCGTCAAGGGCCTCGCCCTCGACGGCCTCGTCACCACGTGCCCATTCTGCTTTAAGGTCTACGATAACAGGCAGAGGGCGATCGCCGCAGCCGTCGGCGATAGGACCCTTGAGGTCCCAGTATTCTACTACACCCAGCTCCTCGGCCTCGCCATGGGCATTGGGCAGGAGCGGCTGGGCCTCGAACTCAACCAGAGCCCCGTCGATCCGGTGCTCGCAAGGATAGGAGGAGCCTAAGTTGAAGCCAGTTCTAGTCATAGGCGGCGGAATTGCCGGCATCCAAGCCTCACTCGACCTCGCCGACAGGGGGACGAAGGTCCACCTCGTGGAGCGGACACCGAGCATCGGCGGCGTCATGGCGCAGCTCGACAAGACCTTCCCCACGATGGATTGCAGCATCTGCATCCTCGCACCTAAGATGATAGAGTGCTACAGGCACCTGAACATCACGATCCACACGCAGAGCGAGGTCGTTGGGCTGGAGGGCGTGGTTGGCGACTTCAACGTTAAGATTCTGGAGCACCCACGCAGCGTCGACTCGGCGAAATGCACGGGCTGCGGCCTCTGCTCTGAGAAGTGCCCGGTGAAGAAGCCGAGTGACTTCCAGGCTGGCCTCGGGCAGCGCAAGGCCATATACCTCGCCTTCCCTCAGGCCGTTCCACTCCTCGCCACAATCGACCGCGAAGCCTGCCTATGGTTCACAAAGGGCATCTGCAAGACCTGCGAGAAGGTCTGCCCCGCAAAGGCGGTCGACTACGAGCAGAAGGAGAACACCGTCGAGCTGAACGTCTCGAGCGTCATCGCTGCGACGGGGTTCGAGCAGTACAACCCGAAGGACATCGGGGAGTACGGCTACGGTCGCTATAAGAACGTGCTGACGGCGCTAGAGTTCGAGCGCCTCGTCTGTGCCTCCGGGCCGACGGGTGGCTTACTTAATCGCCCAAGCGACGGGAAGGTGAGTCACAACATCGCCTTCATCCAGTGCGTCGGGAGCAGAACGCAGACGACTGGCTACCCATACTGCAGCGCGAGCTGCTGCATGTACGCCACAAAGGAGGCGGTGCTCATCAAGGAGCATGAACCCAGCAGCCACGTCACAATCTTCTACATGGACCTCCGGACATTCGGCAAGGGTTTCCAGGGATTCGTAGACCGCGCCCAGAGCTACTGGGGGGTCAAGTACATCCGCGGTCGCCCCGGCGAGATAAGGGAGGACCCCAGCACGAAGGATCTCACTATTCTCTACGAGAACACCGAGATCGGTAAGGTCGAGAAGATGGAGGTCGACTTAGTCGTCCTCTGCACAGCTGCGATACCACATAGGGAAAACAGGAAACTCGGCGGCGTCCTCGGTGTAGAGCTCGATGAGTTCGGCTTCTTCGCGGATAAGAACATGCTCACCGCTCCCGTCGAGTCGAGCAAGCCAGGGATCTACGTCTGCGGCAGCTGCCACGGACCAAGGGACATCCCCGAGTCCGTGGCAGAGGCGAGCGCCACCGCGGCTAAGGCTGCGGAGGACGCCGCGCGTGCTGAGGTGAAGCAGTGATGGCACCGAGGATAGGTGTCTTCGTCTGTCGCTGTGGCATAAACATCGGCGCATATGTCGACGTACCCAAGGTCGTCGAGTACGCCAAGACGCTCCCCGGAGTAGCCTATGCAGAGGAGAACATGTACACGTGCAGCAGCGACGGCCTCAACAAGATCAAGGAGGCAATAAAGAAGCACAGCCTCGAGCGTGTCGTCGTCGCCTCATGCACACCTCGCACACACGAGCCCCTCTTCCAGGCGACATGCGAGGAAGCAGGCGTCAATAAGTACCTCTTTGAGATGGCGAACATACGCGACCAGTGCAGCTGGGTGCACATGAAGGAACCCGAGAAGGCGACGGAGAAGGCGAAGGACCTAGTCAGGATGGCGGTCGCCAAGGCTGCCCTCTTGGAGCCCGGGGAGGAACCCGAGATCGACGTAAACCCCAGCACACTCGTTATAGGCGGAGGCGTTGCAGGGATGCGCGCCGCCCTAAGCCTCGCCGAGCAAGGATTCACAGTCACTATAGTCGAGAAGCAGAAGCAGCTCGGTGGCATGCTTCGCACCTTCGACACTCTCTTCCCATTCAACCAGAAGGCGTCTGAGGTCCTCGAGCCCCTCGTTAAGCAGGTTACAACCAATCCGCGGATACGCGTCCTTACAGAGTCGAAGGTGTCCAGCGTCTACGGCTTCATCGGCAACTTCGACATCGGCGTCGACGCGGCGGGGAAAGAGGAGAAGTTCAACGTCGGCACGATAATCGTCGCAGTCGGCGCGGAGGCACTGGAGCCGAAGGGTCTTTACCACTACGGGGAGGACCCGCGGATAGTCACACAGGCGCAGCTTGAGGAGATTGTGAAGGTGGGAAGGGTCGACGCGAAGAAGATCGTCATGATCCAGTGCGCCGGCGCCCGTAGCGAGGAACGCCCTTATTGCAGCCGCATCTGCTGCAACGAGGCGCTCAAAAACGCCCTGAACGTCGCCGCGCCCAGCAAGGAGGTCTATATCCTCTACCGCGACCTCCAGACCTACGGCATCCAGTACTCGAAGCTGGAGCAGGAGACGAAGAGGAAGGGCGTCAGGTTCCTCAAGTACCAGGCGGAGAAGCCACCGAAGATCACGCCCGAGACTGACGGCCTCAACGTCAGCTTCTACAGCCCCACGGTCAACGAGGAGATGACGCTCAAGGCGGACCTACTCGTCCTCAGCACCCCCCTCGTCCCCGTCACGGACGCGAAGGAGCTGAGCCAGATGCTCAAGGTCCCACTCGACTCGAACGGCTTCTTCATGGAGGCACACGTTAAGCTGCGCCCCATTGACTTCGCCACCGACGGCATATTCGTCTGCGGCACAGCGCATAGCCCGAAGGACATCGGGGAGAGCGTCGCTCAAGCGCTTGGCGTCGCGAGCAGGGCGGGCATACCCATGGCGAAGAAGAGGGTACGTACGGCAGCGATCATGAGCCAGGTGGACCAGACACGTTGCAGCGGCTGCGGCACCTGCATAGACGTCTGCCCATACAACGCCCTCCGCAAAAACGAGAAGGGCCTCGCCGAGACCATCGCCGCCGTCTGCAAGGGCTGCGGAGTCTGCGGCGCAACCTGCCCCGAGAAAGCGATAACCATGCACCACTTCACCGACGAACAGATACAGGCACAGGGCCTCGCCGCCCTCGAGGAGGACTAAACATGAACACATTCGAGCCAAACATAGTCGGATTCCTCTGCAACTGGTGCAGCTACGCCGGCGCCGACCTTGCAGGCGTAAGCCGCATCCAATACCCCACAAACATGCGAGTCATCAAGGTCATGTGCAGCGGCCGCATCGAGCCGGGGATGGTCCTCGAACTCCTCGAGGCAGGTGCCGACGGCGTCATGGTGACGGGGTGCCACATAGGCGACTGCCACTACATCACCGGCAACCTACACACGAAGCGCAAGTACGCACTCCTCCAGAGGCTCCTCGCCAAGACCGGCCTCGAGTCGCAGCGCATAAGGCTGGAGTGGAACAGCGCAGCTGAGGGGCAGCGCTTCGCAAACCTCGTAAAGGAGTTCACGGAGCAAGTACGCGCGGTCGGCCCGACACCCCTAAGAGCACCGACCCCTGACGCGGCGAAGCTACTCAACACACGCGCTACATTAGCGGCGGCGGACGGCTTCAGACTCCGCGCCCTAGTGGGCAAGGAGGAGAAGCTAGTAACCGAAGGCAACGTCTACGGCGACAAGATCGCGCAGGACGAGTTCACGAAGGCGATGGACGAGGCCGTGGAGACGGAGTTCCAGGTCCACCGCATACACATCATGCTACAGGAGAGGCCCAGATCGGTGAAGGACATCGCGAAGCAGCTCGGGATGCAGCCGAGGGCGGTCCTGAGCTACGTGGTCGCCCTCAGGCAGAGGGGCTGGGTAGACGTCAAGGATGCCGTGGAGGGGACGCCCCTCTACGCGGCACAGTGAGGCTGATCAACATGGAAAAGACAGGCAGCGTGCTGGTCGTCGGCGGTGGCATAGCGGGCATACAAGCCGCGCTCGACCTCGCCGACAGCGGATTCAAGGTATACATTGTGGAGAGGGAGCCGAGCATTGGCGGCGTGATGACACAGCTCGACAAGACGTTCCCTACGAACGACTGCGCCATGTGCATACTCGCTCCCAAGCTCGTCGGCGCGGGGCGCCACCCGAACATAAAGCTCCTCACCTACAGCGAGGTTAAGTCGCTCGAGGGGGAGGAGGGCAACTTCACCGCCACCATCCTCAAGAAAGCGCGTAGAGTTGACCCAGCTAAATGCAAGGGCTGCGGTGACTGCGCTGCGAAGTGTCCAGCCTCCGCCATAGACACCTACAACGCCGACCTCAACGACCGTAAGGCAGTCTACATACGCTTCAGCCAAGCCGTACCACTCACCTACGCGATTGACAAGGACAAGTGCCTCGGCTGCGGCATCTGCAGTGAGGTTTGCAAGGCGGACGCCATAAAGTACGATGACGTCGACGAGGAGCTCAAGCTCAACGTCGGCTCAGTAATTCTCGCCCCCGGCTTCGAAGCGTTCGACCCAAGCAAGCTGTCGGAACTCGGTTACGGCAGGTACCCTAACGTGGTGAGCAGCGTAGAATTCGAGCGCATTCTCAGCGCAACCGGGCCATACAGGGGAGTCGTCCTCCGCCCCAGCGACGGGGACATGCCGAAGAGGGTCGCTTTCCTCCAATGCGTCGGCAGCCGGGACACCCGCGTGGGAAACCCCTACTGCAGCGGCGTCTGCTGCATGTACGCCATAAAGGAGGCAGTCATCGCTCAGGAGCATAACCCCGGCCTCGAAGCCAGCGTATTCTTCATGGACATACGCGCCTTCGGCAAGGAATTCGACGACTACTACACACGTGCTGAGCACGAGCACGGCATCAAGTTCATCAGGAGCCGCGTCGGCCACGTCGAGCAGGACCCCGAGACGGGTGGCCTCGACTTGACCTACGAGGAGGGCGGCGAGGTAAAGAGGAACCGCTACGACATGGTGGTCCTCGGCGTCGGCTTGAACCCGCCGAAGGGGGCGGAGCAGCTTAGCAAGGTGATGGGATTCACCCTCAACAAGTACGGGTTCGCCGATACCAAGCTCTTCTCGCCTCTGGA
>Ga0182021_10010269_pt1 | contig 11108 bp, 13 predicted proteins | sample 612E3MmetaG_FD_120493 | JGI IMG/M metagenome (GOLD analysis project Ga0182021, IMG submission 120493) | Permafrost microbial communities from Stordalen Mire, Sweden - 612E3M metaG (Illumina Assembly) | ecosystem: Environmental > Terrestrial > Soil > Wetlands > Permafrost | place: Sweden...
CCGGATCGACACTGCCGAATTTGAAGCAGGCGCCACTTCCATGACGGTGAAACTCGGCGATAAAAACCCCAAAACGGTAGTTGAATTCAGTGCCGGTGCATGTTCTATCCATGTGGATGTTCCGAAAACAGCCGGTTGCCAGGTGACTTCCGAATCATTCCTGGTGAGTAAAACCCTGGAGGGATTTGAGAACAAAGGGAACCATGTATACCAGACATCCAATTTCAACCTGAATAAAACAAAGATTTACATCACCATAAAAACAGCGGTTTCTTCCATAGAGGTTGAAAGATACTGATCAGGTAAGGAGAAATTCGTGTACCAGGCTGTAGAATTCCCCCGGTGCATCGGCATGAACCCAATGTGAAGCATTTGCAAGGGTTTTCACCGATATCCGGGGGAATTGTTTTATCATTCCGGGAAGATCTGCATCCGTAACATAACCGGATAAACCGCCACGTATCAACAATACCGGGTTCGGAAATTTTTTATCAGGGATGATTCCTTCCATCATGAGGGGAAGCGATTCCTTTAGAATGGGAAGGTTAACGCGCCATCCGAGTGTTTCTTTATTCCTCCAATAAATATTCTTCAATAAAAACTGCCGCAGTTTTAAACTGTGAATTTTCTGTTCAAGTTGCTTATCCACATCGGAACGCGAACGGGCGGAAGAAAAATCAACCTTCATCATGGCGTCGATCAGCATTTGGTGCTCCGTTATTGGTGGATACTTCCGCAGCGCTATATCAACAACAACCAGCTTATCCAACAGATCCGGATATTCGAGCGCAAAGAGCATGGCCGTTCTTCCTCCGAGAGAATGTCCGATCAGGTTCACCTTCTCCAGTTCCTGATCTTCGATCAGTTCCCGCAGATCCTCTACAAGGACGGGTAAATTAAAGACAGGATCATGGGGAGATTGACCGTGGTTGCGGAGATCTGGAATGAATACCTCGAAATCCAAACCCAGGTGCCGTCCGAATGTAACCCAATTATCAGAAAGCCCCAGCAATCCATGCAGTATGACTACCGGAGTCCCTTGTCCCATGCGCCGAAAGAATAGTTTCATAAAGATTAAAAATGATTTGTTTTATTAACAATATTTTGTTGAAAAATAAGTTTGGGAATTGTCAAATGTACGTAAAAAATGCCCCTATTTGCAAAACAAAATCAGCGGGTCTTTTTCCTGCAGGGTCAATGTTAATTATTTAATTTAAAAATCGGATTGTCAATGTTTTACACCGAAGAATATCGTTCAGGTATACAGGGCACAGAAACCCGGTTTTTAGTAACCAAAAAAAAGAAATGGAAAAACTTCACAACGAAAAAACGGGCGTAACCCATACGGAGCTCAATGAAGAAGAAGAGCCTCCAAGTACAAAGTGTTTCACAAGTGAAGAACAGATATTAAGAGAATACATTCAGGACCGGCTCGATCGGGATAAAACCAGCCTGAGCCAGCATTCCCTCGACTTCATTAAGCAATATTTTCCGGAGGCCACTGAAAAGGACTGGTCCAACTGGCGTTGGCAATTGAAGAACAGCGTTAAAACCATCGGGCAGCTTTCCCGTTTCATCCAGCTTACCGATAATGAGATCCGGCCGGACATGGAGATCAACAATACCCTGCCGATCCGGATTACGCCGTATTACCTGAGTTTGCTGGAAAGGGATAACCCCGAACAGGGCCTGAGAAAAAGTGTGGTTCCTGTATTCGATGAGTTCATTACCAGCCGGGGTGAAGCATCCGACCCCCTCTCTGAAGAGCATGACAGCCCGGTTCCAAACATTGTGCACCGCTATCCCGACCGGGTGCTTTTCCTTGCCACAGGCTTTTGCTCTACATACTGCCGCTATTGTACACGCTCGCACATGGTGGCCAAAGACAAGTGCCATATTGGGACCAAGGCATGGGAACCCGCTTTTCAATATATTCAGCATCACCCTGAGATCCGGGATGTACTGGTATCAGGAGGGGATCCGCTGACAATGCCCGACCTCCATATCGATTACCTGCTTTCCAGGTTGAGGGCCATTGAACATGTTGAGATCATCCGCATCGGCACAAAAGTTCCGGCGGTGTTGCCCCAACGGATTACACGTTCGCTGGTAAATATTCTTCGCAAATATCATCCGCTCTTTATCAGTATCCATTTCACACACCCCGATGAACTCACGTCCGAAGTCAAGGAAGCTTGTGAAAGGCTTGCTAACGCCGGAATTCCTTTGGGCAGCCAGACGGTATTGCTGAGAGGTATCAACGATGATGTTACTGTGATGAAGAAACTGATGCAAGGCTTGCTGAAATTCAGGGTGCGGCCTTATTACCTGTACCAGTGTGACCCCATTCTCGGATCCACCCATTTCCGCACTCCTGTGGAAAAAGGACTTGAGATCATCCGCGGGTTGAGAGGCCATACCACCGGATATGCCGTTCCTCAATATGTGATCGACGCCCCTGGCGGCGGTGGCAAGATCCCTTTGTTGCCCGATTATACCCAGGGAAAGGACGGTGAATATCTTTTGCTGAAAAACTACGAAAATAAAGTTTTCAGGTATCCTGATTTCAAGGATTAATCTATGCGGATCAGCCTCACCTACGACCTTCGCTCAGATTATCTGAAAGAGGGATTCTCGGAAGAAGAAACCGCCGAATTTGATAAGGAAAGCACCGTTGAAGCCATCGAACGGGAGTTGCATTTCCTGGGACATGCCACTGAAAGAATAGGGCACATCCGCAATCTTACACAAAAACTTGTGGATGGAAAACGCTGGGACCTTGTTTTCAACATCAGCGAAGGCATGTATGGAATCGGCCGTGAAGCACAGGTTCCTGCGATCCTCGATGCTTACTGCATACCTTATACCTTTTCCGATCCGCTGGTGCTGGCTCTTACCCTCCACAAAGGAATGACCAAGCATGTAATCCGTGACTGCGGAATAGCCACTCCTGCTTTTGCATTCGTGGAATCAACAAAGAATCTCGAAAAGGTTAACCTTCCCTATCCCTTGTTTGTCAAACCGAATGCTGAAGGATCAGGAAAAGGGATCAGCGATAATTCAAAGGTGAGGAACCCTGAAGAACTCAAAGCAACCTGTGCCGACAAGTGGAAAAACGGGAACATTCCCCTGCTCGTTGAAACCTATCTTCCCGGGAGGGAATTCACAGTCGGCATTCTGGGTTCAGGCGATGAAAGTTTTTCGGTTGGCGCCATGGAAGTCCTGTTCCGGAGTACGGCTAAGGAAAGCGTCTATTCATATGACCTGAAGACAAATTATGAGCAATTCATCGATTATGCGCTTCCCGAACCCGGGATCATGAGTTCCTGCTGTGAGATGGCGCTGAACGCATGGAAAGCTTTGGGATGCCGGGATGGAGGCCGTATCGATGTCAGGATGGACGCTGGCGGAATTCCTAATTTCATTGAGGTCAACCCGCTTGCAGGATTAAACGACATTACCTCCGACCTGCCAATCCTGGCGAGGATGAACGGCTATGATTATTCTTTCATCATAAAAACCATCATCGATTCAGCTAAAAAAAGGATCCTGGTAAAAAAATAATTAAAACCCTGTCTCTCTGATTTTCGAAGAAAAACAAAAACTTTGTGTGCCTTTGTGAATACCTTTGTGATCCTTCGTGGTTAATCTTTTTTACCACAAAGGCGCACGATGGACAACACAAAGTAACACAAAGGAATTATCTGTATATATCTGAAAGAAAAAATCGAATTAAATCTGGATTCACACCATTAATGCCTTTAAAATGAGCAAAACAGCATTAATCCTGTTTAACAGGATATCGGCCAACCCCAAAGACGATGAACTGGATGTACTCGACCAGGTGAAGATCGTTTCAGCGGCATTGGTGCAATTGAAATACAAGATCGTGGAATACCAGATCGACCTGAACCTCAGCAAGGCTATAAAAGATATCCAGAAGATCCAGCCCACCTTAATTTTCAATCTTGCCGAAACCCTCGATAACAAAGGAGAATTTGCCTATATACCTGCAGCCATCCTTACTTACCTGAATATCCCTTTTTCCGGGAATCCCCTGATCCCCTTATTTTTTGCCGCAAATAAAGTCCTGGCTAAAGAACAACTGACGAACATTGGCATTAAAACGCCGGCCTGGGCCACACTTGATCAGCTGAATAAACTCAGGAAAGACCGCAAGTACATCCTGAAACCTACCTGGGAAGAAGGATCGCTTGGTCTGGATGAAGACAGTGTTTTTGACGGGTCTGATAAAAATTTTATCCGAAAGATCGCTGCAAAAAACAAAGATTACTTTTTTGTCGAGGAATTCATTGAAGGAAGGGAATTCAATGTTTCGATCATGGGCACGAAAGATGGGCCTGTGGTGCTTCCCATCGCTGAAATGACTTTTCTGAAGTACCCGGAAGGAAAACCCAGGATCATGGGGTATACCGCAAAATGGAAGGAAGATTCCTTCGAGTATTCCCATACGCGCCGGACCTTCAAAATCCCGGTGAAAGACAAAGATATCAAGTCTGAAATAGAAAAGATCTGCAAGAAATGCTGGAATTCCTTCGGGTTCAGAGGATATGTCAGGATCGATTTTCGCATGGGGGCCGACCGGGTTCCTATGGTCATCGACCTGAACCTGAATCCCTGCATTTCGGAGTCGGGCGGATTTATTGCGGCTACTCAGAAAGCCGGGTATAAATTTGTTGATGTGATCAGGCAAATTGTTGATGAAGCCATAAAACCTTAGTACATTTGTAAATCAAGCAAAAAAAGATGGAATCATCCAGGATACAATTCAGAACAAATGCAACACCCGAAGATATTGAGCATGTCAGGGACATCATTGTTTCTACGGGTTTCTTTTATGATTTTGAAGTCCCGGTTGCTGTAGAATTGGTTGCAGAAGGCGCGTTTGAAGGTGAAGAAAGCGGTTATCACTTCATATTTGCGGAAGTGGAAGGAAGAACCGTTGCATACAGCTGTTATGGGCATATCGCCGGGACAGATGCCGGTTTTGATCTTTACTGGATCGCTACACACAATGATATGCGCGGATCCGGCATCGGGAAGATCCTGCTGGAAGAAACCCATAAAAAAGCAAAGGAAATGGGTGCCCGGTATATTATTGCTGAAACTTCATCCCTGGAAAAATACCTTCCGACACGCTTGTTCTATGAAAAGAACGGGTACAGCAAAGATGCGTTTATCGCCGATTATTACAAGCCGGGCGACGGGAAAGTCATTTATGTAAAAAGGCTTTAGGATCCCTTTGCATTTCCCAGTCCGTTCATCCGGATTCCATCTAGCTCACCTGCACTGAAAAGCCCTGATTTGTAAATTTTCAGGTACTGTTCTGAATTTCCCGCATTGAACAGCATCACATCATCGGTATTCACAGTCACGTTCACACCATGATCAAAAAGGATCCGGAGAGGATGCGTCTTGTAGGATTTTACCCGTTTCAATGAGATGTTGCTTTCAGGGCAAACATTCAGGGAGATCCTGTTCCGGGAAAGCCACTTCATGACTTCGGGCGATTCAGCAGCACCAATGCCATGCTGGACCTCATCAAGGTCAAGTATTTCAACTGCTTTTCTTACCGAATCCGCATTTCCGAATTCACCTGCATGCGCTTTGCATTTCATTCCCATTTGTCTGGCAAAGCGGTAAAGCTCACGGAAATTTTCAAGTGACTGGGCATCTTCAACATCATAAAGATCGATGGAGCGAAAATAGCCCATCCCTACATAAGGTTCATAGCAGGAAAGAAGAGTTCTGACCGGCAGTGACTTTGAAAAACCCAACTCGGGACGGAAATCGATCCCCGGAGCAAAGGTCTTGTGTGAGTCAGTGAGTGTGGACACGACATCTTCCGGCCGGATATTGAACAACCGTCCCATAAAGGCATCCATGCTCATTTCTAGTACGGTCACACCATCTGATTTTGCCTGGATAAAAGCCGCATCCACGGCAGCCTTGAAAGCGCCCTGAAGGTCGAAAAGCGGACGGTAAACCTTGCCCAGCCATTCATTAATCCCATGCACACCTTTGGTTCCGTTCCTGAATTTTTCGAGCTTCATGCCCGAAAATCGCTCCATACTCCGCAGCCGGCCTCCCATCAGGGCGTGGTTGTGGAGATCACTTTTAGCAACCTTCCGGAGAGAGCGCAGATCGCGGCTTTCAAGAGCTTCAGTAAATGCGTTTTTCAACGGATCTTAGTGTTATTGTAAATTCTTAAAGGATAAAGTCTGACTTTTAACAATTACAGGCCGGATTGAGTTTCCTTGCAATCCTATTCACTTTTTTCATTACCCGCATGAGGTTTCCTCCCCAGATCTTCCGGATATCCGAAGTTGTATAGCCCCGTTTCAGGAGCTCCCTGGTGATGTTCTTCATCTGGCTGATATCAAAGCAGCCGGTTACTCCGCCGCCTCCATCAAAATCGGTTCCTATCCCTACATGATCGATACCGGCAATCCTGACGATATGGTCGATATGGTCAACAACATCGGAAACAGTTGCCAGTGGTTGTTGATACTTATCATCCAGCACATCCCATTCCCTTCTCGAATTGTCCATTTCAGTCCTGGAGAGATTTTCATAATTCCTGTACTTCTTCCGAAGGCCGGCAAAAGCGGAATCCCTCGCCGGGTTGGGGGCCTGTTTCTTCACATAGGCGCTCAGGATGCACATCTGGATCACGCCACCGTTCTTTGCCAGGGCTCTCAGCATGTCATCATCCATGTTCCTCGGGTTATCGCACAATGCGCGGGAACACGAATGTGAAGCAATAACCGGGGCATCCGACAGTGCAATCACATCATAAAAGGATTTATCGGAAATGTGTGATACATCCACCATCATGCCGGTCATGTTCATGAATTTTACGACATTCCTGCCGAATTCGCTCAGACCATTGTATTCGGTTGAATCGGTCGAAGAATCACAGATATCGTTGTTGCGGGTATGGCATAGCGTAATGTATCGCACTCCCTTGTTATAGTATGCCTTGATAAGCGAAAGATCATTGCCGATGGGATACCCGTTTTCCATGCCGATAAAGATCGCCCGCTTGCCCTGCCTTTTCAGTTTATATGCATCGGAAGGTGAAATGGCCATTCCTGCTTCACCGGGAAACCGCGCAAGTGTAGCATAGATCGAATCGATTATGGCATCGGCACGTTCTTTTGCCCTGAAGTTGCCTTCAGGAGTGCGCTTGCCCTGTGAAACAAAAACAGCGAAAAACGAAGCATCCATCCCTCCTTCTTTCATGCGCGGAAAATCCACCCTGGAATGATCTTTCACCGGATCATGCCTTTTTGAGATGTCAAAGCCCGTATCCATCAGGTGCATCGGAGTATCATTATGAGAATCAATGGTAAGGATCTTATGGTGGATCTTTTCAACATTATGCTCAATCTCAGAAGCGGCTGTCTGGCCAAATGAATTCAATGCTAAAAAAATAAATGGAGTGATGAATAAGGAAGTAAGTGTTCTCATTTTTCCGGATTCGATGTTGAGGATTGATTGGTTGCATATCCTTTTAGTTGCCGTAAATAAAGCTGAATCGTATTCTCCAGCCCAAAGTAAAGGGCATCACATACCAGGGCATGTCCGATGGAAACCTCCTGGAGCCCCGGGATGTTCTTATAGAAATAATGCAGGTTTTCAAGATTCAGGTCGTGCCCAGCATTCAGGCCAAGACCAAGTTCACCAGCCAATATGGCTGCAGAGATAAACGAGCCAATTGCCTTTTCCGGATCGGACGGAAAGCTTTTTGCATACGATTCGGTATAAAGTTCAATACGGTCAGTGCCGGTATCAGCTGCATGACCAATCATCCTTTTATCGGCATCAATAAAAACCGAGGTGCGGATACCTTTATTCCTGAATTCCTGAACAATTTCTTTCAGGAAATTTTTATTTTTCAGGGTATCCCAGCCGGCATTCGAGGTTAGCACTCCGGGAGGATCAGGAACAAGGGTTACCTGGGCAGGTTTTACGGCCATCACGAGATCAATAAAATCTACTGAAGGATATCCTTCGATATTAAATTCGGTTGACAATACTGGTTTCAGGTCGTGTACGTCCTGGTAACGTATGTGGCGTTCATCCGGGCGGGGATGAACGGTAATACCTTCTGCCCCGAAACGTTCACAGTCCAGGGCAACTTTGACAACATCCGGCAGGTTCCCGCCACGGGCATTCCGCAGAGTGGCAATTTTATTAATGTTGACGCTCAGTTTCGTCATCGTGGAACTTTTTTGCAAAACTACGATAATCCCAAATACGTTAAGAGGAAAATGGATTAGTGACGGAATCATTACAGTCGAAAGGTCCTGAAATCGCTTGAATACGCAAAAAGATTTATCTTTGAGAAACGTAAGACTTAACCATTCACAACTCACTCTACACCATTCACAATTATGAGGTCAGTCATTCAAAGGGTTTCTACTGCAGAAGTCAGAATAGACGGGAAAATTACGGGTAAGATCGGGTTGGGGTTGCTTATCCTGGTTGGAATAGAAGAAGGAGATGGCAAAGAAGATATCGATTGGCTATCCGGGAAGATCATCAACCTTCGGATTTTTGATGATGAACAAGGGATCATGAACCGGTCGGTAGCCGATGTTAAAGGAGAACTTCTTGTTGTAAGCCAGTTTACGCTCCATGCCAGCACACGTAAAGGGAAACGTCCCTCTTATATCCTTGCTGCCAAACCGGGAACTGCCGTTCCCCTGTATGAACAATTCCTCCGGCAACTGGAATCGGATCTCGGGAAACCTGTTTCGGCAGGCATCTTTGGCGCCATGATGAAGGTTTCACTCCTCAATGATGGCCCGGTGACAATTATTATTGATACAAAGAAGAGAGAATGAAAGGAAATATGGGAATATAGGAAATATGGGAATATGGGAATATGGGAATATGGGAATATGAGGATGAACAATATTAACCTAATTTTAACCGTTAGATACTCAATCATTCAGAAAAAAATCGTACTTTTGCACAGATTAATCAATTATCTCAAACTTAAAACTTAGATTAAAATGAAAAAAATCACTGTTTTAGTTTCCACATTCGTACTTTTTGCTTGTCTGACATTTGCACAGACACCGCAAACCCAGGATAAAGGAAAAGCTGCTCCTGCCAAATCAGAATCAACCATGAAGAAGGACGGGAAAGATTGTTCCAAGACCTGTACCATGAAGGAAAAATCAGGTTGCTGCGCTAAAAAAGGTGCTGAAAACAAAGACACAAAAGCTCCGGAAAAGAAGTAACCAGGATGTATCCTGAATAGAATAAAAGAGGGGCGATTAGCCCCTTTTTTTATTTCTTTCCCGGAATCTTGAAAACGATTGGCATACGTACCAGTACCCTGACCGATTTCCCACTTCTTCGTCCCGGTTCCCAGCGGGGCATGCTTTTAACCACACGAACCGCTTCTTCATCACAATCCTTACTGATTCCTTTATTTATAGAAACATTTGTGATTGACCCATCTGCCTCTACAATGAAAAGCACCATCACTTCCCCCTGGACACCCATTTTCAACGGTATCACAGGATATTTAATATTGGATCGCAGGTAGAAAAGACGTGACTGGTCCCCACCCGGGAACTTCGGGTAAACATCAAGGGTTGTATAGATCCCACTTGCATCAGATGACCCCTTACCATCCTCAGCCTGTCCCTTGGAGGAACCCACACTATCGGTTTTAGTGTCTGTTTCTTCTTCCTTTTTTATTTCTTCCGGCTCTTTTTTCATCTCAGGAATTACCGTATCCACCACTTGCGGTATCACTTCAGCAGGTGCAGCGGGTGGCTTGGCGATGGCTTTTGCAAGTGCACTCAGGTCATCGTCCGGAGAAGGGATGAATGTGTATTCCACCGAATACAATTCTTCCATATTAACACCCAGATCAGGTCCCTTAAAATAGTAAATACCTAATGGTATCAGGGTCATTAAAAGAACGATCACAACGGAAAAGATGAAGGAAATAAGCAGGAATCTAGGATACTTCTTGCGAAGGGTGTAAGAACCATAGTCTTTGTTCCTTCCGGAAAAAGCCAGGTCATTTAAATCAGGATGCGTCTGTCTTTGTTTTCTCATTTAACGAATCAGAGCAGAAAACGGATCATGCTCCCAGGTATTTTTTCAGGATCTCAATTTCCCTGCGATCTTTTTTTGTTGGCCTGCCCAAACCACGAAGCCGGTATCCGGCCCCTGCGTCCTTATGCAATTGCAATTTCCGGTATTCTTCCTGAGGTGTCAGATCTTCCATGAATTGTTCCACCAGTTTCGCGCCTACCCGGTGTTCAACCGGGGCCAGTACCTTTACCGACCGTTTCAGGGAATCCAGGTTGATGGTGATCAACTCCCCTGCTTTAACTTCCCGTGAAGGTTTGACCGGCTGATCGCTGATTCTGACCTTTCCCGACCGGCAGGCGAGTGTGGCCTGGCTTCGGGTTTTAAATACCCGAACTCCCCACAACCACTTATCTATTCGAACGCCCTCTTCCATAATTTATTTCTGCCGAAAGAAAATTTCGACCGGAACACCGCTGAAATTGTATTGCTCCCGCAACTTATTTTCGAGAAAACGTTTATAGGGATCCCGGATGTATTGCGGCAGGTTGCAGAAGAAGGCAAATGCAGGATAACGCCCGGGAAGCTGGGTTACGAATTTGATCCTGACGAATTTCCCTTTCCATGCCGGGGGAGGCAAAGCACCGATCAGGGGAAGAAAGAAATCATTTAACTGCGAAGTGGTGACCTTTCGTGAACGGTTACGGAATACCTCAACAGCCGATTCTACTGCCTTATAAACTCTTTGCTTTGTAAGGACGGAAGTAAATATGATGGGAACATCTGAAAACGGGGCCAGCTTCTGCCGTATATCTTCCTCAAACTTTTTGTGGGTGTTGGTTTCCTTTTCGATCAGGTCCCATTTGTTCACCAGGATGACGACCCCCTTGTGATTTTTTTCGATAAGAGAAAAGATGTTCAGGTCCTGTGCTTCAAATCCTCTTTCGGCATCCACCATGAGGATGCATACATCACTGGATTCAATGGACCGGATGGCCCGCATGACAGAATAAAATTCGATATCC
>Ga0182021_10010271_pt1 | contig 11104 bp, 11 predicted proteins | sample 612E3MmetaG_FD_120493 | JGI IMG/M metagenome (GOLD analysis project Ga0182021, IMG submission 120493) | Permafrost microbial communities from Stordalen Mire, Sweden - 612E3M metaG (Illumina Assembly) | ecosystem: Environmental > Terrestrial > Soil > Wetlands > Permafrost | place: Sweden...
AGGCCTGAATGGCATGCCTCCCAATTGAAGAAATTTACCGCCGTCAGGCCGAGGGCCTGGGCCGTATCCAGAAAATCGGTTACATCCTGGTCAGTCGGGCTCCAGCCAGGCGTACTGTAGGCTGCCCCGGTGGGGATGTAAAGCCTGGCGTTGGGCAGGGAGTCACACTGGCGTTTGGATTCACTTAACTGTTCAATGGCATCGTGGGCTTGTTCCCAATAGACCTGCGGCATATGCAGATCGCACGATCCAAGAAAGGCCGACCAGGGAAATTTGGGGTGGTAGTTGGGAAAGCGAAAGGAACTCAGGGCAATGGGGACTTTCAGCGCGGCGCGTACCGTTGTGATGAACTCCTGCGCAGCACTGGATTTGCCGGGTTGTTCGTATTCTGTTCCGGCGGAAACCACATAGCCGTCCAGACCGAGCGCTTGCATGCGCGTTTTCGCGATGGTTGCTTCCGCGGAGGGATCATACCCGTAGACAGCCTGCCAGCCCCAGACGGCTATGCCGGCCTGCTGCAAAGCCTGCACAACCGGGGCAGTGAAATCAACCCCGGATGCATCAAGACCGGCTGCGTTCACGCCATCGGCGATCTTGACGAACAGATGGCTCAGGCCGGCAGCCTGAGCCGCGGCCAGGATGGAGCTAGGTTCGCCGCCTTCGCAATCAGGCAGGTTGCAAGTAAAGAAGCCTTTGCCCTGGAGAGTCACTATTCCTCCAAATGCCTCGGGATTGATATTCCCTTGGGGTATGATGAATTGTACCCTTATGGATTAACGTTTCCAACCAGTCCCAATTCCGGCGCGATATTCCGCATGGCCTGGATAACATTGCCGACATGTTCCCAAAGCTCGATGCCAAACTCGGCGGCAGATTTTTCGATCTCGTTGCGGTTGGCTCCGGCGGCGAAGGTTTTGTCTTTCCACTTCTTTTTTATGGAACTGACTTCCAGGTCCAGCAGGGAGCGGGATGGGCGAACGAGCGCGACTGCGGTAATCAGGCCGGTGACTTCGTCGCATGCATACAGGGCTTTTTCCATGTGCGTTTGCCGCGGGATGCCGGTATGGTCAGCATGCGAGAGTACGGCGCGGATGATGTCTTCCGGAACCGCGCGGCCGCGCAGGATGAGTTCCCCAGCCGCCGGATGCTCAGCGAGAGTGGGGTGGATTTCCCAATCGAAATCGTGCAGCAGGCCAGTAACACCCCACTTCTCCACATCCTCGCCGAACTTCACGGCATAGAAACGCATGGCAGCTTCAACGGACAGCATGTGTTTGACCAGATTTTCGTTTTTTACATATTCATGTACCAGGGCAAGGGCTTCGTCACGAGTCATTTTCACCTCTTATATGCATCTTTGCGGTGTTTTACCCGAATGATTTCAACGATTAATTTATTAACGTAAACGCTGTATAAAACCCGATAGACCCCTACCCGGATCCTATAGGTTTGCTCTGAGCCTGCCAGTTTCCGGGTTCCGATTGGGAATGGATCGCTTGTCAGATTTCTGACAGCTTCGACAATACGGGGAACCGCTTGTCGAGGCAGTTTTTCTAATTCTTTTGTTGCTGACCGTTTCCATTCAATTTTATAATCGGCCATTTCGTTTTAGTTTTTCCACCAGCTCTTCATGAGAAATGGTAGGTTCATTGCGTCTTTCCGCAAGAATAGCCAGATCCTCAATATCATCCAGCAATTCTTCAAATTCCTTAATTGGTAAAATGACCGCTACTTTCTTGCCAGTTTCATTGGTCACATATTGTGCTTGAAGTTCTTTAATGGTTGTCATCATATCCTCTGTGGCCATTATACATCATGGAAAAATAGGTTCTTGTTTGCCCAGAACGGGGACAGGATGGCCGATATTCACATCCCACAATGCCGAGACCGTGGCAAACAGCTCGCGTGCGTTCCAATAAAGCAGGGATGCTTTGCGATAGGTGCGCAGGTCGGCTTCAATGCCAATCGAGTCTACGCCGAGACGGTTGCAAAGATAAATGGCGCGCGGCATGTGGAAAGCCTGCGTCACGAGGATGGCCTGATCAACCTTGAATATGGCTTTGGCCCGGTAGCAGGTATCATAAGTCCGCCGCCCGGCATAATCCAAAACAATCGCCTGGATGTGTACGCCGAGTGAAAGGGCCAGTTGTCGCATCGCTTCCGGTTCGTTGTAATCCACGAAGCGATTGTCGCCGCTCATCAGCAGCTTTTCGACTTTACCGGCAAAGTAAAGGTTTGCGGCTTCGGTGACGCGGTCGGCCAAAACCGGAGTCGGGCTACCATTCCGCCACAACCCCGCGCCAAAGACGATGGCAACCCGCCGGACTGGGACATTGGAGCCAGAAAAAATCCTTCCACGGGCATATAACCCGGTTACCAGCCGTGGTATGAGCAGAACAAGCAGCCCAAGGAAGATCAGAATGAGAAGTGGTTTCAGGAACATGTGAAGGATACGCTTAAACACAGGCGGGATTGTACCACGGCAAAAAGAAACCCGTTTCCAGCGGGGAAACGGGTTTCGTGAATACGTTGAAGGTGTAGGCGCCTGGAGGCGGTCTCAGACCAGCGACTGTCTCAGTTTTGCACTGGCGAAATCCATCAATGCAACCACGATGACGATGAAGAATACGACCGTTCCGGCTTTGTGGTATTGGAGCGATCCGAAGAAGGTGGTAAGGGTTAAGCCAATCCCGCCGCCGCCAGCGAAGCCGATAATCGTCGCCATGCGGACATTGATATCCCACTGGTACAGCAGGTAGGAAATGAAAGGCGGTGTGATTTGCGGAAGGATGGCGTAAACGATCATTTGCAAACGATTGGCGCCGGTGGCGTTGACAGCTTCTATAGAGCCGGTTTCGATGTTCTCAATGGATTCCGAGAACAACTTTCCGATCAACGCAAACGAGGTCACTGCCAATGCCAGCATGCCGGCGAACGGTCCAACGCCAACCCAGAAGATGAATAGCACCACGTAAAGGAGGGCTTCGATCGAACGCAGGAAGTTGAACATTGACCTGGTCAAATAATAAACCAAAACCGAGAGGCGGCTGCGCCCGGTCAGATTTTTGGCTGCCAGGAAACTGAATGGCAAGGCAAATAGCGCGCCCAAAGTGGTCGCGAGAAACGCCTGGAAAATCGTGACGATCATTTGTTGGATGACGGGTTGTAATACACCCGGGGAAAGATCGATCATCACGAAGTCTTTGATAAGTTGCCCAAAGTTTGAACCAGGGTTGAATAGACCCCGGATGCTGATCTCGCTCAGGTTCCAGCAATAGATAAAGACCAGCAATCCCAGGATTATATAAAAAGCCAGCTTCAAATAATTCAAAATAGGATGCTTCTTCGTATCGTCTTTTTGCACTTGATCTTTTAAGATATTCTCGCGCCACTTCCCACTTATATAATCCACCAGGATGATAACGACTACCACTGCCCACAAGGCAGTTGCATACTGCTGGTAACCGCCCATGCGGACATTTTCAATTACAAAGAAGCCGATACCACCGCCGGCGACAAATCCAATAACGGTCGCCGAACGCATATTGATATCCCAGCGCAGGAGCGAATACGATAGGAAAGATGGCACAAGTTGCGGGATGATTCCAAACCGGATGACCTGGATCAAATTGGCGCCTGTGGCGGTGAGCGCCTCCACCGGGCCCGTATCGATATGCTCGATTTCCTCGGAGAATAATTTACCCAGGGCTGCCGTGGAGTGGATCGTCAATGCGATCATCCCGGCGAACGGCCCCAGGCCCACCCAAACCACGACGATCAATCCCCAAACGATCGTATCAATGGCACGGACCACATTCAAAATGCCTCGTGCCAGATAATAGATAACCGCTCCACCCGGAAGGCGCGCCATGATATTGCGCGCCGCGAAAAAGCTGATCGGTAATGCCAGGATCGTGGAGAATAATGTTGCCATCAGGCCCATGGCAATGGTTTGTATCATTGAACCGGCGACAAACGTGCTGCTGTTACTACCCGGCGCGGCCAGGCCTAGGTTAACCAGCCACTTGGAGGCTGGCTTGAGTTTCATGCTGCCGATGATCTGTAACAGGTTGTCGCTAACCCGGATTGGCCCATTAACCGGACGCCCTGCCAGCTTGTCACCGATGTATACGTACATGCAGCTCCAGGCACAGATCTTATCTTGCCCGTTTTCTTTTATTGTGATCATATCTGGATTAAGCAGGTTGGTCCCTACGGTACGTGCATCCCCGATACGCTCAATCAGTCGGCTGAACTTGACAGCCGTGACGTTCCAGGCGATCACATAAAGGATAATACATACTGCCAGGATTCCGAACAAGGGGCTGAAAGACTTTTTGGAAAAGAGGGCCCGGGCATCCATGACGTTCCAGATCCAAAAAAGAACCAGCGGCAACCACAGCCAGCTCGTAACCCAATTTCCAATATGGATCTTTCCGATATTCTGGTGAACCAGTGACCAATTAACCAGGTAGGCCAGGATCAAAGTCGTAATTAATACCAACAAACCGCGTGCACGCTTTTTGGAAAGGAATTGCCCCAACCCTGGAAGGATCAGGGAAGCGAATATTACCGCGAGGGAGCTTGAGGTGTTTTTTTGTGTTTTTGCCATGAATGATTTTATATTCAGCGACAGCTTGTTTGGTTGGCTATTTCAAAAAAAAGGAATAATAAGGCGAGCCCGGGGTCAGAGGATGGAAACGCGTTCGGCTTCCTGGCCATAGATGGCTTTGAATTCAGCATCATCAATCTGTTTTGGCAGCCCCTGGAAAACCAGTTCGCCATCTTTGAGGGCAATTGCGCGGGTGGCGTAGCGATGAACCAGGTCGAGGAAGTGCAAACTGCAAAGCACGGTGATTCCGCGTTCTTTATTGAGTTGTTCAAGATATTTCATGATGGAATGCGATAAGACCGGATCCAAGGATGCAACCGGCTCATCGGCCAGGATCAACTTGGGGTCCTGCATCAAGGCACGGGCGATGCCCACACGTTGCTGCTGTCCACCGGAAAGGGAATCGGCGCGAACATGCGGTTTGTCTTCCAGGCCAACCTGCTCAAGGCTGGCGAGCGCCTTATTGTTGTCAGCCGCAGAAAAAAGGTGCAGCGCGCTCGAAAAAGTATTGACGTACCCCAGCCGGCCGGTAAGCACATTGGTCAAGACTGAGGAACGTTTCACCAGGTTAAATTGTTGGAAGACCATGCCAATCTGGCGGCGAATCTTGCGCATTTCACTGGAAGAAGCCGCAGTGATATCCTGGTTGTCCCAATAGATTTTTCCAGAGGTTGGTTCGATGAGGCGATTGATGCAACGCAGCAGAGTGGACTTTCCAGATCCACTTAATCCAATCACCGCCAGAAAATCGCCATCCTTGACTTCAAAGCTGACGTTTTTTAATGCCTGGGTACCATTGGGGTAGACTTTTGTGAGGTTTTCAACTATTAACATGGCAAAAAGGAATTCTCCTGATACAATTGAAAACAAAAGAAAAGCCTGGCAGGTTTAATCAACCTGCCAGGCTAACATTAAGCTTTATTTAATCAGAGATGCTGGATCGACACCAGCCTTCTTGAGGACTGCGAGGTAGTCAGAATACCCCGTAAAGGATGCGTCGATTTTTTGGAAGGCATTGATGGTGTAAAGTTTGGTTAGCACCGCCTTGCCGCCCGGGTCTGCAGCCATGGCCAAAAGTGCTTCAGTGGTAATCGCCTGAAGCTTGGGGTCGAGCGTCTTAATATACTGGACGCCATCGTTCGGGATGCGGTCAGAGTCTGCAAAGACAACCAACTTCGTTTGAATGTCAGGATAGGTTTTATTCAGGGTAGCGTCGGTCAGCACGTTGATGAAAGTCACACCGGCATCGCAATCACCCTTGTAGACGCCGGCGGCGACATTCTGGTGGGAACCGGCGTTCACAGTGGCCTTAAAGTCAGTATCCGGATCGATCCCATTCGCCATGAGTTGAATCCGCGGGGCGATATAACCTGAGGTGGAAAGCGGATCAACGAAGCAGAAGGTTTTGCCTTTAAGATCAGCAAATGTCTTGATACCCGAGGTTGCAGTGGTGATGAACTGTCCTTTGTAGAACGGCTCCAACTGACCGCTGAGCGCCTTATCGGGATCGAGGTCATTGGTCTGATAGTTGCGCAGGTTGACCAGGGCCGGGATGATCCCGTATTTCGCCTGGGCGAGCAGAATTGAGAAGGTATTAAGGAAACCAACCTGTGATTTGCCTGCTCCCATGGTTTCGATGGCGGCAGCATAACTGGTGCCGGTCTGGACGGTATAGGTCAGCCCGGTCATCTTGTTCAAGCAATCCGCAATGGCTGTGCTGGCGGTGGCGATGACGCCCGATTCACCGGATGGGACAAAAGCCATCGTGATCGGGGTATCGGCTGCGCCGAGCTTGCCGGCGGCAGGCGCCGTCATGGCATCCGGAAGCGGGTCGCAAATGGGGGGTATGGGGGTCGGGACGACTGTAGGTACTGGGGTCGCCGTGGGCGGAACCGCGGTGGGCGGTTGGGTTGCCGTGGGCGCAGGCGGCTGTGTTGCTGTGGGAGCAGGCGGCTGGGTTGCCACAGGTGCGGCGGTTGTTGCGGCTGGACCGCAGGCAGTCAGCAGCATGACAACCGCAACCAGGATTGATACGAACAGGTAAGTCTTCTTCATTGCTTTCTCTCCTCTCGTGAAATAAAGATTTGGCGGGGACTTTTATCCCCATTGACTATTTTATCTTATCTCGAATTTCTGAATAAGACAAGTACAAGCAGCTTAAAAAGTCTCATTCCTTAAGGTTGAAAGAAAGACCGAGAGCTGCCTCATATACCACACGCAGCGGAACGCCTTGGGATTGGGTGGCCTGCCTGCAATCTCCGTATTCCGGTGTGTGTTTGGAGGAGCCATCTGGCAGGCGCGCCACTTTTACCCACACGGGGCTGTAAGGTGTGTCGACCGTCGCGCTGGTGCGCTCCTGGCAGCGGCGTTCGACCGGCTGGCGGCGCACAACCAGCGTACTCGTCTCGCGAAACAGAATCATTTCCAGCGCATTCGCTTCCGCCGGGCGGTAAAGCACGGAGATCAGGGTGGCCGGTCGGGTAATTTTTTTTCTGAGATTCTAGACCCGCAGCATGGTTCACTTGTGAGTCGAAAAAAAGAGGCAGGCCGCAAGCCCTGCCTCTTTTTAGCTGAAATTATTGTCCGTTATAATTGTTGAAATCGAAGTTAATCGATTTAAGGGAGGCGCGGAAATCGTCGAAGAAGGAATCATCGACTGCCTTCGCCCCGCCCCAACTATAGCCAACACCCGCCAGCAAGCTCAGTCCATCCGGCGAGCCTGCGAGCTGGAGCAGGGCTGCGCTGATCTTGGTTTGCATATCGGCCGGTAGATCCTTCCCGAAGGCCACAACGGAATCATTCGGGATGATCGGATCGGAAACCCAGATGGTTTTCACTTTATCGGCCACATCCGGGAAGGTCTTGCTGACATCCGCCATCGGCACATAGGTGGCGCCGAAATCGCAGATCTCGCCATTCGGGCTCAGGTAGACCGCTTTGACAACCGTGGAATGGCCCTGTACCCAGGCGCCCGCCAGGGTCTTAATCTTATTGCTCGCCAGGAAGCCGGACGGAACTAGGTAACCGGAAGCGGAAAATGGATCGGTATAGCAGGGTTTCTTACCGGCGAACTGGGCCAGAGCCGTGGCAGCATTGGCGCTGTCTTTGCCGGTCTTGGGATCATAATAGACCTTAAATTTCTCATCCACATTTGCAATAAACTGGAAGGCGTAGTGATCGGCGCCGTTGATCAGCGAGACCATGGCTACGTTGGCATAGCCTTTGGATTTCGCCACCATATAGGCGGCTGGAATCAGCCAGCCCACTTGGGCGTCGCCGGAGCCCATGGCGTCGATCAGGGCGGCATAGCTGGTTGGGGCGGTAACCTTGAACTGGTAGCCGGTCAGGGTCGTCAGTTGAGCGGCCAGGGCGCCTCCACCGCTGGTCAACGTCTGCGAGCTTGTCGAAGGTGCGAATGCCAGGACGATCGGGTCACCGGCAGAACCCAACGGGATGGTTGTGGCAGTTGGTACGGTTGTGGGGGTGGGTGACCGGGTCGCGGTAGGCGCAACCGCAGTGGCCGCCCGCTTGGTCGCGGTTGGTACGGGAGTTGCGGCGGGACCGCAGGCGGTCAGCAGCATGACAGCCGCAACCAGAATGGAAACGAACAGGGTTGTCTTCTTCATTGATTCCTCTCCTCTTGTGGAATGAAAGATTTGGCGGGGATGGTTTCTCTTCATGACTATTTTATATTATCTCGAATTTGTGAATAAGACAAGCGTGACTGGCTTAAAAAGCCTAATTCGTTTTTCCCTTCGGGTACTTTGCCCTTTTGCGATTATTTTTTTCTTTCCCGTTTGGTGAATAACCAAGTGACGCCTCATATACCACCCGTAACGGAACATTGTGAACCAACGCGGCTTGTTTGCAGTCTTCATATTCCGGAGCGCGCTTGCTGGAACCATCTGGCAGGCGCGCCACTTTTACCCGTACGGCGCCGTAAGGTGTGTCGATTGTCTCGCTGGTGCGCTCCAGGCAGTGGCGTTCAACCGGCTGTTGGCGCACGCCCAGCGTACTGGTCTCGCGGAACAGGATCATTTCCAGCGCATTCTCATCCGCCGGACGGCACAATACGGAGAGCAGGGTGGCCGGACGATTCTTTTTCATCTGGATGGGTGTAAAAAACACATCCAGGGCTCCAGCCTCAAAGAGTTTTTCCATCACATAGCCATTGATCTCGGCGCTGTTATCGTCCACGTTGGTTTCGAGTAATAGCAGGGATTCGATCCCGGCGGTCTGGCCGGTATCCTGTTGTTCGCCCAACAGCAAGCGCAGCACGTTGGGAATGGGCAGGTCCCGCCCGCCCGCTCCATAGCCCTGGCCGGTCAGCGTCATGGCCGGGATGGGGCCAAAAGCCACACACAAGCTGGAAAGCAGCACCGCGCCGGTGGGGGTGACCAGTTCCAGCTCGATCTCACTGCCCCGGATGGGAATATCTTTGAGTAGTGCGACGGTGGCCGGGGCCGGGAGTGGGATTTGCCCGTGAGCGCCTTGCACGAAACCCCGTCCGAGCGGTAGCGGCGATCCGTAGACCCGCTGCACGCCCAATTCTTCCAGACCCAGCAGCGTTCCAACCACATCCACCATTGTATCCACGCCACCCACTTCGTGCAAATGCACCTGCTCCAGCGGTTGCCCGTGTATGCCGGCCTCCACCCCGGCCAGACGCCGGAAGATACCGGCAGCTTTCTCCTGGATGTGCCCCGGCAGGCTGCTCTTGTGGAGGAGCTGCTCGATCTCTGCCAGGTGGCGTCCATGCGGGTGTTCATGCACGATCACATCCACTTTGGTGGCTGCGAAGCCGTTCTTGCTGACCTTATAGGCATTCAACTCGAACTCACTTTCCAGATTCAATGCGGCCAGCTTCTGGCGCAGGCTTTCCACCGTCACTCCGGCATCCACCAGCGCACCCAGGAGCATATCCCCGGAAGCGCCGGCAATGCAATCGAAATAGGCGATCTTCATTGCATCTCCTTGGGGGGATTGACCGGCTTGCCAGCTTGCAGGATGCGATGGGCCACCACCCCGGCCCCGAAGCCATTATCAATATTGACAACCGAGACACCCGTGGCGCACGAATTGAGCATGGCCAGCAGCGCCGCCAGGCCGTTAAAACTGGCCCCGTACCCCACGCTGGTGGGAACGCCGATCACCGGGCAGCTGACCAGCCCGCCCACCACGCTGGTCAGCGCACCTTCCATGCCGGCGATACTGAGGATGACGGCTGCCCCGGTCAGCAGGTCCAGCTGGTCGAACAGGCGGTGGATGCCGGCCACTCCTACATCATAGGTGCGTTGCACGCGCGAACCCAGGAATTCGAGCGTCTGGGCGGCTTCTTCGGCCACCGGCATATCGGCGGTTCCGCCGGTGACGATCAGGCATACGGGGAATTGGCCGGTTGAACAGGATTCTCAGAATGAACCAATGTCACCAGGCGGGAAAGCGGGTCATAGTGCGCCCCTGGAATCTCTTTCAAAATGGCTTCTGCCATTTCAGGGGAAACGCGCGTCCCCATCACCCGCTCATGCTGCTGCCACAGGTGTTGCAGAATCTCCGTGGCTTGTGAGTTGGTTTTCCCCTGGCAAAAGACCACTTCAGGCATGCCATTACGCAAAGCGCGGTGCGAGTCCAGCCGGGCGTAACCGAGATCCTCATAAGGCAGTTGGCGCAGCCGCTCCAATGCTTCTTCCACGCTGGTGTGCCCCTGTTGGATGGCTTCCAGCAATTGACGAAGTTTTTCGATATCCATTACTGGCCTGCCTGTTCGGATGTGGTCTGAACGCTCGCGTTCATGCTTGCATTCATGACTGCATTCATACTACCGCTATGGAAACCGGCCAGGTCAAGCGACACAAAAGTGTAGCCAATGGCTTTCAATGTGGTGACAATCTCCTCCCGATGTTCCAGCAAACGCGGAAAATCCTCCGGTTCGGCCTCGATGCGCGCCACCGGACCGTGGTGACGCACACGCAGTTGACGCAATCCCAGCCCGTGCAGCAAGGCCTCGGCGCGTTCCACCTGTGAAAGTGCTCCCAGAGTGATGGTTGTGCCATATGGGATGCGGGAAGAGAGACAGGCAGCCGCGGGCTTGTCCCAGTTCGGCAGGCCCAATTCCCGCGCCAGGTTGCGGATTTCCGCTTTGGTAAAGCCTGCTTCGAGCAGCGGGCTGCGGACATGGAATTCGCAGGCAGCTTTGCGCCCAGGCCGGTAATCTCCGGTATCGTCTGCATTGGTGCCATCCACGATGGTCTGGAAACCATGCTCCCTGGCGTAGGCGGTTAGCTTGCCGTATGTATCTTTCTTGCAAAAGCAGCACCGCTTGGGCGTGTTTTCCAGGTATGCCGGATCCGATGTTTCATCGGAATCGACCAGGATATGCTGCGCACCGATCTGCCTGGCGATCTGGACGGCTTCGAGCCGTTCAGAGGCTGCCAGGCTGGCAGAGACGGCCGTCATAGCAACAGCTTTATCTCCAAGCACCTCATGGGCCAC
>Ga0182021_10010272_pt1 | contig 11104 bp, 5 predicted proteins | sample 612E3MmetaG_FD_120493 | JGI IMG/M metagenome (GOLD analysis project Ga0182021, IMG submission 120493) | Permafrost microbial communities from Stordalen Mire, Sweden - 612E3M metaG (Illumina Assembly) | ecosystem: Environmental > Terrestrial > Soil > Wetlands > Permafrost | place: Sweden...
ACAGCAGTAAAGGGATCAATAAATGCCGTGGAAGGCACGGGCATAATAAGCATATCAGACTCATTAATCGCCTGCCAGCCTCGAATTGACGAACCGTCAAATCCCAATCCCTGGGTAAACACATCTTCATCAATCTGACTTATAGGATAGCTGCAATGTTGCCAAATCCCGGGAAAATCCATGAATCGCAGATCAACTATCTTCACCTTTTCCTTTTTAATTAATTCGAGAACATCCTTCGGTGTTTTTATTTCCATCGTCTTATATCTCCTTTTAAATTATTTTCAGCCCTCACTAATAGGGTACTTTTGACAGTTCTTATCAACTCCGCAGCAACAGCACGTTGTATTTATTCTCTTTTTTTATTTCTGAAATTTTTTTCCAGCAAGTTTTTACATAAAAAAAATTTAAATAGATTCAATTCATAAAAAGAGAGCACAATTTTAACAATTAGCTTCGTGCGAAAAATATGCCACGCATGTATATTATTTCTGTATTGTAACAATTTGCACCCATTTGTCCAATTTAATGTTGATAAAATTCTGGACTACAGTGCTGTTGAATTTTATTCTCATCACCGTATTTTGGGGTTGCACGTTGATAACACAAGCAATTTTAAAAATACTTATACATAACCGTCAATAATCTTTAATTTGTTGGCAAAAGATAGATGGAATAAAATTATAAAAAAATACTTGATGTTGATTAATCTTTACTGTAGATAAGTGCCGGTTAACGTCATAGGTTGAACAATTTTGTATTATCAATGTAGGCGAAACAACAATATTGCACCATAATTGTGATAATAGTATCTGAATTATTCTTCCTGAACTTAATTTATTATTCAAAATAATTGTTTTCATTGTTCAATTTTGAGGTGTTATTTTAACTGAAATTAATGGTTGGCATTTATTTTGCTGCAAACAATTCTTTGCTCTATTATGTAGAGTCTCTATTATGATTACGTTACGGAAGTGATATATAAAACATGAAACTGGCAGAAGAATTCAAAAAAATCGCGGGCGATATAAAAATTATCGATAAAGAAGAAGAAAAAGAAATGTACAGCCATGATATCGGCGATGTGCCTGCCATCATGACTAAAACATTTTTTAACATACAACCTGATTTTGTCGTCCAGCCCAAAAGCGCCAAAGAAATAAAAAAAGTGCTGGAATTTGCTAATGAGAAAAAAGTGCCGGTTATTCCGAGAGGCGCCGCATCGTGGGGATTTGGGGGAGTAATCCCGACAAACGCGGGAATAGTTATTGATTTATCACCTTTTAGAAAAATCCTCAGTCTCAACAAAGCTGAAAAGGCCATAACTGTAGAAGCGGGAGCGAGATGGAGTGATATTGACATTCTGGCTAAAAAAGAAGGTTTATGTCTGATGACATATCCATCGAGCAAGTTTTCGACGGTCGCCGGCTGGATTGCTACGGGCGGTTACGGAATCAACAGTTTTCGCTATGGACACTTATCTAACCAGATTGTATCAATGACCGTTATAATACCATCTGGCGAAACAAAAAAGATTACCCCCAATGATCCGGAGTTTGCGTACTTCGTCTCCACAGAAGGCGAGTTTGGAATCATTGTTGAAATAACCCTCAAATTACGTGATGTTCCTCAGGCTTCTTATTCGCATCTGTTCTATTTTGAAAGCGACAAACACGCTTTCGGGTTCATTGAAAAATTCATCAAATCAGGACAGACAGATAAATCCAAACCTAATACAATACGTTTTCTTGATGAAAATCATTTAAATGATATCAACGAACTCATGCATTCGAAGGTCTTTAAAAAGAGTGCCGGAGTGCTGATGGAATTCAGCAGTGCCGAAGAAGATAAAAAGTTTTCAACATTTATAGGGCAAAGCGGTAATGTCGAAGAAGCGCCTCGCTATGTTGCCAGTTATTTATGGAATGAGCGTCTTTTCGGCATGAAAACAAAGCGCCTCGGACCATCAATTCTGAGCAGTGAAAGTATTATACCCATAGAGTCGGCTGCGGAATTTATTGAAAAAGCAAAAAAAATTGGCTCAAATTTTGGCGTGGAAATATTTATTGATTCTCAGATTATTGATACCAAAATGGCTCTGATCATGACCAATTATCTTTGCGATTCCAGAAAGTATAAATATTATACCGATTTACCGCTGGCGATGATGCTTATCAAAACGGCTGTTTCTATGGGAGCGGAACCATACGGATTAGGTATCTGGAATGCGGGCTTTATTAATTATCTATACAACACCGAAAAGAAACAAAAACTTCTGGCCTACAAAGCCAAAGTTGATCCGAATAATATCATGAACCCGGGCAAGTTCTTCAGTATTCAATCGAAGTTTTTCAATATTCCGGCAATTATTTTCCGTCCGTCCATTTTTAACTTTTCCATAAAGATGGTGATTCTGCTGTCACCTGTTATCGGGAAAATTGCTACACTGCTTCTGGGCAAGGTACAGAAAGTCGACAGCCTTGATTATGAGCTGACCACTCATGCCTGCGCCAAATGCGGAAACTGTATTGCGGTATGCCCGGCATATCTTGTAATTGGAAATGAAGCAGTAACGGCAAAAGGAAAAATTGCTTTGGCGAAAAAGATCATTGACGGAAGGCCGGTAACGAAAGAAGAATCTGAAAATGCCTTTATGTGCATGCATTGCAAAGCCTGTGAAGAAATATGTCAAACCAATCTCGAATTGATGACTCTTTGGGATTCGCTGGAAAAAAGAATAGAAGCTAAACTTGGCCGTCCCGAAGATAAAATCAGCGGATTTCTTAAAAATGTTGACGACAGTACAGATTACTGGGAAATGGTGGATCGGAATAACTGAACCACAGAAAATTAAAATAATGTTGAAAAGATGAACTAAAAGACTATGCCAAAGAAATATCACATTCACTCTAAAGTAACACCGCTTGATCTGGATTATGTATACAAATTTAAGATTGAACGGGGAGAAAACTGCATCAATTGCGGTAAGTGCACCAAGGTGTGCATTTATGAAGCGCATAAACGGGGGAAAAATGATCCTCGCAAAATGGCTGATCCGAACACAGTGGTTTGCAGAAACTGTTTCCGGTGCATTCAGGAATGTCCGCGGGGAGCTCTCGAGAAATCTCTGGATAAGGATTTTTTAAATATTGGCGGAACATACTGGAAGCCGGATATGTTTATAACTTTATGGAAACAGGCCGAAGACGGCAAGGTGCCGGTAACAGGCGCCGGCTACCGAGGACCTTTTACCGGGCCGGGGTTTGACAGCATGTGGACGGATATGTCGGAAATTGTCCGTCCGACCCGAGACGGAATCCACGGACGTGAATACATCAGCACCTCCGTTGAACTGGGCAGAAAGCTCAATCATCTTACTTTTGACGAAAAAGGCAAACTATTATCGAAAATACATGATACGGTTGATATTCCCATTCCCATAATTTTTGACATCCCGGAAGATAATTTGAGTCCAAATGTCAAAATTGCGTTAGTTAGGGCAGCAGCAGAACTCAATACGTTTATTGTATTACATGCCGCGGATGTTACGTCTGATGCAAAAAAATACATAAAAAATATCATCCCTATTATTTCATGTGAAGAAATTGATAATCATCAGGGATTGATTAAAAACGCAAGAATTGTGGCTTTTGAATATTCAGAAAAAATATTGAGCACATTACCCGAACTGAAAGAAAAAATTAAAAAGATTGGCAATGCGCTTACGATTATCCGCGTTCCGGCAAAGAAATCCGTGGAAACAATCGTGTCCAAACTGGCCCATAACGGCGCGGAGATAATTCACATCGTAGCCGATTACCGGTGCATGGAAATAAATGGATCGGGAGATGAAAATCGCCGTTTGGGCAAAGACATCATCCGCGCGGCTCATTTGAAGCTCGTGGACGAGAGAATCCGCGATGAAGTTACGATTATTTTTTCCGGAGGCATAGCCATGGCCGAGCATGTCCCCAAGGCCATGCTTTGCGGCGCGGATTTAACAGCCATAGATCTACCGCTGCTTATCGCTCTTGGCGCCAGATTATATGAAAAGCCGGGAAAGATTATTGTTCTGCCCGAAGAGCTCGAAAAAATCCCGGCACGAACCGTAAAGCAAAGAATTATCAACCTCATGGGCGCATGGCACTCGCAGCTGCTGGAAGTCATGGGAGCCATGGGTATTCGGGAAGCGCGGCGTCTGCGCGGCGAAACCGGCAGAGCCATCTTCTTTGAAGAAATTGATAACGATACTTTTGGAAAAATATTTAAAAAAAGAGAAAAGGTGTCCCTATGAAACCACCTTCGGCTGTAAAAATTAGGAAAACGCCGTCGCGATTCAAGCACCAGATACCCAAGTATAAGGTAACAAGGTCAACCGAATGCATCAACTGCGGAACCTGCGCCAAGTCATGTCCCTACGGAGTTCATGAAAGGCTTGAAGGTCACAATAAGGTGAAAGTTCCCATAGATTACAAGTGCATCGGTTTTGAATGTAAAAATAACGATTTCTATTGTGTTGCAAAATGTCCGCGCGGCGCTTTGAGCATCTCGCTCAATCCCATGTATGAAACATTGGGCGATTACAGATGGACTGCCGATATGATTACGGGCACCTGGATCATGGCAGAAACCGGTTATCCGCCGGAACGGAAAGACCTTGAATACAACATCGGTAACTCCGGGGGCGGCTTCGACAAGCTCCGATTCAAATTCCCCGCGAGCATTCCCAAGATTGACAAATCTGAAATCTCCACGGAAATTCCCCTGAACAAGAGAAACGATGGACGAGCCAATATTATTATTTCCACACCTGTTTATGGCGGTGGCATGTCCTTCGGTTCGGTAAGTCTGCCTACCATGCTGGGAAAAGCGCACAATGCAACAAATTGGAACACATTTACCTGCACAGGTGAAGGTGGATATCCGGAACTCCTTAAACCTTACGATGATCATGTCATTACTCAAGTAGCCACCGGTCTATTCGGAGTGCGCGAACAAACGATTCAGCGGGTGAAAATCGTGGAATTCAAATACGCGCAGGGAGCCAAGCCCGGTCTGGGCGGACATCTTCTCGGAGAAAAGAACACGGAAAGCGTCGCTAAAATGAGGGAAGCAGTGAAAGGCTCTTCATTATTTTCGCCTTTCCCCTTTCATTCGGTATACTCAATCGAAGATCATAAAAAACACATTGACTGGATTAAAGAGATTAATCCTCATGCTTTGGTTTCCGTCAAGGTTTCAACCCCCAATGACGTGGATATGGTTGCCGTCGGTTCCTACTACGCCGGAGCTCATATCATTCACATAGACGGCGGATACGGCGGCACAGGCGCCGCGCCGGATATTGCCAAAAAGAATATCGCCATGCCGATAGAATACGCGATATCGAAAGTTCATAATTTCTTAAAGGATGAGGGAGCCCGGGAAGCAATGACGCTCATTGCATCCGGCGGAATAAGGACGGCGCATGATCTGGCTAAAGCAATTTGTCTGGGCGCGGACGGCGCGGTCATCGGTACGGCGGAAATGGTTTCGCTGGAATGCGTAAGGTGCGGAAACTGTGAATCAGGCCGCGGCTGCGCCCGGGGCATCGCTTCCACCGATTCCGAGCTTGCCGATTTGTTTAATGAGGAATGGGCGACGCAACGTCTGACCAATATGTACCACGCCTGGAATGTTCAGCTTGTGGACATATTGTATAAGTTCGGTATGAAGAGCGTGCGGGAACTTGTCGGCCGAACCGATTTGTTGGAACATATAGATTATAGTAACTAAAAAAGGCCATAGCCTGAAGGTGGTTAGACCTAAGGGAAAAACAGCTTATAATGATTCTTTTCCTTCAGTCTTCAGACTTCGGTCTTCAGCCTCTTTACGGAGCAATTAATAATGGACAATGTTGAAAAAATATTAATATCACGCGCTGAACTTTGCAGCCAGGTTCCTCCTTTGGCCATGAATACCGAAGAAGAAGGCGGCTGCGGCGTCACCGGTTTCATTTGTTCGATCCCTGTAACCGGGAAAAATATATTCGAGCCTTCGGTCCAAATGCACAACAGAGGCAATGGAAAAGGCGGCGGCATCGGCGCTGTAGGTTTTATTCCCGAAGCGATGGGCGTATCCAGACAGGTATTGGAAGATGATTACATGCTGCACATCGCTCTTTTGGATTCCAGTGTTCGCGCAGAAATTGAAAATAAATATATCATACCGCATTTTAAAATCGATAAATCGGGAAAACTGGATACGATTGACGACTACCGCAGTATCGGGTTGGATGTACGGCCTCCCGATGTAATGCGTTATTTTGTCCGTGTTAAAGATGAAGTTCTGGATAAATTTATCAAGGACAACAAATTCGATTCTATGGACAGACGCGATGCCGAGGACGAATTTGTTTATCAAAACAGTTTCCAGATTAACACTCATTATTACGCATCACTCGGCGAGAAAAAAGCTTTCGTCATGTCTCACGGCAGAAACATGATGATTCTGAAAATCGTGGGATATGCGGAAAATGTTGTCAAATATTACAAGCTGGACGATTTCAAGGCTTATGCCTGGCTGGCTCATCAGCGCTATCCGACCCGCGGACGTGTCTGGCATCCGGGTGGCTGTCATCCATTCAGCGCGCTCAATGAAGCGCTGGTGCATAACGGCGACTTTGCCAATTACCAGGCGGTGAGCGAATATCTGAAGCAGCGCAATTATTATCCTCTCTTTCTGACGGATACGGAAGAAGCGGCTTTACTGCTCGATCTCTGGAGCAGGGTATATAAATATCCGCTGGAGCACCTGATCGAGGCCATGGCGCCTACCTCGGAAATGGATTTCGATATGTTGCCAAAGGACAAACAGGAACTATACAAAGCTATTCAGACTCATCATGTGAACTCATCTCCCGATGGTCCGTGGTTTTTCATCATTGCCAGAAATGACTTCAATAATAATCAGTTCCAACTGATCGGCATTACCGATACCGCTATGCTTCGCCCGCAGGTTTTTGCCCTGCAGGAAGGAGAAATCCAGGTCGGTCTGATTTGTTCGGAAAAACAGGCTATCGACGCAACGCTGATTTCTCTGGAGCGTGAAGACCCTCGCTTCAGGCCCATCGCCGATAAATACTGGAACGCGCGCGGTGGCAGTTATACGGATGGCGGCTCTTTTATCTTCAGTCTGAAAGACACAGAAGACGGTAAAAAGCTTATTTGTACAGACAAATTCGGAAACGTGATTAAAACTCCGACAGATAAGGCTGCCTGTGATATTTCAAAAAATATAACTATCACTCCCGAAATCAAATCGATAGAAGAAAAGCTCAGCGCTTTGTTTGTTGAAAATGATTATGCAATGGCAGGCCATAAAATATATACATACGTTAAAGATAACATTTGCAGTTTTAATCCCGATAAACTCAAATTTTGCATAGAAACAATTAAAGCATACTCCGGAAAGAGCGATGACTGCAAACAAGCGGCGATTGAAGCTTTGACGCTTTTGAATGATCGCCGTTTCAATACAGGCCCGATAAAAAGAAGCTCCCTGCAGCATATCCTGAAAATAAATCTGGATGAGATTTTGGATGCAACACCATCGATTAAGGAAATGGTAAATTCTCGCTTCAGCCGGATTAATTTTGCGACGAGCGATCAGTTGCGGGCGCCAAAAAATAATGAAAAAGTCCTGATTATCGACGCCGAACACTTTGAACCGGAAGGAGATCTTTGCGATGCGGTAATGATTGTGAAAGCCTTTAAGCTGGGTTGGAAGCGTTTCATCGTTTACAAATACCGCGGACAGCGGTTCACCGGTTGCGGTTTCGGCCCATCCACAGAAGATGTAAGGATTGATGTCTATGGCTCTTCGGGTGATTATTTGGCGTCGGGCATTGACGGCATGGAAATTTATGTTCATGGCAATGCTCAGGATCAACTCTGTCAGATTATGAAAGACGGCAAACTTGTTGTGTTCGGCGATGTCGGCCAGACATTCATGTACGGAGCTAAAGGCGGCAGCGCATATATAATGGGCAACGCAGCGGGAAGGCCTTTAATAAACGCCGTAGGCCGTCCGCGCGTGGTTATTAACGGCACCGCCCTTGATTACCTTGCCGAATCTTTCATGGCCGGCGATCCTCTTAACGGCGGCGGTTTTGTTGTCCTCAATGGTATTGGTTTTGAAGACGCAGACGGGTCTATTTACGAATACGATTCACCCTATCCCGGCTCCAACATATTTTCTCTGGCTTCCGGCGGAGCGATTTACGTTCGTGATCCCCACGGAAAACTGGTTGAAGAACAACTCAACGGCGGCGAATTCGCCGAGGTAACCGATGCAGATTGGAATCTCATCGAACCACATCTTAAAGAGAATGAAAAACTTTTTGATATTACCATAGAAAGACTTCTGACCGTCAGCGGCAAAAAGAAATCTCCAAGTGAAGTGTACAGAAAAATTATGCCTCTGAAAGCAAAGACTGCTCCAAAAGATTTTGATGAGTTAGAAGAATCGGAAGATTGAAAAATCTTATCTAAAGAAACTTCGTAAAATCATTTAAATTTAATTGTTTTCACGGATGTCTTTGTTTTTTGTGCGGAAGAGTTTAGGATCAATACCCATTTTTGATATCTTATACTGGATGATTCTCTTTGTTGTTCCTAGAACCTTGGCGGCCTTTGTCTGATTTCCTCCCGCTTCCTGCAGGGCATCTATAATCAAAGACCTTTCCTGTGCTTTAACAACCAAAGAAAGCTTACTGCTTTCTTTGCGTTCCAGTTCTTTTTCGTTTAATTGTAAGGAAGGTGGCAGATGCGCGCAATCAACCGTATCTGTTTTTGTTAACAAGACAGCCCTTTCAATGCAGTTTTCCAATTCACGGACATTGCCTGGCCATTTATGGGAAAGGAAAACTTCTATTGCCGCTGTGGAGATTCTTTTAACTTTTTTACCCATTTCACTACTGTATTTAAGCAGAAAATGATCGGCCAGCAGAATGACGTCACTGCCACGCTCACGAAGAGGCGGCAGATAAATCGGAAAAACATTTAAACGGTAGAATAAATCAGCGCGGAAGCGGTCGGACAAAATATCCTGTTCCAAATTTCTGTTGGTTGCGGCAATAATCCTAACATTAACATTGATTACCCGCGACGACCCCAGGGGCTGAAAACGTTTCTCCTGTAAAACACGCAAAAGCTTTACCTGGGCGGCAGCGGAAAGTTCTCCCACTTCATCCAGAAAAATGGTGCCACCATTGGCTTCCTCAAAACGTCCGCGACGTTGCTGCAGCGCTCCGGTAAAGGCTCCTTTTTCATGGCCGAATAATTCGCTCTCTATTAACGTATCGGGAATTGCCGCGCAGTTGACCTGGATCAATGGCCCTCCCTTACGCGGCGAACTATTATGAATAGCTCGCGCGATTAATTCCTTGCCTGTACCTGTCTCGCCGTTAATCAGAACCGTTGTATTGGAATCGGCTACCTGAGCCACCATCCCGAATACTTCCTGCATTGGCTTGGAATGGCCGATAATATCCATTGAAGGCGCGCGGGTAGAGCCGACAATTTTACGCAGACGCCTATTTTCTTCCTCCAGAGCACGGATATGCACGGCTTTGGCCATCAATTCGGCAGCAGATGATAGCAAAGCAAGTTCTTTATCAAGATTTTCAACCTCCAGAGCGACCTTATCGGCAGATAAGACACCAACCACACTAGAATCATATATAATAGGAACACACAAAAAAGAAAGTTCGGCGCGATTCAGATTGCGACGCGCTCCGGTACGATCTAGGAAATGTGTTGCCTGACCAAGGTTGGCCACGGCCATCGGACGTCCTGTTTCCGCCACTTTACCGGTTATGCCTTCACCGGGTTTGTAAGTAACGTCCAATCCATCAATATTAATATCATGGGCTACATCCAGCCATACCTCCTTTTTTTCGCGATCGACCAAAGATATCATACCGCGCTGCATTCCCAGACGCGCACTCATCTCCTGCAGAACCTGTTCAAGCTGTTCGCGCAGTTCTATCGGCTGAGCTAATATTCTCGCTATCGCATGTAAGGCGGCCAATTCTTCATAAGTATGAATGCTCAATTTGCCTTCTTTCTCACTTAATGATTTTTTTGTAGTTTTGCTCATAATAGCTCAACTAACGATCGGTATTTTGTTACAAAATTGTGCCAAAAGCAACCAATTCTTTTATTTTCTAGTATTATATTGCAAAGAGCGAACCAATCCAGGCACAATATTGTAAAAAGTTCCCGCAAAGACAAAATAATAACAACTTCTTAAAAAGCGAAATTTAAAGAAACTTAATTTATAAAGGCATGAACTTTTTTTGTCAAACGGCTTTGCCCACATTAAAGAGAAAATGACACTGTTGGATTAGCTCAATCCATGGACTTGGTTTTCTCCACTTTCTGCCGCAGAGGGCTCGACTAAATTGCACAATTATGTTTCATCCTGTTTCAAGCTGCACAAATATGCACGCGTTCACTTTTTTATAAATCTCATAACCATTTGTATTTAATACCTAATGTATTATGGCAGGATAATTGCTATTAATTTATCAATTTTTATATATAGATGGGAGGAATATGATGGGTATACAAATCAGTGCGGGTGATACGGCTTGGATATTAGTATGTTGTGCTCTGGTACTTTTGATGACTCCAGGCCTGGCGTTTTTTTATGGCGGCATGGTGCGGAGGAAAAATGTCCTTTCGACTTTAACTTTGAGTTATATCTTCATGTCCCTGATCGGAGTTCAGTGGGTGCTTTACGGATATTCTCTGGCCTTTGGTTCGGACATCGGCGGATTGATCGGAGGCTTGAATTTTCTTGGTTTTCAGGGAGTCGGCGCCCAGCCGAACGCCGCCTACTCTAAAACTATTCCGCATGAACTTTTTGCTTCTTTTCAGATGATGTTTGCCGTTATTACGCCCGCGTTGATTACGGGCGCTTTCGTGGAACGAGTTAAATTCAAGAGCTTCCTCCTTTTCAGTCTTCTGTGGGCGACATTGGTCTATGACCCGCTTTGCCACTGGGTCTGGGGTCAGGGAGGCTGGCTGAAGGAGATGGGCATTCTCGATTTTGCCGGTGG
>Ga0182021_10010273_pt1 | contig 11103 bp, 15 predicted proteins | sample 612E3MmetaG_FD_120493 | JGI IMG/M metagenome (GOLD analysis project Ga0182021, IMG submission 120493) | Permafrost microbial communities from Stordalen Mire, Sweden - 612E3M metaG (Illumina Assembly) | ecosystem: Environmental > Terrestrial > Soil > Wetlands > Permafrost | place: Sweden...
AACCGTAACATCATACAACCCTGCAAAAAGACGGTTTGTGGATAGAACTGCACTATGTTGGATAAGGTTAAGTTGGACTTGAACGCCGAATTTAGCGGCAATCAACCTAAGCAATGTTTCGTCGCCCAATAAACCGCCCGTCTTTTCTCTCTCGGCCTTCAGTCGCTCTTGGATTTGCTCATGGCTGATTAGGGGGTTCTGCCGCTGAATTTCTTTGATAAGGTCTTGGGTGGTCATTTTGCGCCGACACGATAGAGCGGTGTTGGGGCTTTTAATTTTTTGCATTTCAAGGGGCTGCTGGCTACGTTTATTAAAAACGCTGGTTCATGTGCTTTTAGGGCTGCAGAGAAAAAGTGGATATTACCGATTTTTATGCACTTGGCATAGCCTTGGTCGTTGTTGGAATAATAATTATCGCAGCTGTGATTATTCTTGCTTCTGCTGGTGGCTCTAAAAAGGGTAAAGTGCAGAGTGCAGGCGTCATAATGATTGGTCCGATTCCGATAATTTTTGGTGCAGACAAAAAATCAGTCAAAACTGTAGTCGCGCTTGCGTTAGCGCTTACTATTGTGGTTTTAATTATTACTTTAGTATACTATTGGCTGTTGAGGTAACCTAATGTTGAGAGATAAAAACGCTGAAGATGACGGAATTGGCATCTCTGGCAGGTTGCTTGGGTTTTTGTTCTTAGGTGTCGCATTAGTTTTTGTTGGGGTTGCCGTAATTGTTGTTGCTTCCGTGTTTTTTAGTGGGTCAGGCAGTGTAGGCGGAGTCATCCTCATCGGACCAATCCCTATCGTTTTTGGCGCTGGATCAGACGCTGGCTGGCTCATAGCAGCAAGTATACTCCTGACTGCCGTAAGCATAGCCTTGTTTTTAATAATGAATAGGCGACAAAGAAAATAAGCGGTTAAAAAGCTAGGATTTATTCGGTTGTTTCTTCTTCCTTGCCATAGTATACATACATGAAGATTAGCACTAAAGCAATGAAGGTTGCACCCATCAAGGCGTATTGGAGTACGGTGAAATATGCACTTAGGTCCATAGCGATTCTCCCTGCATTTTACTTTATTCTTGTAACTCTTCATATTTAAGCAGTAGCTTTTTTCCACTCATTCATCAACATGTCAAAGCACTCATCATCTTCCTGTATCGTCTCAAACCACCCCAAGTTCTGGGCAATCTTCTGCGTCAATATGTGATAGCACATATGGACTTTCTTGTCGAGTACACGGAAGTAGAAGTCGTCGCAGGTACAGAATTCCGCTTCAGGCATAATCAAGTAATCACGTTCCCTACCCACCACGATCCAGACGGTTCTACCGCTGGGCTTAAAAATATACCTTTTTACTCTCCCCTCTTTTAGGGCATCGAGGGCTTTAGTGAACCTGGATCCAAAAAGTTCATAGAGCTCTGTTAGGTTATCGCCAGACAGTTTACCCGCTGCTTTTGCTTCTCGACAGATAGCGTTTAACGTGTCGATTTCTGAGTTTTCATTCGTCATTGCAATAGCTACTCTGAAGATTATTGGGTGAGTGAAAGTTTTATGCTTTTAGCATATGTCGATTGGTTCGCCCTTTGGCTTGTCTAAAACCTCGGCTTTGGGAAGCACAACTTCTAACACGCCGTTCTTGTAGGTTGAGTTTGCCTCTTTAACCTTAACCTTCACTGGCAAAGCAACTTCCTTGAAGTACTTGTACTGTGGTGTATCAACCGAAATTGTCAATTCATCTTCTGTGCCGTGGAGTTTTATGTCGGTTTTTTCCACCCCTGGCAACTCTACAACTACATGGACATCGTCGTTGGTTTCCATGATGTCTACCAGTGGTTCCCGTTCCTCTTTAACCTCCGGCGGCCCCTTGAGACCTTTTTTGAGGTTTCCAAACTCCTGAATTTCCGGTTTTCCATCTGGGCCAATCTTCATGCTGTAACCATAAACGAATGGTCCCAACTCTTTAACGGTGCTGCCGTCAGGCAATTTGCGTTCTTTAACGTATTCTTTGGGGACTTTTTCGGTGAAGTTTTTGAGTTCTTCATCCATCATTTTCTCCATTTCGCGGAACATGTCGTCTATTTCGCCGAAAAAGGGATCTTTGGAGGAGTTGCGACGTTTTTTGAACCATTCAGGATAATCGTCATTGTTTGAAGACATAAACTCACCACTTTAAGGTTGGTTTTCAATCCAATAAATTTATTGTAACAAAAAATATCGTTAAATGTTGTCATTAATGGATTGATTTCGGGCTGTTTATCAAAATTAAGCGTTTCAGATTCGTCTTTGAGTATTAATTGATTGAAACTTGTCAAAATAGGCGTATTGACCGCGGGGTTTATACAGAATTTTTAGTATAAATCCCCTTTTTGTTGTTGCGTTAACGAACCCACACAACTATATTAGCGATACAGCGTTAAGTGAAATAGCGAGCCAAAACTCTTGAAGTATTATTGCGTTTGAATATTTGCTGGCTCACATTTAAGTTAAGATGTTTTTGAGGACTTAAATTTGACTCAAATGAAAGTTGCAGTAAAGCAAACCTTCGGCGACATCGATGCAATTATGTTTGACGCTGCTTTAGTAGCCAACGCGAAAGAAACCCAAAATAAACGAAAAGAATACATCCGTTGACTCAGCACAAAAAACTTAATTAAAATTGTACAGTGAATCATTAGTTATGCCTGTTGTTGATAGCGATTCTTATTTTTTGGCATCATGATATTGGATTTGTTTTTTAATTGTTATTTCAAGGTTACATCTTGGCAATTACTTTTTAAAAGTTTAAATGAAGGAAAACAGACTAAAAAGACACGGCTAGAAAATTTGGTGGTTAATTGCCGGGGTAGCCTAGCCTGGCTAGGGCGCCAGACTCATAATCTGGAAAATGGAAAAATCCAGATGAGAAATCTGGAGACAAAAGGGGCTATACGCCTGTTGCCAGAAGTCGCGGGCTCGAATCCCGTCCCCGGCACCACTTTTCGAATATTTGCCTGCATGCATTTTTGGTTTGGATTGTTTTGTCGGGTTTTAGCCGTAAATTTTATATCGATAGGTGAATCGTTGTACAATGGGTTGAACGATGGAAACAGTAACAGTTTCTAAAAAGTACCAGATTGTTATTCCAGAAAAGCTACGGAAGAGTGCGGGGATTAAGCCTGGGGACAAAATGGTTGCTATCACTAAACATGGAATTATTCAGTACATTCCTGTGCGTTCAATAAAAGAAACTGAGGGATTTATCCCTGGACTTGACACTAAAAACCTCCGTGATGAGTCTGACAGAATTGATTAGCATCGATAGCTCAGGTTGGATTGAAAGGTTCACCAAAGGACCTAAAGCGCCACAGTACAAGCAGGTAATTGAGTCTGCAAAGCCTAAGGAGATAGTTACTTCAGTTGTGGTACTCTACGAAGTTTACAAAAAAATTAAAAAGCTAAAAACTGAGGAAGAAGCTCTGCTAGCGGTAGCTGCCCTAAGCCAGACCACGATTATACCTTTAGACCAAACAATATCCCTTGAGGCTGCAGATTTTAGTCTCGAATACAACCTGCATTTCTCAGACGCCATCGTTTACGCTACTGCACGTCATTGGAAAGCTAAACTTTACACAAGCGATGCTGATTTGCAAGAACTAAAAATGGTGTGCTTTATCTAAACATGACTTGGTTCAGCAACTGTCCCCCAAATGTGCCCAAGCACATCAATTACCCCCAGATTCCTCTTCAAAGGCTACTAGAGGCAAGCGCCAAAAACTTCCCACAACACACTGCAGTAGTCTACAACGAACGTCAAATCACCTATGCGCAGTTGGATCTGCTCACAAATCAGTTTGGCAATGCATTAACCGGCTTAGGCATAAAAAAAGGTGACAGCGTTGCACTTTTCCTACCAAACATCCCCCAGTTTGTGATTGCTTACTTTGGAATTCTCAAGGCAGGTGCGGTCGTTACAGCGATTAGTCCTCTGCATCGGGAACGCGAAGTCGAGTACCAACTCAGCGATTCAGGAACCCAAACGATAATTGCGTTGGATTCGATTTATTCGATTGTGAAGAAAGTGAGGGAAAAAACCCCGCTTAAACAAGTAATAATTACTAGGTTAGCTGAAAATGCGCCTCAATTGAATTATCCAAACACCTTAGATTTTGATTATTTAGTAAAAAACAGCCCGGAAACAGCTCCAAAAATCAAAGTTAATCCGCTTAAAGATTTAGCGGCTCTCCAATACACGGGCGGCACAACAGGGACAGCCAAAGGAGCCATGCTAACCCACCAAAACCTTCTTTCAAACGCGCTTGCCTTCGCCGCTTGGATAAAAGGCAAACCCGCCAAAGAAACCTTCCTAACAGCGCTGCCCCTATTCCACATATACGGCATGACCACAAGCATGACCGTGCCTATCAGTTTAGCTGCAAAAATGGTTCTGATGCCCAAGTTCGAGATCGCCAAGATTTTGGAGACTATCCAGAGGGAGAAGGTCACGGTTTTCTGCGGCGTTCCAACCATGTACTCGGCGCTGCTTGCGAATTGTGAGATGGGCAAATACGATTTAACATCCATCCGTGTTTGCATCTCTGGCGCTTCCTCCCTGCCGCCAAAGGTTCAAAAGAAGTTCATGGAGGTGACGGGCGGATTCTTGGCGGAAGGCTATGGCTTGACCGAGGCGTCGCCTGTAACACATTGCAATCCAGTCGATAAATCGATGAGGACGGTAAAGGTGGGTTCAATCGGCATGCCTCTTCCTGATACAGACGCGAGGATAGTTGATTTAGAAACAGGTGAACCGTTAAAGCAGGGTGAAACGGGCGAGTTAGCGGTGAAGGGTCCTCAGGTTATGAAGGGTTATTGGCAGAAGCCAGAGGAAACCCCGTTGGTGCTCCGTGATGGGTGGCTTCTCACAGGCGACATCGCCCGAATGGATGAAGACGGCTACTTCTACATAACCGACCGCAAAAAAGATCTCATCAAAACCAAAGACTACAGCGTCTACCCCCGCGAACTTGAGGACATCCTCTACGAGCACTCGGCTGTGAAATTGTGTGCGGTTGTTGGCAAAAAAGACCCGTTGGAAGGTGAGGTTCCAAAATCCTTCATAGTGCTCAAAGAAGGATTAACCGCATCGGAGCAGGAAATCATGGATTTTGTCAACCAAAAAGTAGCCCTATACAAGGCAATTCGGGAAGTGGAATTCAGAAACGAACTTCCCCTCAGTGTTGCAGGTAAAGTTCTGAAACGAATGCTCTAAAATAGGGACTTGACTACTCTTTTTTCTTCCAAACCCTAAGAACCACTTTTTCGCCGACCCAAGCAAAAAACAGCAAAACCACGAACGGCCCCAGGAAGAGCTCAAAGACAAAGTCGTTGTTGGCGGTTGCTGCTTTCCCCAAAACGTCTGGGTAAGCCATAATGCCGCCGATGACAAGGACGATTGTTACGACAAACACAACAGCGAATGTGACCCATTTCATAACCTAAAATGCAGAAATGTCGGGTTTAAGCATTGCCAGAAAAACCTTCGAAATGTATAAGAGAAAACCTTGAGCATGAATTAAGTTAAGGCTCCTGTCGTGCGAGTAAAAATCAACGTTACGGGAATTGTTCAAGGTGTGGGATTTCGCCCTTTCATATACCGCTTAGCGGTACGGGATGGTTTGGCAGGGTACGTTCGCAACAGAGGCGATGCAGGCGTTGAAATTCTTCTTGAAGGCGACGCGCTTTGTGTTGACCGTTTTATGGTGGGTTTAAATGATGAGAAGCCGCCGTTAGCCCAAATTGAAAAAATCAGTTGCACAGAACTTTCAGGAAAAAACCAACACCAAACCTTCACGATTTTCAAGAGCTCCCGAGAAGCCAAAACCTCAGGGTCAATCATACCTCCCGACATAGCCATTTGCAGTCAATGCCTAAAGGAACTCAGAGACCCCAACAACCCCCGTTTCGAATACTTCTTCATCACTTGCACCGACTGCGGACCCCGATTCACCATCATCGAACGCTTGCCCTACGACCGAGAAAACACCACCATGAAAGAGTTTCCGCTCTGTGGCTTCTGCAAAAAAGAGTACGAGGACCCAGCGAATCGGCGTTTTCATGCGCAAACGGTAGCTTGCCCAACTTGTGGACCTAAAGCCTATTTGACAACCAACACGGGTGAACCAGTCCAAACCCAAGATCCCGTGCGGTTGGCGGGAAATTTGCTCTCAGAAGGCAATGTTCTTGCAGTAAAGGGCTATGGCGGATTTCACATTGCAGCTTCAACCCTCAAAGAAGGCCCCTTAGAACGGCTTCGAGCCATGAAGCATCGACATGAAAAACCATTCGCCATCATGGCAAAAAGCCTCGATGCAGCAAAAGAGTTTGCCGAAGTGGATTCCAAGGAAAAAGACTTGCTAACCTCCCCTTCACGCTCAGTTGTCTTGCTCACTAAAAACACCCGCTACAACCTCTCGTCGCTGGTTGCGCCACACCTGCATAACGTCGGAGTCATGCTGCCCTACACAGGCTTGCACTACATGCTCTTCGACCAAGTAGATGACCCAGCGTTTGTGATGACAAGCGCTAACCCACCCAACCAGCCCATAGTGAAGGACAACGAGGCAGCCCTAAAAATCCTCAGCGGCACAGTCGATTATTTCCTGTTTCACAACCGGCAAATTGCCCACCGATGTGACGACTCAGTCATCCGAGTTCATGGCAACCACCCGGTTTTCCTGCGTCGAAGCCGCGGCTACGCTCCAGCTCCCATAAGACTTAAGCAAAAATCCAGCCGCTGCGTGGTGGCGTTGGGCGGCGAACTAAACAATACTTCCTGCGTACTACTCGATGATAAAGCCTTCATTAGCCAACATATAGGCGACGTTGAAAACATTGAAACCCGCAGCTTTCTTCAAGAGGCAACAAGTCACCTACAGCACTTAACCAACTGCCATAGCGAAGTGGTGGCTTGCGATTTGCATCCCAAATTCACCACAACATTGCTGGCTAAGGAGATGGCTGAAATCGAAGGTTCAAGGTTGATTCAGGTGCAGCATCATCATGCCCATGCAGCTGGTTTGATGGCGGAACATGGCTTAGATGAAGCAGTCACGGTTGTCTGCGATGGATACGGCTATGGCATCGATGGCGGGGCTTGGGGTGGCGAAGTTCTATTCTGCACGCGTGAATCATCTGATTTCAAACGCCTCGGACATCTGGAAGCTCAGCCGCTGCTCGGAGGCGACTTAGACAGCCGCTACCCTGTCCGCCTTGCAGCAGGCATGCTTCACAAAGCCGGCTTAAACGTTGAAGATTGGCTAACAAAAAACAGCAGTCACCTACCACACGGCGAAATCGAAGCCAAACTCCTCCTAAACCAACTCAAAAACGGCAGAGATAAAGTGGAGACGACGAGCTGTGGGCGGGTTTTGGATGCTGTCGCCGCCATTTTAGGTCTTTGTTTTGAACGTACTTATGAGGGCGAACCCGCAATGAAACTCGAATCCATGGCTTTAGCTGGAAAAGACATTTTGCAGTTAAAACCCCTGGTTCAAGACGATGTTTTGGATACTTCCTGCTTGCTTGAAGCAATTTATGGCAGTTTAGGTAGGGTTTCTACTGCAGATTTAGCTTACTCAGCCCACGTTTATCTCGCAAAAGGCTTAGGAGAGCTTGCGATTCGGGCTGCAAAGGAGAAAAGCATCAAAAATCTGGGTTTTTCAGGAGGCGCTGCATGTAACCAAATTCTTGTGGAGGTTTTGCGTGATACTGTTGAGTCTGCGGGGCTGCGGGTTTATGTACACGAATCGGTTCCAGCTGGCGATGGCGGGATCTCATTTGGTCAAGCAGTTGTCGCTGGATTTTCAGGGTTTTAGACCAATCTGTTTTTATCGCCGTTCAATGCGTCTTTAATAGACTGATACTTATGTGTTTAGCAATTCCAGCAAAAATAATGCTCCTAGATGGCACAACCGCCCACGTCGATTTCGGTCAAGGCGTCTTACGAGACGTTAACGTTTCGCTGGTCGAAGCTAAAGTGGGCGAATACGTGCTGGTTCATGCTGGCTATGCCATTCAGGTACTTGAGGAAAAAGAAGCCTTAGAAACCCTTAGCCTTTGGAACGAAGTTCTAGATGCTGCGGGAGAATAAGTTGGCAAGTTGAGAACATGGCGCAAAACATGAAATTTCGAAACCCGGAGTTAGCACACAGCATCGCTGAAAAAATCAAGACTGTGACGCCGAAGAAAGGGCAGGTGAAGTTTTGCCATGTTTGTGTAACCCACGAATGGACAATAACTCATTTTGGCTTGCGGAGCTTATTGCCTGAGAATGTTGAGGTCATCGCTGGTCCGGGCTGTCCAGTGTGTATAGTGCCTGCGGCAGAAATCGACGAAGCAGTACAGTTAGCACAAAAAGGCGTAGTAATAACATGCTTCGGCGATGTTCTCCGAGTGCCAGGCAGCCAATCCTCGCTTTTAGAAGCCAAAGCAGCGGGCGCCGATGTCAGAATCGTATATGCAGTGTCCGACGCCGTTGAAATGGCTAAACAAGAGCCCACTAAACAGTTTGTTTTTCACGCGGTCGGTTTCGAAACCACCGCACCCATCACGGCTCTGGAAGCACTTGGCGATTTGCCCAAAAACTTCAGCTTCCTCGTTTCACACCGTTTGATTCCGCCAGCCATGGAACTGTTACTCGGGGTTGGTGATTTGCAGATTGACGGTTTCATCGCACCTGGGCACGTCAGCGCAATTATCGGCTTGAAACCCTACGAATTGTTCACCAGAGTTTATAGGATGCCCACGGTTGTGGCAGGATTTGAACCCAACGACGTGTTAATGGCACTTTATATGCTTCTAAAGCAGGTCAGTGAAAACGACGCAAAACTTGAGAATGAATATTCACGTGTAGTAAAACCAGAAGGCAACCCAAAAGCGCTTGAAATGATGAAAAAAGCCTTCACCGTTACCGCCGGAAACTGGCGAGGAATTGGCAGACTACCCGACTCAGCTCTGCAACTTCGCGAATCGCTCAAGCCGTACGATGCCAGAGAAAAATTCGACGTCCACGTTAAAGAAGGAAGAGACATTAACTTTGGATGCGAATGCCACCTAGTCATCATAGGAAAAATCAAGCCTAAAGAATGTCCCCTCTTCATGAAAGCCTGCACTCCCGCAAAACCCGTCGGCGCTTGTATGGTCAGCAGCGAAGGCACCTGCCGCGTCTGGGCAAAAAACGTCGCCGCCCAAGCCTAACAGATTCTCGGCACAGGGTCGCCGATTGGTTTTGCGATTATTCTTTTGCCGCCCACAGCTGTCTGCATTGCAACACCTTTGAATTCGGTTGTGGTTTCGCCGATTATTTGGGCATCTCTTCCTTCAGTGGTTTGTTTTAGAAATGCGAACACTTCTTCTGCTTTTTGGGGGACAACGCCGATGATGATTTTGCCCTCGTTGCCTACTTCTAAGGGATCTAAACCCAACATGTCACATGCAATTTGTACGTCCTCGCGAACGGGAACTTTGTCTTCTTGGATTAGGATGCCTATTTTGGATTTTTCTGTCCACTCGTTTAGGGCGTCTGCTAATCCTCCGCGAGTGGGGTCTTTCATGGCGACGACTCCGCCGACTTTACCTAGCAAACTCTGGATCATGCGGTTAAGTGGCTTCACGTCAGATTTTATTTCGCTTCCAAATTTCAAGCCCTGCTGAGCCGAAAGCACCGCTAAACCGTGGTCGCCTATAGTGCCTGACAATATTATTTTGTCTCCTGCGGCAAGGTTGGAATCAAGTGCCCATCGAGTTTTAAGTTCCCGATATTTCTTGATTATCTGCAGGTTGCTTTCGAGAGCTGGGGTTCTTCTACCGATGCCTGAAACGTTCATGACGCAGCCGCCTAAACTGCCTTTCTCCACTACTTTAGTGTCACCCGTAACAATTCCCACGCCAGCTTCGATACAGGTCTGCCTCATGCTACCCAGAATTCGCTCCAAATCTGACATCAACAAACCCTCCTCCAAAATGAGCCCACAAGCCAAGGCATAAGGCTCCGCACCTAAACACGAAATATCGTTAACGGTGCCGGAAATCGATAGGCGTCCTATGTCGCCGCCTGGGAAAAATATGGGTTTCACTGCGTGCGAGTCGCTTTTAAAAACTATGTCGCCGATGACAGCAGCGTCATCCATCGCTTCTAATGGTACCTCTGCGGTGTTGCCCAATCCGCCGAAATATTTTACGATACAGTTTTTAACAAGGTCATGCATGACTGAGCCGCCGGCGCCATGCAGCATCGTGATTTTTTCAGTTTTATCCATGGATTTGCTGTCTCCCAAGGTTTATTGCTTAATTAGACTACCCTAAGTGTGAAAAATAAACACATCGCCAAAGTCTCTGAAAAGTTGTGCAAATCATATATTGGAAAAAATCAAATATGCCTCTAAAAAACTTACATTGGCGCTGTCTTATGACTTGTTATAGCTTTGCAGCAACAACATTGTTTTTAATAGATTAAACCTCTTATTGGAAAGTAGCAAGCTTAGTTTTGCCTAACATTATTTTGGAGAGAAAATTTTATGAATTTTATCAAGAAGGTCGAGTGGAACCTTACTGCATTACGATGGCACCTTTGATTAGTATAGAGATTAAGGAAAGAGACAGACGGCTGAAAGAAAGATTGCTGCGTTCTCAACAAAAACAATTGAACAAAAAGTTGGATAATTAAAAAGCTATTGCTGTTTAATTTTCTTAGCTTTTAATCTTTCATTATAGGTTCTCAGCAGCTACTTTGCTTATTAATTTAATTACGTTAAAAACTATTTTGGCATGTTGTAGTTTTGGGTAAGAGTTTTCTCTGGGTGTTTATGAGCAAACTATAAAAGCCTAAACGTAATCCAAAAACTGTACACCTCACGCGTTCGAATAGTTCCTCGCAGGAACACCCACTTAGTCAGTTAAGAGTAAAATCTTAGTTGTGATACGGAAAGCCATATAAATTGCTTTTACGTGTTTGAAGAGCGCACTGGAGAAATATATATGCCAAAATGGGGATACTCAATAATCGAAGAAATGCTCAATCCAGAAAAAACAGCGAAAGCCAGCGGTAGAGAACTTAAGGTATCCCATAAAGCCGC
>Ga0182021_10010274_pt1 | contig 11103 bp, 9 predicted proteins | sample 612E3MmetaG_FD_120493 | JGI IMG/M metagenome (GOLD analysis project Ga0182021, IMG submission 120493) | Permafrost microbial communities from Stordalen Mire, Sweden - 612E3M metaG (Illumina Assembly) | ecosystem: Environmental > Terrestrial > Soil > Wetlands > Permafrost | place: Sweden...
GGGGGAGTGTGGCACAACTTCGTTGTTTAAAAGGGGTGCGGAAATGTGACGTATTTAAAAAAAACATTATGAAATCGAATTTCCAAAATTTTATAATTAATTTTTAGAAAATATAAAGATTTAAAGAAAATGCTTAGCTTTGAAAAATCAAAATTCAACAAGTGGCAAAGTTATCTGAATTGGAAAGAAAGATTGATGAAAGGAGTCATTAACAAATATTTGCCTATGATTTGTAGTTTTTTAGGTGACAATTTTGCTAGTAAAGAACAATGCTTTGATTATATTTTGGGGCTTGGAGATGAAGATGACATCAATGAAGTTTTGACTGAAAACAAGAAGAATATTTATTATGCAACAATTGGCATATTGTCATCAAATTTTCATACCCAAATGGATGGCTTTCTCAATGAGGTTTTGGGTGAAATGCGTCCTGGGTTGTTTGACAGAGATGGATTAACTTTTCATAATGCTTGTAGGGTTTTATTTCAGCAACAAGCTTCAATTACATCAACAAATTATCCTTATGGAACTCATTTCAATTATTTCAATGATTATAGATGCTTGGAAGAGCATAGAATTAAAGCTGGCTATGTAATTGGTAAGAAATCTTTAAGAGAAGATGGTGAACTTATTGAAGAAGACGAAAAGATATCGGAAGTTTTGAAGGAACATGTTTTTGCTGACGACACAACAGAAGATGAAGAAGAGAGAAACTGGAGTGACTATAATCTTTTTGCCAATACAGAAGAAGAAGAATGGCATGCTGAGCTATTAGATCATAGAATAAACCAACCAATTGGTGATAATCAAGATCAATATGCTGATGCTTATGGTTTTAACCCTAATGTTTAATTGTTTATTTAAAATGAATTAAATTAATATTTTTTGATTTAAATTGTTGGGGTTTGAAGGTGATTGTGGTTTGGATGTTCTTGTATTACTTTGGTAATTTTTCTTTCATGATTTGTCAATTGTCTTTGTAAAGATTCATGAGTGTTCATTAATTGATTTTCTACTCGTTGTTCATGATATTCATGAGCGGCTAAAAATAATATACCAACTATTGAAGAAATAATTGTTAAAATAATAAACATAAATTATAATAATGTTTAATTCATTTACTGTTATGTTTGATATATTGAATGGTTCAAGTCAATTGATTAATCTTCCAACTCATTTTAGTGGAAAATCATGGGGTGTTTATGTTGATTATGCTCATTTGATTGCTTCTGTTGTTGCTAATTCTGGGAGTCCTTATACTTCATGGACTAGTAACGGTTTGCCTGTTGGATACATTCCTATTATGATAGACAATCCTAGTGACAAGTTTGATGTTTTTGGAAAACCTTTGGGTTTAATTGATTTATTATTGCCTCAATATATTAGCCCTATAGGTGGAAATTCAATTGTTGGATGTGGCGACATTATATATAAGAATACTAGACCTGATGTTCCTGAGATAATCCCCATTGCTTCTCAATATAATGTGCAAATAAGTTTATTTGACATGACAACTGGATCACCTCTTCAAATAAGTGGTACAATTGGTAATCAAATTATGACAATTGCTGGTATTAATTTTCCTATATCAGTAGGAATAATATGTTTAAAGTTTGTTGAATTGAATGTTAAATAATATAATATTTTTTAAAAATGTATTCAAAACCTACTGGAATAGTAGCAATATCTACACCTAAGGTTATCCATGAAGGTGTGTCATTACCTATTGATTATATTGTTCAACCGTGTCCTTTTTATATACTACTTGGTGTGCCAAGTTGTGGCAAGTCAACAACAATAAGTGAAATGTTACGAAATAGTGCTTTATATTTTAAAAAGTTCAATAAAGTATTATTTATAACTCCGTCTGGTTTTAGTGATTTGGATTTAGTGCTTGACGAGAATTGGTATCCTTCTTTAAACATAGAATGGTTGTATGGTAAAATTAAAGAGAATTGTGGAAAAGATACAATACAACAAGTATTAGTGGTGTTTGATGATTGTGTTGCTGAAATGAATAAATTGAATAGCAATCCGTTGTTTACGCAATTGTTTTTTAATAGAAGACATTTGATGAAAGGTGTTTGTGTTTCTATTTTACTAACAACTCAATATTGGACAAAAATTCCTGCTTCAATTAGAGCTTTAAATACTGGATTATTCATTTTTAAATGTGCTCCTACTGAATTAGAAAAATTGATAAAAGAAGTTAATATAGGTATTTCACCAAAAGCTGTGCTACAAGTTGTAACAGAAAAAGTTCATAATTTTATGTATGTGAACTTTATTAATAATAAAAAATATTTAAATTTTGATTCTGAACTTATAATATAATGCCTGTTACTAGTGTTTCGAAATCTTTATATAACAGAGGTCCTATGCAAGTAGACGAAGATTCACATCCAAAAAATATGGGTATGAAAAAGAGGAATTGGTGGGAAAAGCTTAAAGATACAGCAGGAAGAGTATTAAAAGGAGGAGGTGCTATAGCTAATTTTGTGGGTGATGTTGGTCAAGTGGTTGGTGCTGCTACAGGTCAACCTGAGATAATTGCATTAGCAGAGGGATTAAAGCTCGGAGGCGGATTGGCTAAATATGCCGGCAATGCTTTTGAGACAGGTGAAATGGAAGAAGAAAAGAATAGAGAAATATATGAATTAGGAAAAAGAGCATATGCAAGTCTTATGAATCGAAGGAACATTGCTAAAAAAAACAAAATGAGTGAAGAAGAAATAATACCAAATGTAAACAATTCTAAATTTTACGAAATTTAAACAATATTATAATTTTCTTTAAGTTTATTCCAGTTGTCAATGAGACTTTTTTCTTCTCCGTTTAATAAAACTTTATTCATGAAATTTTTGTCCCAAATGTTTTCAGTGTCTTTTAAGGTTTCCAAGTATTTATCTCTGACAACGTTATTTCCATGATGAATAAATTCACATCCTATTCTAGCTCTGTCCCCAAAAAATAAAGTTTTTTCTCTCTTTTTGTCTGTTTTGTCTTTATAAACTATTACGATTTTATATAGTTTTTTATAGTGTTCACTGGAATTTTCAGGGTAGTGTATTTTTAAAATTTTTTTAACATTTTTCGAATCAAAAATGGATTTATCTTTTTTGATTTTCTTGGTTAAAATAGGTACTTTTTCAATTGAGGTGGGTTTGGTTTGCATTTGTTTTTTAAATAATAATTATAAATTAATTATTTCTTTTTCTTCTTTAATTTCTGTTTCAAGTGATACTTTTTCCGGAACAAGTTCACATTTTTCTTTAATATAATTGTTTATCCAATCATTGATAAATTTAATTATCTGATCTTCTTGTTTTTTATCTTGTAAAGAATAAATATTATCTTTGGTGTAATTAACTCTACCGTAGCTGTCTCTATATAAAAGTATAAAACAAAAAGGCTGGTATGCTTTAGTGATGCTTAATCGAATTAACCATGTGGTTTCAAAAGATACAAATTGAACTTTATTGAATCTGAGATTGTCTCCTTCTCCTGCCTGGTAAATGTTTATTGTTTCTGGTATATTTTCAATATCCCCAACAAAAGATGGTTTAGGTTTATTCATTTTGTTTTTTAAATAATTATTATAATATATTAAACACGTCCTTCTGAACTCCATCCTTCTGTTTTTGACCACTTAACACGACTGTCGTAAAGCATCCATATATACAAGTAAAAAGCTCTAGGGAATGTGGTATTTGTTACCACAACTTGGCTAACACCTCCTCCTGCTATGGTTGTTGCTCCATATTCTACTGTGACTGGAGAAGTATCATTTGATAAAAGTAAATCAAATGGTCTATATTTGGTTGTGTCCCATCCACTCCTGACGTCACCTAAAATATCCATTTTCTCCAAATCTAATGCAAACATACATCTTGGAATATGTTGGTTTTCGAAAAACATAGGAGTTCCCATAAATACATCTTGGTTTGCAGTAATACTTCCAGCTGCATATCTTGTTGGATCATACCCTATATGATTTGAAGTAAAATTTGTTGGATTTAATAAAGTGTCGTCTTGAAGATTAAAGAATTTTCCAAATGTTTGCATTGTGTTTATGAAAAACTCTACATAGTTACCTTTTGTGGATGATGAAACAAAATCCGGTCTAATATTTCCAGCGTGTCCAACAATTGGAAGAGAAGGAAAATATTCATTTCCTATTCGAAGTTGTAGCGAAGTCAAGTTATTTGAAATACGTTTATGTTTTCTACACCATGGTAATAATTCGTAATCCGCAGGTTGGAAATAAAATAAAATTGCATTGAGTGAATTAAAACCGTTATTAATTTGTATTGTTTGATTCAAACTGGAACCATTTGGGTATTTGATTTTAGGACCAAGATACCATTGTTTAACATCCAGACAAAATCCTTCTGTTTCTACTTTGTTTATATAGGCTTCTTCACTTGTTTTGTCAAGATAATAAATATCGACAACAAGTTCCATTTTAGTAATTGCCCATCCACTTCGAGATATAAGAGAAGATTGTGAATTACTTGCCCAACCATTATTAACAATACTATATCCAGCAGTATGTTTAGTGACAATATTTCCTGAATCGCTGGCAAAAAAAGCATATGGTGATAATAAAAACTCCATTTCAAGCCCTTGGAAAATTTGCATTGGAAGTAATTTGCCATGAGAAGATATGGTTCCAAATAATGATGATAAAAGAGGAATACAAAAATTACCATGAGTGCTTCTTTCATAACAAGGCAACCCTGATTTAACTGTTGGTTTAGGAAAAGTGGCAGAACACCACCACTCTCCTCCTCCAACACAACTTTGAGTCATGGGTCTCGTGTGTCCTAAATCAGCCACAGTTTTATAAGCAAATCCTATATTTGCATAATAAAGATTTGTGCTCAATTGATCAATATAATACGGTTCGTGACCTTCAATATCGTTGATATTGAATTGATCCAAATAAGATAAGAGTTCGGGGAGTGCTGTATAACCACCAGCTGTATTTACGTATGTTGATCTACCACTGTTATTCACAAAAAAAGCATCACTTTCCATGATTTTGCTTCCCATATATGGTTTGAAAGTTGTTACTGGAAATGCAGGAATATAAGTACTATTAGGCGTTGTTAATATAGGTATAGAATCAAGAAAAGTTCCAGTTCCTGCTAACCCACCCGGCCCTATTACTAAAGGAGGCACTCCATTGTGAGCCCTTGTTATTTGAGGTTGGGGTTGTGCTCGATTCATTCCTATTCCTTCAGTAGATTTAGCATCTCGTTCATGCATTCCTATGTTCATGTCATAGAGATAAGCTGCCATTTCATCATATTCCTGGATTCTTTCAAGTTCCACTCCGTTAACTCTAGAAATATACTGACCTATGAAAGATTGAGCCGAATTATCGATTTGGTAAATGCTTGCCGCAGGCATGGCTGAAGTATCCACTTCAATGTAAATATAAACTGATTTGGGGTCCCAAAGTCCGTTGGTGTTAAAATCCCATCTGACATATTGATTGGGTTGAGCGTTGGCTCCTCCAGAGAACCAACCCTGAGGTTGAAAACGGGTCTTGACCTTGCGTACGTTTTGAGCTACCTGAGGCTTGGGCTCGTTCCACGATAACATTCTATTGAGATCCATAAATGAAAATTATTATTATTATTATTATAAAATAAATATGATAAATATAAAAAAGGGGTTTGATGACGAAATTGTGAAATTGCAAATAAAAAATGAAAACAAAAATTTACAATTATTAGACAATTTTAAAAATGAATTGATAAATTTAGAGGAAATGTTAAAATATGCTACTAAAAAGGAACATAAAACACAAATTGAAAAATTTATAAATGCGAAAAAAACAGAAATTGAAAATAAAGAAAAAGAAGTGATTAATAATAATAAAAATAAAAATAAAAATAAAAATAATCAAATGAAAAATATGCAAATGGAAACAGAAGCAGTACCACAAAATAGGGAATTATTTAAAAATAAACTAAATACGGCTTTGAGTACACTTTCCAATACTGGAAATGTAACACTTTCCAATAGTGAAACTGTATCACAAATTGAAGAAGAAAAAATTGACAATGCAATAGAAAATAATATAGCAAATGTAAATGCTAGTGAATTGACAGATACCCAAAAATTACAAGCACTACAAGCTATCATAGCTGATAAAAAACGAAAACAACTGGAAGGTCAAGCAGCAGCTTTACAAAAATTAGCTGCCAAATTAAAAGCAACCATGAAGTCACGAACTAATTCATACTTAAGTGCTGCAAAACCTATGCGTAGAGGTTATAGAGCAACAGAAGGAGATTATGCTATGCTTCCTTATGATAAAGAAAGTGGTTATACAGGAGAGACATTTAAAAATAATTTGGAAAGAAAATACAACTCTTTAAAAAATCCTTTTGCTGCAGTATCTGCTAATTATCTTTCTTCCATCAAAACATATGCAGGATTAGATGATAAATATACTTTTGACGGGAGATATTTCCATGTGGTGAATTACCCAAAACCTATTGACAAACAACAAATATCGGCATTGACTTCAATTGTCAATTCCAAAATATTGGATGCAGCAACAGTCAAAGAGGCAAAAACACTTAAAATGCACCTCAACATCGCTAAATTCCTTTTTGCTTTAAACAAAGCAAACAGATATTTAAAAAGTATTCTTGTTTTCGAGAATAAATATGATAATATGAAAGACGGTAAACTAGAAACACTAGCGAAAATAAAAGGACAAGCTGCCTTATATTTCCAAGAAAAAACCACACCAGAAGGAGTGTTTTCAAATGCAGTTGAACAAAAAGTTACTGATGCTAACACTAAAAATCTAGCTATTAAAAAATTAGCATATGGTAATGATACTGCAACAAATGTTGAGCAAAGTTTATCTCTTGGCACTGCTGTCAAAACATATAAGGAAAATCGCAAAAACATGGGAGCCATTAGGAAAGGGTTTGATAACGCAAAGAGTATGACAGATTATATGAGTGGTTATAATAAAAACATGCATGATACTGAAAAAGTAGATACTATAAATCGCGTTTATGCTAGTATTACCCCTACATTTAATGTATGGGAAACTTCAAAAGTGGCTTTGGGTGCAGAGTATGGTATAACTAATGCTAATGCTACTTATAATAACCAAAATTATGGAATGCCTGACCTGTTGGGCTTGAGTGATAAATCTACTCGATACAAAAAACCAACCAGAGGCTTAACTAACCAGCAAATATTGGAAGGAGATTACGGGTACCAATAATAAATATATTTATTCATTACAAACAAATTGAACTATTACTTAATTCATCATAAATTCTTTTATTCAAAGTCTTCCTCATCAACTTTACCATAGGAGTGTTTTCTACTACTCCCCATTTTCTTTTCCAGGTTGTGGTAATGTGAGCCTGTAATTTCTCCACTTCCTGAGGGTTCCAAGCATATATTTCATTAAATGATGGTAAATATTGTGCAGGAATACCTTTAAACTTTATCAATTCTTTACCACAGTTGGTTTTCACAGCATAAGATTTTGATCCAAAAAATTTTGCAGATTCAACTTTATATTCTATTTTCCATTTCCCTAATAACTCTTCTGAAACCCATTCTTCAGGCAACTTCATGTCACAATATATAGAATCAGTGTCACAATAATAAACATTACCTCCTTGTCTTAAAATTTGCCAAATTCCTTTAAATAATTCCAATCTACCCATACTAGTTATGTAGTTGGCGATATACACAAGAGAGCCTATATGATCTGGTTCAAGAGATATATTACTAAATTCCACTTCATAATGATTTTCATCTCGCATTTCTATGTTTTCAATAGGCTTCACCTTGTTATTCTTCAAAAACTCTAATAATTTTTCACCACTGACTATGTGTTTTTCATTGTATTGTTTTTGGCCTGTTTTTCCATACAGAGAATTCAATAAAATCTTAGATAAAGAACACTGAATATCATTTTTCTCTTTTTTAAATTTGGTTTTGCGTTCATAAAAAAATTGTACATATTCCTTATAAATATCCTCTTTCTCAAACTCATAATAACCATCTATATATATCACTGAATCCTTGTAAAATTCATGTTGAATTCTCTTTAATTCAAATAACATTTCACTCCACACCCAACAATCTTTTCCTTTAGAATAATAAAAGTTGCCTTCCTTTGTTCTTGTAGGAAATGGTACCAAAAAACAATCATTTCCAAAATCATACTCAACTACATGATAATACCTACATTTACTCTCTATATCAACACACAAATCAACTAAATTTAATTCTTTTGATAATTTTTCCAATTTTGGATAGGGGTGTTTTTTGGAAATTACGGGAATACCCCAATTCATTATACAAGGATATGAACTATTAATATCATAACAAACACCATTACCCATACTTTGTCTAAATGCCATCGTATACCCTCCAAAATAATTATCATTAAATATTTTGTAGTCATTTTTATGCAAACCATATATAGGCTCCTTAAGAAAATTGGCCTGAAATATTTTTGTGGCCAAATTTGCAGTTGTTAACCAAAGATCAGGAATATTACTCAATCCAGTATTAAATAACTCAACCTTAAAAGCATAATAACATTCTTGCAGAGATTTACAATCTTGAATACAATATTCTATTATCTCTTCTTTATTTCTATGAAAATCTTCTATACTTTTAGTTTCTAACATCTTTTCTCCACTTTTTTTCTCACTAACCTTAAATAACATGCACAATTTCTTTAAACTTGTTGGAAAAGTTAAAAAGAAATCAAAAGTATCAAACTCACATTCTCCTATTTGCCATCGAATTTGTTTCAAATCATGAATATTACCAAATACATGAATATTATTAATAAAAGGAAGAAAATATATCAAGTCAAATTTAGCTCCATTGTGTGTAATTATATGAACTTTCTTATGCTTGCCACTAATTTCATTAGTCAAAAATAATATAAACTCAGGAATTGAATAAAAAACCCTTGGTAATTCACCTAAAATAAAAGCACACACTAAATAACAATCTCTCTTTTCATTCATCAAAGTTTCTATATCAACATAAATATTCAACCCATAATCACTCTCAAAATGTTTAATTTTCTCCAACTTAAAATTCTTCACCATATAATTTTTACCATTCAAAGGTTTATTTAGCAAATTGCTCAAATATACATTGCTTGTCAATTTCTCATAAAATAAGCGAAATAATAAATCACTAGTACAAATAATATGAGGTTTTTCAAACTGGGTTTCAAATAATACAAAAATCACTTTATTTTCAGCATTAACTATATCAATACCTAGAAAATCATGCTTTACTTTAACAATACCAAAATTGATAAACCTAGCAAACTCATCTAACGTTAATACCTTTGTTTTTTTATTTTCATCACAAAGATATTTCTCAATATACCTTGATAAATCAGAAAGACCTCTATCCATATCACTTAAACGTAAAGCCAAAAACATTGCTTTATTCCAACAATTTTCACCAACCCAACTATGTAAAAATTTATAAGATCTTTTAATCAAAAAATCACTCCCTGTAATGATCAAATGTTGGTATAATTTAGGTATCAAAGGATCACTGACAAACCAATTCACGCACATACTCTCTTTTAATTTTGTAATCAACCCTTCATCTAAATTTGTATTATTAATATATGAAAATCTCATATTCGTACCCACAACCTGAATGTCATATTTTTGATCAATGCTAAATTCATATTGACTTTGTATTTTATTCACTAAATTTAACATATAACTTCTAACACTAATTGCTGTTGTTTCTTTAATCTCATTCACACTTTTCACCTCAATAATTTTGTATTTTTTTTTGCCTTCAATAATTTCTTTATCAATTTCATCTTCAGGAAATAAACTAATAAACTGTCCATGTGGTATAAAAGTCACATAAAATTCAAACATATAGCCACCAATATCTTTTAAATTAATACCACTATCGACAACTAAACCTAATCTTTCAACACATAGTTTAAATCCGAATTTCACAAATAACAAACTATTAACCTCAATACTTTTACTGCTTCTTTTATTATATTCATATAATAACTCAAATACACCTACAATATTAGGAATTAATTTGCTTTCAATGTTAAAATGCTCAACATTATCAAAACTCCATAAAAAATGTTGTCTTAAAATATTCAACTCTAACTTCTCTATTTTTTGACCTTGTAATGTCCATTTATTACTAGAATAAAAATCAAATAACATCCTAAACAATAAATTTTTAGGATCCAATTCACCAACATCCAAACCATGAAATAAATTTTGTAAATCTTCAAAAGTATTAGCAAATTTTTCCATACGGTCACTGGTCTCAGGATAACTAACATAAGACCATTCAAAAGGTTGATTAGGTCTACCTATAATCTCATCATTAAGGATACCTCCAACCATTCTTTCGTCAAATATTGTTGATTTGTATAACCTAAATAAAACCCTCAACCACTCAATTTGAAATATTGCTTTATCTTTATTTATTGAAAGCCCTTGATATTGATTAATAATTGATTCCCTAGGGTGAACAAACAACTCATCTTGTCTACTAGGTTTATTATAATAATGGGAATGAATTTCAAATTTGACCACAGGAATTTTCAAAGCATTCGCTTTATATTTAATTATTCCAGACATTGGGATATCTGGAATATTAACCAATAAAGGACGTCTTGTACCAAGCTCAGCAATGTTACGTTTATTCTCAATGACATTTTTACGTGTTAATTTTTGCTTTTCTTCAACAAATTTACCTCCTTCTTTACTAAGTTCACCTTGGGGTCTAATAAAACTACTTAATATACTAGGAATATTAACAACTTCCGCTATCTTTTCTTCTTCAATACGTTGTCTCACATCTTCAACATCTTGCTTATTTTCTTCAATTAATCTTCTAATAGTATCTAACTGCTCTTGACGTGTTTCACGTTGTAAATTTGTATTAAATTGAATAAATCTTTCCATATTGCTGGCTTCGCTAAAATTAATAGCTGGTTGAATAGCTGAATTTGTAGTAAACACACTTATAGCTCGTGTTTGCCTCAAAACCTCTTGTCTTTCTGCTTCTTTTAACTCTTCTTCA